>ERZ808270.913-NODE-913-length-14619-cov-4.021285_pt1 | contig 14619 bp, 9 predicted proteins | sample MGYA00521082_ERZ808270 | MGnify/ENA primary metagenome ERZ808270 (study PRJEB31516, sample SAMN03275594) | gut metagenome | biome: mammalia-associated habitat; material: feces | host: Papio cynocephalus | place: Kenya | collected 2012-07-27 ...
ATGAATGGAACATAGACCAAACCACTTTTGAAGAGGATAAACAAGAGAAGTATCAAGCCATTCTCTCCCGATTCACGTTCCCACCTATCAAGGATGACAAGGGTATGTATAAGAATGAGGCTCTTGACCGAATGTTCGACAAACAGGAATGGCTTTGCCCTATCCAAGTGGACCAAGAGGCAAAGGGAGCTGTTTACAATACGAAGAAAGATTGTATTGTGGTGCCTATGAAGTCCCAGTTCAACATTCATGATGAACCAGAAGAAATCTTCATGGATGGGCAGGAGTATTATTCGTCTGCCATGCACGAGATGGCTCACTCTACAGGACATTCCAGTAGATTGGATCGTTTGCCAAAGGCAGCGTTTGGTTCGGATGACTATGCAAAGGAAGAACTCGTGGCAGAAACCACAGCCTTTGTCATGGGAAATGCCATGGGCTTTTCCAACAGAATTTCTGACAATAATGCAGCTTACGTAGATTGGTGGATTCAAAAATTACGTGAAGAGCCCAAATTCATCATTTCCATCATGTCAGATGTCAACAAGGCTTCTCGCATGATTTTGGAAGAGATTGACAAGCAGAAGATTCTGCTAGGGGAAAAACCGCTGATGGAGGGAAATCTTGATGGCATCGAAGAGCAGCTCAAGAACAAAGAGCAGTTCGAGCAAGTCAAGCTTGACCTGGCTACTCTGGAAAAAGAGCCACACCAAGAGGATGAGAAGCCTTCGGTAAGTCCCCAAGAAAAACATTTCACGGCCCTTATCCAGAACATCGTTTCAGACAAGGATAGTGAACATACGGTCTTGGAGGTCAAAAATCTGTCTGAGCTGCGTGAGTATTACAAGGAGCATGAGGTCTTTGGCTCGTGGATTCAAAATGCCACAGACGATCAACTCTTGATAGCAGGTGCATCTCTCCTACCCAACATGGTTACTGAACAAAATATAAACAAAGAAAAGGATATGACCGATTCTAAGAATAACTCGCAAAAAGAAGTAAAGGACAATAAAAAGCCCTATTATTTCTCCTATCAGTATTTGCAGAGTACTGATGACACCCAGGAGTTCGATGACCTTAGCAATAAGGAGAAATGGGAGCAAATGCTCACTTTGGCCAAGGAATATGACCCTGGGGATGCGTTGACACAGTCCCAAATTTCAAAAAGTGCTACGAACAATCCTGGCGATAGCTTACTAGCTGAGAACGAACACTACGCTGTGGTATATAACTATAGCGTAGGCGGCACCTATGAGCTGCTACGTAGAGTAAGTGAGAATGACCTGAGAATGTCCATTGATAGTTATGGCTTGGAGCCGGATGCCTCGAAGGAAGTGGTTGAAATCGCTAAGAACATGGCCGAGGAAGAGATGAATCTGAAACTCAGAGACAAGATGCCAGCCTTTACGATGCCTAATGGCGATATACTGCATTTCGAGTACAACAAGGAGAAAGACTCGATTGACGTGGGAACTGTCAGCAATATCGGGCTGATGGTCAAACATAGCTATCCATATGACCATGGAGCCACATGGGATAGAAACTTGGATGCCGCTTTGGAGAATCTTACTGAAACTCCGGAATACCAGGCTACCCAAGAAGAGATTGAGGATGAGGGCAAAGACCAGGTGAAGCAGCAATCTGAAACACCTGCCCATGAGGATAGTAACATCCAGACCAATGTCATAGGCAAGGCAGAGCAAATTGCCGCCACAGGTGTTCCCATGCACGAGGCAGAGAAAGAAGCCAAGGCAATAGCTGATGAAGAACTTCATGAAGCTTTTCATCAAGAGGAAAAAGAAGAGCAGCAAGATGTATCTGCCCAGGCTAACGAGAGTGAGGTGAAAGAGCAGCAAGCAAGTACAGCCAAAGCCGCCACTCATGCCTCCATTCTCCTTGGCGCACTGGAAATGGCAAAGTCCCATCAGGGTGTCTGGATGAATGCCAAAGGTAAAAGCAATGCGGAGTTTCTGCATTTCAAGAAACCGATTACGCCGTTCAACAACTTGATGATGAACCTGAACTCGGACTTACAGGGTTATAAAACGAATGTCTATACCTCGTTCAATCCAGCCAAGGACAACGGAATGCCCGTAATGAGAGGACAAACCTCTCTGCCTTTCAACTGGACGAAATGGGAATATCAAAATGTGACTAACGCTGATGATACCATTTCAAGGGATCAGTATAAGGAATTGAGCGAAGCGGAAAAGAGCAATTATGCCATTCATGCCACTCGACAACGCTTTCATATATACAATGTCGATCAGACCGTGATGCCCGCCAACGAGGTGAAAGACTATGGAGCCTTGGTTCGTGATAAGGGTGAGCATATCAAAAACTTCAACAAGGATAGAGCCAAAGAACTGACTACAGATGCAGCCCTTGCCTATGTCAAGGAACAAGAGAACAAGCACCCAGATGCCATCATCCTCATCAGAAACAAGGACTTTTATGAGACCTACGGTGAGAAAGCCGAAGCGATGGGAAAGGTTCTTGGTCTCCCTGCGCAAACAAAAGATGTGAGTGGAAAAGAGGTACGCTATGCTGCCTTTCCTTACCATGCTCTGGACAACTGTTTGCCTAAGCTCATTCGGGCAGGACATAGAATTGCCATTAATGATGGCAAAGATGTAGCCAAGCTGAGTAAGGGTGTTCCGTCGGCACAAACCATCTTGGCTGGTGCTTATCATACGGCCTCGCAAGTGGCAAAGTCTTCCAGTATTGGCTATGAGAGGGTCATGGTGTTGCAGGATGCTCAATATGACAAGGCACAAGACAAGATAATTGTCAGCGGCATGAGTCCCAAAGGTGGCAATGAGGAGGTCAAGGCGATTCTCAAGGCCAATGACATCTATCGTGCCGTTGTGGGCTCCACTGGGCATGAATTGAGATTGGACCGTACAGGCAGAAACAATCTTTTACCAGCAGACGATGCCAAGCATGAGTTGCTCGTAAGAGAACTGACTGCCGGTGTGATGATGGCTCGCCAAGGCTTGCCTGCGACCTTTTCAGAAGAAGGTCAAAAGCTGATACCATACTGGGAGCGAGAAATCAAGGAGAATGGTAAACTAGTAGGCATCATCGAGCGGGATGTGAACAATGCGCTTGAGACCATCGATAACCTCGTGGCCGGTAAAAAGGTAAATTATGAGGCTATTAGAGGTGAGCTGCCCAACAAGGACTTGCTTTCTTCCTCCAAGGAGTATTCCATATCACGCGACCTCAATAAGCTACCTAGCATGGATACCAAGGAGCTTGTGGTGGTGATGGATAGAAAGAACCAGGTAGCAGATGTCATCCTTCCAGCAGGTGCTTCCCTACTGGTCAACAATGAAGTCCCTGGCATGAACAAGAGACGTGTGGGTATCGCTCTGGGAAAAGAGGGAATCAAGGAGGTTAGCTTCTACAATGCAGGAGGTAGCCTGGCATTGAAACAACCCAACAGCTACTTTAAGAATAAGGAGGTCACGGTGAGCAAACTCAAACAGTACACCTTGCTTACCAACCAAACGATTGATGTGGCTAGCAAAGTCAACGCAAAGCAGGAGACAAAGATTTTGAAGTTTCAGGCCATCCAGGATTCTTTGGGTAAATACGCATTCTTCATCAAGCCGGAGAATGAGCCATCATTTGCGGTCTATCCGATGAAAGAGCATCTAAACTCATATTTCAGTGTCATGGGTAAGGAAAACAAGCCTCAGATGCACAATGCCTTGGCACAGAAATATTATGAGATGGCTTCCACCTATCCTGATTCCAAGCAGGAACTCATTATGCCTAACACTAAAGGCATTGATATGAGTCGTGTGAACAAGGTCAGAATAACCTCTGACAAGGAAGACCCTAAAGTGAAGGTCGTTATCGCCACCATTGACGGCGAACAAAAGAGACAACCCATTTCCAAACAACAATGGTATAATCTCTGGCTCGCTGATGACATGGCAGCCTATAAGAAAGCCGTTGCCGCCGTAACTTTCATCCCGGCTGTCAAGAAGGAAGTACAAATGGACCAAAGGCAGGAGATAAAGACCGAAGATAACGTCAAGCAAGAACAAACTCCTTCAGTTAAAGAGGAAAAGGAGGAAGTCCAGGAGAATAGACCCTCCAGAGGATTTCATCGATAATTTAAGTCCCAAGAGAGATATCTTGTCTCCCTTGGACACAACATAAGTTAATAACATGGCAATAGACAAGAAGGCTTTTTATGAGAAGCATGCGATGGTAGCCATAGAACAACAGATAAAATATGGTATACCCGCATCCGTCACTCTTGCACAAATGGGATTCGAGAGCAGCTTCGGCACGTCCAGACTTGCCAGAAACGACTCCAACTTTTTTGGCGTTAAAAAGGGAAGCTCTTGGAATGGTCCGGTCAGCTACCATGTGGATGACCACAACTATCCAGAGGCCTTTAGGGTTTATCAAGACGTAAGGGCAAGCGTGGAAGACCATTCCAAGGTTCTCATGCTTCAGCGATACCAAAAGTTTTGTCCCACACAAAATCCTCTTGATTACCGGGGATGGGTGGATGGCCTTTGCAAGGGTGGATACGCTAGCAGTCCCAGTTATAAGGGAGACTTGATAGGTGAAATCGAGCACTATCATTTGGATAAGTATGACAAAATGGCTTTGGATTATGCTCAAAAAATGGGTAAAACCATTGGCTATGCCAAGAACCAAAGCAATCATCTCCCTAGACAGCCAAACACCTGTGCCCTACCCATCAACTTTCAGGGGCTCAAGGTCACAGGAATGTTCAGGGAAAACAGAGGTGACCATCTGCATGGAGGTATTGACATTGCCACAGGTGGCAAAAACTTGCCGGTTTATGCCACGGAGAACAATGGTAAGGTCGTAGCGGCATGCAAAGGTGAGGCTACAGGCAACATGGTTAAGATAGAATATACGAAGGAAGATGGCAGTAAGCTCCAATGTGTATATATGCACCTGAGCCAACTCAACGTGAAGAAAAACGATATTGTGCAGGCTGGGCAACAGATAGGTGTTTCTGGCAATACAGGACGTTCTTCGGGACCGCACCTTCACTTCGAGACTAAGCTCCTCAATTCCAGTGGAAAATGGGAAGGCTTTGACCCAAGGGAGTATCTTGGTGCCATAGAGGGTGAGTCGGGAATTTCCATTCCTCTTATGAAAGATGGGAAAGACATTCTTGCAGAGCATCGCACACATTATACGAAACCAGCTGGTAATCAACAGCAAGTGGATATGAATCAGCAAATGTTGGCTCAAATCACCCATTCCAACGACCCAACCAAGTGGCTAGCCTGCCTCAAGGATCTAAATGGCGATGTGAACGATGGTCGAGATGCTTTCACAGAACTTATATCTACATTGTTTTCCGCAGCATTGACGATTGCGGCTAAGATTCAGATTTCGGAGGCGATTACAACATCAAGCCGTGCCTTGGACGCAGAAAATTCCCAAGACCAGAAAGAGGATGAACAAAATGTCGTAAAAAGAGAAAGAGAAAAGGTTGACGCTTCCAAGCTGCAGCTTCAAGCCAGCACTTATTTTGAGACGGAATGTCCCGAGGAGAAGCAGACGCAATCTCTCAAACAAGCTTAAAATAGAATATTCATCATTTAATAGACTAAGAATAATGATCAAATGTAACATCACAGCCTGTGGCATCATAGTAAGCAGCGCCCAGGAAAAGTCAAACAAGGAAGGCGGCAAGTTCCTCGCCTTCACCATCGTAGTTCCCATAGAGGGACGAGACAAAAGCGTCAAGGAACTTCATATCGGTGTAACAGCCGAAGGTGACGCATCCACAGCCGCCAAATACGCAGCTGGTAAAAAGGTCACCATCAAAGGCAACCTCTATATCAAGAAAGTAGAGGAGACCCTCTATTATAACTTGCGTGCAGAGGGGGACATCCAAGAGAATGACACATCAGAAGCCGACCGTATCGAGGGAAAGATGGAGTTTAAGGGAAAAATAGGCAAGAAAGGCATTGAGACCTATCCTACCAAGAAGGGCGGAACGTTCAAGACGTTCTCTGCTTTCTCCTCGGATAAGGATGGCGACAAACGTGCTTTTACATGGGTTAAGTTCACTATGAACCAACTTCAGGATTATCAAGCGAAGCCTGGAGAATATGTAGAGATTCATGGAGACTTATCCCTGGACGTTTATAAGAACAATCTTCAGATTGGTTGCCGTGTCAGCACTATTTGCCCTTGGAACTTAAATACCTCGGGAAATGCTAATCAGCAAGTATAAGAAAACCTCAATTTTCCAGATAGGGAATGCTTGCCTCGTCATCATAGTCATCACCATAGCTTTGGCAATGATTCCCTATCTGCTCATTCGTAAAAAGCAAGTATGAACTATTCAATGAATAAAAGTTTGGGCGAAAAACTAATGATGGGCTGGCAAAACATCTTTCGTAAAGGTGACGATGCCGCACAGAAACCTTTCCCAAAGGATCATTTCTTCTCATCCGAAGAGATAGAATTTCTCATTTCTTCCACGGATGAACTGAGCCTCCTGGAGAAATGGGCCGTTCAGATGAGCAAATGGGCTAGAGATAAAGCCCAGTGGGATAAGAAACTGCCTGGTGTTAAATGGAAGATGGTATCCTGACTACATGGATAGAGGGCGTACCGCAAGAAGACACAAAGGCTAAGCAAGCCGAACGATTGCAAATCTTGAAGGCCGAAGGTTATCACATTCCATCCCAATACGAAGTTCTCATAGAGGATAAAGCGGGTACGGACTTGGTTGGCAAACTCTTCAAAGATACAAGAAACAAGAAAAATCCAATTGTGATGGTTGATGTCTATTACCGAGAGAGTCCCCAGCAAGGTGGTCCAACCCTTGCCATCTCATCATATGACGAGCCAGCTTCTAAGCCCCAGCTGCATGAGTTACCTTTAGCAGAGTTTCTGTCCATGTTGTCATCCCAAAAGCTAAAACGCTTGTCTTCTGAGGAATCAACAGCCTGGGAAAAAGAAAAGGAGATGGTCAATAAATCCGCTATGGAGTTCAAGCAGCTTGTCAAAGACATCGTCCGTTGCTATCCCCCTACCCTAGGTGGCTCGTTCCCTGCTGAGATGCAGAATGTATTGTATTCCAAGAAGCTTGGGAAAAAGGTTATTCCTCAAATGTGGACGCTCTCAGGTGATTCGGAGATGGTTGTTGGCGTATATATGGCTGATAAATGCGATAAAGTCCATCATGTGAATATCAACACCGGCAATGCTTATCTCCACCAAGAACTCATTGGTGCAGTAAAAGGCTTAGTAAAGAGGGAGAATTTGGATGCGCAATTGGATAAACTCACAGCATTGATGGGGAACAAGATAGGTGACACTACCATCGTTACCCTCAAGGAAAGCCATCAGATAGCCACCACACATGGCATGATTGATGGCTTGGTTTTATCCGCAAATGGCAAATTGTCCGCCTTCAAGAATCCCAATCACGAAGAAGTAAATTTAACGTTGGAAGACAAACCATCTATTAGAGAGGGACTCATAGAAGGTGGATTGCGTGAAATCAAGCGCCTAGGCATAGACACCCATGCTCATCCAGAGCGACTTCACATGCTTACCAAGGAATTATCTTTGATTCTTGGAGGGCAAGAGGAACTGGATAAACGTATGAGTAAGCTTGAAATTCAACCAAGAAGGCTTCAGGATGAACAAAAGCAACAACTCTTTCCGGCTAACGCCAATACCATGGAAGAGGTGCAAGCCATCAAACCTTACTTTGACTCCTTAAAAGACAAAAATAATGTACTTTCCGGAGACATTGAATTCCTTCTTTCATGTGGTGAGGTGAGCAACCTATACCATCGTTATGAGTCCCTGGAGGAAGAGTATTATGGTAGTGTTTGCTTCCTTTGTCCAGAGGATAGAGAAGAAATGGAGGAGAAAATCAGTCAAAGTTATCAGAACTATAAAGATAAGATTTCTTCTTTAGTGGCTGACTACCAAACTCAATTCCAATCAAGTAACAATTCCGCAAGCCAAGAACAAGAAGTTCCGTTACTCTATGAACTGTCAGAAGCTATTGTTCTTCCAGAAAAGGGAAGATGGCACACAGATGAGTTCAAACAAAAAGAGGCTTATACTCGATATGGGAGGCTCATAGCAGAGAAGTTAAGCTTGCAGATGACTTATCCAGAACTTCCATGGCTGCAAGCTCCAAAGGCTATACCTCACAATATACAAGGTAATGCCTATCATGGCAAAGAGGCTCTTGTCCTGGCTCTCTTGGCAGAGAAGGAAGGTTATGAATTACCTTTGTATGTCACGCAAGAAGAGGTGCAAAAGGTGAACCTAAAGGTTGATGTGAGGAAAGAGCCCTTTCCTATCATCACAAATAAAGGCATTCAACTGCTATATAACATAGAACAGACAGACCTCCCTTTAAGAGACCCTCAGAAATGGGAATGGTTGAAGTCACGCTATGCTCAGCAATCAAAGGCCAATGTTTCTTCTCTTTTAAGACTGAAAGAGAAGGGTGCCTACCCAGCCAGAATCCATTTTGATGGAAAAAAGGATATTGTCAGCTATAGCTGCAAGGAAGATACCATCCATCTGTCTTCTCAAAACAGCTATGATAAGCAGGATGACTTCTATAGAGACCTTTCTATAGGCTTGATGAGAAGTACAAGAATCAAGGAGAATCAACCATTAAGTTATGAGAATCTGGTCAAAGAAGATTTACTAGCCCATATAGGCGGAGCCATGATAGGTCAAAAGTATCAGTTTGAGGTGAGAAGCTTGAACCATAATAAGTTTTGGAAAGGACTCCTTCAAGAGAATCCATCCTTTACAAAGAATGCTCTTGCAGCGGCAGAACGCTCTTCTGGAATCATCTTTCAGTATGCAGAAAAGGCAAGCACTTCAAAAAACTATGGTAAAAGCATCGACCTAAGAAGCACCACTCCCATCGATCATGACGTAGATGGTAACGGCATTGTGGAAAGCCAAGAGAATTTGGCTGCGGATAACAAACAAGGTGCCAACGAGGATGTTTCCAAGCAAGACGCTAATCCTCATCATGGCATCAAGATAAAGCTCGCTCGATAAATGAAGCCCTAGGACTCTCACCTAGGGCTTCATCGTTTTAATTATACTCCAAAACACAGAAAGTAAAGATTTTCCATATTAGATTCAAAAGTTTTTTCTATCTTTGCACCATAAATCGCATTAGGATATGGAACTCGAATACGCATCTATAACTCAACGAGGGAAAAGAAGCCGTAATGAAGACTCGTTCTTTACCCCGGACATCCAGGATGAAAATCGCTGGATGGGCATTATCTGTGACGGCATGGGGGGCCATACGAAGGGCGATGTCGCAAGTCAATTTGTAATCAAGTGCATAAGCGACTATTGGAAAAGTCATTCTATGGAACCAGATTCTGAGGAAAAGATTAAAAAGGCCTGCAAAAAGACCTCCATCGCTTTTACAGAGAAAGTTTTTGAACTTAACCATGTTCAAATGGGTACCACCATGGTGATGGCAAGTATAGAGAATGACCTTCTTACCATTGCCCACCTGGTGGACAGCAGATGCTATTATCTGGATTCATCCAATCATGTTTTATACCAAACACAAGATCATGTATCCTCCCAACATGGCTTTGAAAAGATTACGAGATGCTTTTTTTCTTATCATCCTGAAGCTGTCAATCCTGAGATTAAACAATTCCACATAAAAGATGGTGATAGGATTTTCTTATGTTCAGATGGAGTCAACAAGTATATGGCATCTACTACCCTTTTGTCCATACTATCCAAAGATGAATCAGCCAAAGGAATACTTGCAGAACTTGATACCTTCTGTGAAACGGTGAGTCAAGACAATTACACTGCCATACTATTGAAAGTGCATCAAGCATAAAAATAGACTCTATAAAGGAGAAATTCCACTTTCTTACTTTTTTGAACAACAAAAAATAGTTTTTTATGCCATATCTTGCGAAAAATATTACTTTTGCACCAAAAGAATTGCTAAATATATGAAAGAAGCCTTACAATTATCCGCATCAGACAAGGTTCTTTTTGTGAATATCAAAAGATCCTTCAACTGCACAGATAGACATAGTGAGTACTATCGCCCATCTGTATATGAAGCAACCAGAAAGTATTGGAGAATCTCCAAACAAAGACTCTCCAAGATTACCCTGGTAATAGGACACGTGGATGGAATCGTGAAAGAAGTGATAGTTCCATCCAAATGGTATTTGTCCACAGATCCAAGGTATCCTAATAGATACGAATGCGAAGGGAAAGAGATGGAGAATTCACCCTATCTTAATAAAGATGCAAGCCAAATCATAACCATTGGTCAAAATCCAGTGGCATATTATAATTGTGACTAAGTTACATCCTAAAGCGCAAACTATTATGGAAGATGATTCAAAAGCAATAGTACCCAATAGCTACTATCAACCTGCGGAACTATTGAATATATTCAAGAATTTCCTGACGCATAAGGAAATCAACATGACTGTGATTTGCCTGAAGGGCATCTATATCAAATCAGACAAGGTCTATGGACACTTTGCCTATGACAGACTGAAAGACGAGACACAGGTAGAGGAACTGACCATCGTCGTTCCTGTATCTTTGAGATATGACCTGAAGAACGGCAATCTCATCACGGTTTATGGTACTATTGATAGAAAGCTCAACCCAAGTGGCTATATTCAAATCTTGCTCAATGTCACTCGTATTGATAAAGTCAAGGAAATCGCCATCTCTGACGAAGAGGTTAAACGAGCAGAACTACGACGAATCAAGGAACAAAACGGATACAAGAACGTGGATAGTATCCTTCAGAACAAACTTTTCACCGATGAGCGTCCTCAGGTAGCCTTGATTTATGCTGAGACATCCATCACAAACGCCGATTTTGAGAAAGGTCTTGTGGCGGCGAAGACTCACATTGACTTCCATGAAATAAGAGTCAACTTTGCAAACTCTACTGCCTTGCGCCAAACCTTGATAGAGGCAGATTGCAAGAAATTCGATGTGATTGCCATTGTAAGAGGCGGTGGCAGCGGCATCGAGAAGCTAGATGAGATAACCATTATCGAGACCCTGGCTAACTTGCAAACCGCTTGGATCTATGGTGTGGGACATGAGAAGGAAAATCTATTTATCAGGAATGTAGCTGACAAGGCAATCCCTATTCCTTTTGCACTGGGTACTTACTTCCGCGATACCGTGGAAAATGTGAGAACCAAGAGAAATAGCTCACGTGCAGCTATTATGGAAGAGGTCAAAAAACAATATATCAAGCAAATTGAGGATTCCAACAAAAAGAACCAAGAACTCAATAAGCAGTTGGAGACCATGCAGAAAACACATAAGGAGCAAACTGAGGCCTCCAATAAACAAATTGCCGAGCTAACAAGAGCTCAAAAAGAGAATCAGGAACAAATCAAGCTCCAGACCGAGGCTCTCAAAAAAGCAAACGAATCAGCCCAGCAAATGGTCCAAAAGCAAACGAATCAGCCCAGCAAATGGTCCAAAAACAAACGGAACAGCTCCGAAAGGCTAATGAAGAGTCGCAAAAACAAGCCAGGTTACAGATAGAAGCTGCTGCCAAGACCAATAAAGAACTCCAAGATAAACTGTCCCTGCAAGGCAAGACACTGGAGAATATGCAGTTACAACAGAAGCAACAACAAGCGGAGTTCTCAAAAAGCCTGGAAAAGATGCAGGAGACCAACAATAATCTCCAATCCTCTCTCAGTAAGTTGACGGCACTCCATACGCAAACGTCCAAAGAACTCGCCGATGCCAAGGAAAATAATCTGGCCTTAGCCGAGCAATTGAAAGATGCAAAGCAAGCCAATCCTACAGCTACAATCATCAAGGTTGCCATCATCATGATTGGACTCATCATCATAGCTATATTAGGTTCTACAAAATTAAGATAAAGATGTTATGAACAATCATAGAAGACTTTGTGATATGCGCTAGGAAAAATATAGCATTACACATAGATGTATATACACATATACGTGTAAACGTAAAACGACTAAATGTTTCAATAAGAGTTTGTTACGTGAAATGCTAAAGAAATGGGATATAAATAAACAACTTGCTACCAGGGAAGTTTATACACTTTCCTGGTAGCAAACAGAATAGGCAACATGGTGATTACCTTGTTTGATACCAGATGCCCAAAAACTAACTTTGTCACCTAACTTATAAGAGTTATTTTTGTCATATGCCTCATAAAGCTCATGCGACGAAGAATCCTTGATTTGGAATTCGGCTCCATTCTTGTTCCAAACCACACCTTCATGATAACCATATATAGACAATCTGTTGGTATCATGTATTTTATAATAGCGTTCCTTATAATAAAGGATTATATCCCCTACTTCCCAAACATCATAGTAACTCATAGAAAGATTAAGCATCTCATTCGTTTTTGTTCCAACCAAGTAATATTTATTCTTTGCTTTGCCTGACATATAGTATAGCATGCAGCAGCCAGAGGTGATGACTTTTTCCAACTTCTTTGGCAAATATCCCAAAATTCCCCATGTAGCAAGATCACTTTCTGAAAATGAGTTTAACTTTTTAATTTTACTCAGCAAATAATCACGATGCATGAAATAATAGGAACTTTGCATTCCATCTTTCTTGATTGAGTTATTTTTTTCTTTATGCGTATATTCCCAGTGATTCAACTTTAATGAGGTGAAAAGGCAACTAGCCTGTATTCGTTTAACTTTATAAACACAATCACCTATTTGTAAACGCTGTTTAGCAAAAATTCTACTCATTTTGGAAGGAATGTCAAAATACATAATTGAATGTCCATTTTCTTCCTGAATAGCTAACAATTTATATTTTGACATTAAATCTTCTAATACTTCGAAACCACAGCAATCATCTGCAAGTCCGAGATTCTCCTTTACCTCTATAATTCCTATATCCTTTATTACTAGGGACGCATCAAGATTAGATCTTTTTATGCTTTCTGCTATTTCAGTAACCTTTGCAGACTTAGCGTTACCTAATGGATAATAATAGTGTCCATCCTTAATAAATGAGTTTTTGAGGTCTATCGTCTCTTTACTAACAACTATTGGCTTCATTGTAAATGGATTAACACTAGACAAACGTTCTGAAATAAGCTGGGAATATTTCTCGCTCCAATACTTTTCCGGCAGAACATAAACCATCTTAGCCAAATAAGTAAAGTGCTCTAGCCAATAAGGATTTTCTACCATATTGTCCAACAATCCAGGACAATTCATGATATCGAGCAAGAGTTGTTTCGTGTCAAACAGCTCGTCCTCATATTGTGGAACAATAAAGTTATAGTAAAAGCTCAACGTTCTGAGATTCTTGGTAGAACTATACTTTCTGCCTATCAAGGTTTGATAAGGTCCAACAATATCACCTAAACTTACTCCTGTTTTAGATAATTCACCCTTGATAAACTCTTCATCCAAAGAGAGAAGAAGACAAAACACCTGACCATTCTGTAAATACATCTCTTTCAAGTCTGCATTGGAGAGAAATTTTACGACCTGACTAACCATATGTCTCAGGCGATTGCCTAAGACATAACTATATCCATATTGGCGCAAAGCATGAAGTATCTCTAAAAAACAATCCTTAGGAGATGCAGAATTACAAGTGGCGTGAAGCAATATCTTGTATTTATTCTTACGAGTAACTTCCTTGCGTTTGTTAATAGAACGCTCTCCATCCAAATCATCGCCACCAAAAAGCCATTGATTAAGCCAGACCTTATCTTCGAACAAGCATTTCATTAAATTCTTGGAAGGTAATTTCACAATGGACTTCACAATAACCCCGAAGAGATGAACCTTTCCAGAGGAATGATTAAGCCCTATGTAGTTGCTCATGTTCAAAGAAACGTACTGCTCAACGTAGCGAGTAACAAGCTCAGATTGAGCATAGGTATTGCTTAAGATTGCCACAAACTCTTCCAAGTGCTCATCCACAAGGTGATTAGTAGACTTATCGTAAAAGGCACGTCTAAGGTAGTCAAGCAAAACACCTGTTTCGCTCTTGGAGAGATGCGGCAATATCATTTCCAATGAAAGCTTGACAGTCTCCTTCCATTTGCTGTCAGTCACATCAATTATAAACTGATGATCTTTCATATAACTGTGGGCTATGAAGAGAGAGCAAAAATACTCTTGAAAAGTCTCATGGATAAAAGAAACATAATCAAAGCCATGCCCCATACTGTTTATAACCAAGAGACCGCTCTTGAGCAGTTCATCAGCAACATCCTTGCATTTTTCGGCTGGCACATAAGAAGATATGATTTCTTCCAAATGTTCCACGCTGTCCGATATATAACCTATATTGCGAAGCTCAAACGCCAGGTTCGCATATACATCCAACAGACAATCCTTCTCCTCACTTGATATGGATAGGCTCTTATGCAACTGATAATCAATAAACTCCTCATATAGTGAAGAGAATTGTGCAGGCAGCTGCTGGGAGTGAGACCAAATATCGGCTATCATCTTCAACATCAATGGCGTAGAAGCCTAAGTATGGAGTAATTTTCTTTGTCCCTAAAATCCGCAGAATAAAAAAAATGAGCAGCCTACCGAAATTTTGGTTACA
>ERZ808270.914-NODE-914-length-14580-cov-21.016661_pt1 | contig 14580 bp, 13 predicted proteins | sample MGYA00521082_ERZ808270 | MGnify/ENA primary metagenome ERZ808270 (study PRJEB31516, sample SAMN03275594) | gut metagenome | biome: mammalia-associated habitat; material: feces | host: Papio cynocephalus | place: Kenya | collected 2012-07-27 ...
GAAACAAATCTTATCGTCCAAGTGTCTATTTTTACGGATTGCACACATTTTCTAACACAAAATCGTTGGATTATGTTTTTGATGGATATTATTCTCGAAACGATTATGACCGTCTCTATAACGATGATAATGTGTCTTTTCGTTCACTTGTCAAGGAAGATTATTATTACATCAAAGCGAATGCAAACTATTCTATGGCGTTCAGTCATAGAAATAGATTGACTTTCAGTTTATACGAGTTCATGAGAATTAGTGATTCAGAATACATTGGGACTTCTGCATATAATCAAAATTTGCATTCGTCCGAAACCATCCTTTTTGCAGACTATTCCCAACGTTTAGGGAGTTTTTTCTTTGATATTAATCCTGGACTGTCATTTCTAACATATCGTTTGGAGGGGATGAAGTCAATCAATCATCTTACTCCGAGACTTCAAGCAAGGGCTACTTATAGGATAGATAAAGTACAGCAACTTCAATTTATGTTCGCTTTGGGAAACACCTATCCGAGAATAAATACGATTAACAATGTAGAACAGCAGATAGATCCTATCATCATTCTCAAAGGTAATTCTAACATGGATAATTCAATTCTTTTGAATCCGCGATTAAGCCATACCTTGAACCTTAACAAATTCGCTTTGCAAACGGGAGTGTCATACTTTTACCAAAATCATTCGATTATTTCGGATTACTATATTCGAGACGGGCATCTTATTAGCACTTTTAGAGATGACTGTATCTATCATCGTCCCAGTGCAGATATGTCTATAACCTATAAACCTTCTGGTACACTTAATATGAAGTTATCCGGTCAATGGGTTAAACATTTAGTTCGAGGAGGAGCAGAGCATCGTAATTTGTCTGCATTCTCTGGGACTGCTATGATAAACTACTATGTTGGGGAATTTTCTTTTGGTGCATCCATAGCGACACCTTCAAGAGATTTGATAGACAGCCAGATTAACAGAAAGACATTTTGGCGGTATCAACTATCGGCAATGTGGAATCATGGAAATTGGGCTGTCGAAGCTAATGCAAACAATTTGTTCATGATGAATAATAAAATTGTAGATGAATTATCTGCATCATATTATTCCTTCAAGCAAATAGATCAAAGTCGTAGTTATAATCAGTATGCAAATTTGAAAATTGTTTATAGTTTTGACTATGGCAAGAAGACATCAAAGTCACCAGATTACAAACATCAAAATAGTGAAAGTGCAATCTTGAAATAAGAAATCACATAGAAGAACCAAGTCACGACATATTGCACAAGACAACAAGTTTTTGTGAAAAGTAATAATAGATTATCATTTTATGGCATTAACTTTCATAGCGGGAATATAACATTCATGAGAAAATTTCCAGTTATTCATCAATACGATTCTATGCAATGTGGCATAGCCTGTTTGCAAATGGTTTGTAAATATTTCGGCAGAGATTACTCATTGGAGTCTCTGTCGAAACTTTGTTTTGCAACAACAGAAGGAGTTTCCATGCTTGGCATTAATGAAGCAGCTAACACTATTGGATTGCAAACCACATGTGCAAGAACTACAATTGGAATATTATGTGAAGCTCCCCTGCCTTGTATTATTCATTGGAACCAAAATCACTTTGTGGTTTTATATAAGGTAAAGAAAGGGGTGAAGTTCTATGTAGCAGATCCTGGTAAAGGGCTCGTAACTTACAATCTTGATGAATTCAGGGAATATTGGATAAGTACCAGATCCAATGAAGAAGATAAGGGCATTGCTATGTTCTTGGAAACTACCCCTGCTTTCTTCACTTATAAGATTCAGGGTGAAGAGAACGTCAAAGAGGAAAGATCTTTCCGCTTTCTATTTGGATATGTGAAGAAATATCGCAAGTACTTCGGGCAAATCATCTTGGGCTTGATAGTCGGTAGCCTATTGCAACTTGTCCTTCCATTCCTCACTCAATCCATCGTGGATGTTGGTATCAAGAACCAAGACATAGGCTTTGTTTGGCTAATACTTTTGGGGCAATTGATGCTTACCATCAGTCGAACGGCTATTGACTTTATCCGCAGATGGCTATTACTTCACATATCCTTGCGTATCAATATCTCGTTGGTGAGCGACTTCTTCATCAAGCTCTTGAAGCTGCCGATGTCTTTCTTTGACATGAAACTTATGGGTGACTTGATGCAGAGAATGAACGACCATACCCGTGTGAATAACTTCCTTACGCAGCAGACGCTCAACATCACCTTTGCCATGCTCACCTTCGTCGTATTTTCGGTTGTGCTGTTCTTCTACAATAAATTGGTGTTTGCCATCTTCTTGTTGGGAAGCATCCTCTATGGCGTATGGATGACCTTGTTCTTGAAGCGAAGAAAGGTGCTTGATTACGAACTGTTTGAGCAGCAAGCCATCAACAATAACAAAACTTATGAGTTTATCACCTCCATGCAGGAAATCAAGTTGCAGGATTGTGAGCAGCGTAGAAGATGGGAATGGGAGGACACGCAAGCAGACTTGTTTAGGGTGCAGATGAAATCACTCAAGCTCCAACAGACACAGGAGGCAGGAAGCATCTTTATCAACGAGGTGAAGAACATCATCATCACGGTAGTGGCTGCAACTGCCGTGATTCATGGACAAATGACACTCGGTATGATGCTTGCCGTACAATACATCATCGGACAGCTCAACTCACCTGTGGAGCAACTGATGAACTTCTTCTATTCCCTGCAAGATGTGAAGATTAGTTTGGAACGTATCAACGAGATTCACCAGATGGATGATGAGAACGGAAAGGTAGGCTTGCAGACTTCTATCGAGGACAAGAGCGAGGGCATTGACATCAAGGACATTATGTTCAAGTACGACCCACATGCTTTGCGCAAAACCATAGACGATGTGAGCATTCACATTCCGCAAGGTAAGGTAACAGCCATCGTTGGCGCATCTGGCAGTGGAAAGACCACCCACATCCGTTTGATGCTTGGTTATTATCCTGTCTTGGAGGGAACAATCAACATTGGAAATACTGACATCAACAAACTCAACAAAAAGTGGTGGCGCAGACAATGTGGTGTTGTCATGCAGGATGGTGTTATCTTCTCGGAGAGTATCGCAAGAAACATTGCTGTTGATGATGGCGATATAGATAAGGAAAGGTTGTTGAAAGCTGCCGAGATAGCTTGCATCAAGGATTACGTGATGGCTTTGCCTCTGAAGTTCAACACCAAGATTGGGCGTGATGGCGTGGGACTGAGCCAGGGACAGAAACAACGCATCTTGATAGCAAGGGCGGTGTATAAGACTCCAGACTATATCTTCCTGGACGAGGCTACCAACTCGCTCGATGCCAACAATGAGAGAAGCATTGTGGAGAATTTGGATAAGTTCTATAAAGGCAAGACGGTCGTAATTGTAGCTCATCGCCTAAGTACGGTGAAGAATGCCGACCAAATCGTGGTCATCGACCATGGCAAGGTGGTAGAGGTTGGCAACCATGAATCTTTGACCGCCAAGCGAGGGGCATACTATAATCTTGTAAAGAATCAGTTGGAATTGGGAAACTAAAATGCTTTTTGATTAGAAAACAAAAATACTCGTGATATGGAACAGAAAGAAAAAGAATCGGATAGTATCGAGTTGAGAAGCGAGAAGGTGAGGAACGTGATAGGCAAGGTTCCTCCTCGCCTCGTCGGCTTGGGAACAGTTGTCATTACGATAATAGTCCTCGCCCTCGCAGTTGCATTTTACAAGATACCTTATCCTATATCCATAGAGGCTAATGGTGAGGTTGTCAACCAAAGAATAGTACAGTTGTTTGTTCCATACAAGTATTTGTATCTTTTCGATGAGCCAAGAACTACTCATGTTTCTTTTGAGGGCAATGACAATGCATCTTATAATTGCGACATCATAAGCCATAATGCTAAACTCATACATAAGGAAGATGGCAACTTCTTTTGCGTTATGGTTATTGTGAAATACAATGGAGAGACTAAACCTGTTTTACAAAAGTATCAAAAAGTTCATTTAGCGATTATCCTAAGCAACAAAACCTTGTGGCAGCAAGTGTTTGGATAAATTATATTCGAACATTGGGTATTGGTATGCTCGGCATAAGCATTATATAACATAAACACCTACAATTAGTATTTTGTGAATTCAACAAGCAAGTGCAAATTTACTTAATTTGTTCGTAAAAGCACTCGTATGGTGTTTTAAATTTCAATTTTTTCCTTGGTCTCATGTTAATTTTCTTTGAATACTTTGTAATTTGTTGATGGCTGACATACTCAAAAGTTTCCGATTTTGGCACGTATTGCCTAATCAGTCCATTTGCATTCTCTATACCACCCTTCTGCCATGAAGAGTATGGATCGGCAAAATAGATGTTGACACCGAGACTCTTGCTTATCATTTCATGACAAGCGAATTCAGTACCATTGTCTGTTGTTATAGACTGGATATGCTCCTTGAATGGAGAGAGCAAATGTATGACAGTACGTGCCAGCTCTTTGGCATTCTTTCCCTTTGTAAGTTTTCTCATAAACAGCATGTTTGTACTGCGTTCTATCAATGTTACGATAGCACCGTGGTTCCCTCTTCCTACAATGGTGTCCATCTCGAAGTCCCCAAAACGCTTACCGTCAGCTTCAGCAGGTCTCTCACTGATGCTTGTTCTATTGGGTATGGAAATGCGTTTGCCACCGACAGGTCTGGCACGATGCTTCAGCCTGTGACGGCAGCTTTTATACAGTGTGCCTCCTTCAGCCTTGTCCTTCCGTATCATACGGTATATTGTCTCATGGCTAATATGCTTGCCATCCTTAGCCAATGTACCAGATATTTGTTCTGGAGACCATTGTTCAGTAACAAGAAGATTTTTCGCTTCTTGCTTAATCGCATCATCTACAGAATGATAGCCTGGCTTCTTGCGCTTTGTGCGTATTGCATTGGCTTGAGCAGTCTCCCAGTTGTAGCATCCCCTAATCCCGCTGTTGCGTCTTATTTCACGAGATACGGTGCTTGGATGCACATTTATCGCCTTGGCGATGTCACTTTTCTTCGTTTTGCTTTGGAGTAGCACAGAAATTGTGTACCTTTGCTCCGAGGTTAATTGTTTGTACATAGCAATGCAAATTTAATTAATCTTTGGGAGACAGAGGTCTCCCTTTTTTGTTTTTATGCATTGCTTGTTGATTTTTTCACTCATGGGGGCTGCTCGCCCCCAAACCCCTCGGTGTTTTCAGGTATAGATTATTAGGTTACGCCTATACCTGGAATTGCAGTTCTATGTTGAACTTGCGTTTACCTACTCTATTTTATTACACATTGACTTTACCTGATTTTACTTTACACCTTTCTTGTTGTTTTACTAAAATGCTTCACACTCAGCTCAACCCTTTACTGAACAACTTTACAGTTCATGAAAAGTGTTACTGAAACGCTTTACACGGTTGTCTGCGGATGCAAAATTAAATATAATATCCATATTTGCAATTTATAAAGTCAAGATTGTTGTTTTTTTATTGTTCATTTGAAGCTTAAACATGAAAAACACCGAGGGGAGCGGTGTCGCCAAGGGGGCGAGCAGCCCCCGACGAGACATGATAGCTTTCACGTTTCTTTACAGGAGTGATCATGCCGTTGCTCATGTGCGGACGCTTGTTGTTGTAGAAGTATATGATGTTACGTATGATGTTGTTCGCATCCTCCAAGTCCTTTGGCCTTTTCATCCGATACAGCCATTCCTGCTTTATAATGCCGTTGACACGTTCGGCCACGGCATTGTCTGTAGGCTTGTAGTCTTCGGTCATTGATATTGACGCATTGATTGACTTCAGCAAGTCCACGTAGGCATTGCTGCAGTATTGCGAGCCGCGGTCTGAGTGGTGTATCAATCCGCTCATGTCAATGCCTCCGGCATGCTCTATGCCCATATTGAGGGCCGCTATCGTGTTGGCGGCCGAGAGGGAATCCGACACGACCCAGCCTATTATCTCGTGAGTCCACGCATCAGTGAGCAGATGCAGGTACACGACACCCTCATCTGTGTCAATGTATGTTATGTCGGCCACCCAGAGTTGATTGGGACGGTCAAGCGTCATGTTCTTTATCAAGTTCTTGTATTTGTGGTAGTTATGGTTTGAATTTGTCGTGTGCCGTCTGCGTTCGGGCTTGAGCATAAGTCCATTCCTGTTGATTATTTTATAGAATTTGTCGCGTCCGGGCATAGCGTCGCGGAATATGTCCTTGAGTATCAGAAACATCTTGTAAACTCCTATTCCGGGAGCATCTTCACGCAATTGTCGTGCCTGACCGACAATATTCTTTTCCGTCAGTTCCAGTCGGTGGCGTTTCTCCTTGCTGACGGAGTAATAACCTTCGCGGGTCTTGCCAAACAGTCCGCTCAGACAGCCGATACCTGTATCTGCATGTCTGAGCCGAAGGTTGTCTACTGCTTGGCGCCAGCTTTTTTTAGCAAGTCGATGCCGTATCGTTCCTTGCCTATTTTCAGCACTTCATTCAATGCCTCGTTGCGGAGTTCCGAATATTCAAGGGCCTTGCGCAGGCGGATTATCTCCTCCTGCATTTCTTCTTCGTGACTCTTTGGGACATTCTGGAACTTGACCTCTTTTGACTTTCTGGATTTTCCTGCCATAAACACTTCTTTTGTCAATTCTTGGATTTCTTGGGGCAAAGATACGACATTGTCACGGTATTTTTTCTCCCAGGCATGGACATTTGAACTGCTAAGCTGGTATTTCTTGCATATACTGTTAAGGGACTTGCCGCTTTCATAATACTCTCTCAACACGGTCAGACGAAACTGGTCGTCAAATTCTCGACGTGGTCTTCTCTTTCTTTGTTTATTTTCCATTTTTACACGATTTTAATTGTTAAAAGCGTGTAAAGTAAATCTGTATTAAGTCACATATACAATTTTTATCACATCTGTAAAATTTTGAAAAGCCACATAAAACTTTTGAGTTTTTCAATTTTGCAAACTGTTGTATATTAGTATATTAAAAAGTTTTACGTAAAACTTTTACCCTTGGTTGAAAACTTTATTTGCAGTAATTTTGCAGCAACTATAAGTATAATTAAACATTGATAAAATGAGGATGAAATTGAGAAAAGCTATAATTTTAGTTGGGCTGCTATTAGCTATAGTGCCTGCCGCATTTGCCGAGCAACGTGGAGTATTTATGGAATTTCATCGTAAGATAAATCCAGGGAAAAATATGCAAGTGAATCGTACGCCGATGCGTTTACCTATAGAGGTGGTTTATGATACCGATTCACATAAGATACAAGTAATTGGAGATGAGCTTACAGATGCCGAAGTGTTTCTTTACAATGCAGACGGTACTCTTGAAAGCAGTTCTTCAAAATTGAATACAGACTTTACAGGGTTGACTTCTGGCACTTATTCAATTCTGATACAAGCCAGAGAATGGTATGCAAAAGGGGAAATAGAAATATAAACAACTCAAACTATAAAGGATTATACTCTATAATGTTCCGGCAGACCAAACTGTCCAAATGTGCAGAATCCGAAAAGCAATATGAGTTGGAAAAAAGGAAGCACTCGATATTGATGTAATCAAAATATTTTAAATTGAAAACTTATGAAGCATTTAATTTACTGTTTGATAGCATGTACTGCATTTGTGTTTGCAGCATGCTCTAACGGAGACGAAGACTCCGTAATAAAGGGTGATGACAGAAGATTTGCATCCCTTTCTTCTGAAGAAGTATTAAGCTTGATACCAGACAGTGCTCACACATTGTCTGATGCAGAGGTTTTACGAGCAATAAGTTCTTTTTCAAAGAATCAGGGTGGTCAAACAAGAGTTTCTACTTCCAAAGAAATGAAAATTGTAAAGAACTACAAAGTCGCTTGCAAACAGGTTTCCTCTACAAGAGCTGCAGTGGAACAAGATTCCGTTGAATTTAGTTTTGTTGATTTAGGACTTGATAAAATTTCGGGCTTAGCCGTTGTTTGTAGAGATTCGCGTTATCCAGAAGTGTTAGCATATGTTCCTACTTCCAATATCCAAACTTATCAATCGTGCATTCCTATGCAAATGATGGTAAGCCGTGCCCAAGATGTTGCTATGCACTATATCAACAGATATAATGCCATAAAAGTAAATGAAGGTACAAGAGAGAAGGCCTTACGCAAAGTTTGCAAAATGCTAAATATCAAAGAAGAGGATTTCGATTTTGCAAAATATCGTTCTCAAATCTTCATCACAGATAATACTGATGCAGAAACTCGCAGCACCAAACAAGAACCTGTTGGAACTTTGCTTAGTTCCGTCGGTCCTTTGTGTGGTTCAACTCGACTAATACAAAGTTGGCCATGCAATCAGTTTATTGAGACAACGACATTAGATAAGTATAACACGATGCAATATAATGGACATTTCCCTGCTGGATGCGTAAATGTTGCACTTGCAACAATATGTTCGTATCTCCAACCAAATATTTATTGTACATATCTTGGTCGCTACATTAATTGGAGTAATGTTGCAGACACCCACTTTAACCCTTGGGGAATTTATCCTTCCGAATATGACGAAAATACGCCACAAGCAATAGAAGTAGCTTATCTTCTAAAAATTATATCAGATAAGACAAAAACTAAATTTGATGAACAAGGTGGAGGCACATCTACTGCAGATGCAGCTTCTTATATGAGAAGCATAGGTATCAGTATGAGCAGTTCTACCTCTGCACTGAATTACTCTAATGTTAGAACTTCGTTAAGCAATCTTGCATTGGTTTATTGTACTGGGACTGTTACAGAAAAAAATGGCTCTACAGCAGGACATGCGTGGGTTATAGATGGATTACAAATCCGCAAGCCACTTGCCAGATATGAATTGCAAAATTATAATTGTTATGCAAATTGTAAATTTGGTTGGATAGAAGGAGATTTTGGGGATACAGATAACGGATGGTATCTTTTTGATAGCAAAGGTGCTATAGACTTCACATTAACTGGTAATAATATTTCTACAAATTTGGCATGTATCCCTAATATCAGAAAAAACTAATCGTTTTTTTCTGATTAATTAGATAGTTTTCACAAACAAGTTATAAAACGTATAATTATGAAAAGATTTTTATTGTCACTCGTTGTCATTCTGACAACATTCTTATTTGCGACAAATGCCAGCGCACGTGAAGTCGCATCAATAACAAGAACTCCTGTTATGGAGATTCCTGTAAGTTCTGCAAATCCAACATCACCTAAGCAGGTGTATGTTAGAGAAACATTGGTCATAATAGAATATACTGATGGTTCTATGGATATTTACTATGAAAGAATAGAAATTGAGATTGATTGATGATTAATGTTTAATTTGTGAGGGGTTGTCAAATGGAATTTTAACTATCTCTTTTTGACAACCCCTCATACAATAAAATTCATTAGAACTCCGTCTAAATATAAAAGTATTGAATACGGAATGAAGATGTAGTAGATTCTCAATTATTGATATGAAACATTTATTGTTATTTCTAATAAGTATCATAGGCATGAGCAATGCAGCTGCCCAATCACAAAATGTAAAATGTACTTATGCGGCAACGCATGTTATCTCTGATGCTGTAAAGGGCATAGAGGATGCGCACATTCGTGAAATGGTGATTCAAAAATTCCAAAAGGACAAAAAGACGTTTACAATGCTTTATGCTGATGGAAAATATTCTTTTAGCGAAGGCTCAAATGATGGCGATACAGGAATAAAGTCTGTAGGAATGGCAGGAAACATTTACATTGATATGGCTAAGGATTCTGTGTTTGCACAAAAATATATTGTTGACAAACTTTTCCTTGTCAAGGATAAGTACACACCTTATAACTGGACTCTTACAAAAGAGAAAAAGAAAATTAATGGCAAGGAGTGTACAAAGGCTACAGTATCTGGCAACATTCCAATTACAGCATGGTTTTGTACAGAGATACCTTTAAATGTTGGTCCCTTGGGATATTTGGGATTGCCTGGTATAATTATGCAGCTTGACACACCGACCTATTCATATGTTCTACAAGAAATGGTCAACTTGAAAGATGTGCCGACTTTTGAGGTTCCAACAAAAGGAAAGGTTATATCTCAAGATGAATTCAACAAACTTGAAGCAGAAAAGATAAAGTCTCGTGGTACTGAAGCTGGCAAGGTAAGAATTATTCGTATGTAAATGAAGCATCAACTCAATATTCAAACTCTCGGCATACTACTATACTTTTTGTGTAGTAGTATGTTTTCGTTTGCCCAAGAACGAATATCCGGTAAGGTTGTCGATGACAAGGGTAAACCGATTGCCATGGCCAATGTCATGCTTTATCCAGACAGCCTTGCCAAACAACCTATGGAGGCGTATGCCGTAACAGACAGTAAAGGGCTTTTTCTTTTGAACTCAGCTAATACAGAATCAGCATGGCTTCGTGTGAAATGTTTAGGTTATGAAGACCATGTGTTGAAATATGATTTATCCAGATCTCCATTTCAAATTATTCTGCAGTCTAAAATGCATGAATTAGATGAAGTCGTAGTAAAAGGCAATTACTCCGGTGTTAAGACAAGAGGCGATAGTGTCATTTTCGACGTGAATCATTTTAAGACTGGTGCGGAAGAGAATGTTTCTGATGTATTGAGACGTTTGCCGGGAATGGAGATCAGCGAAACGGGAAAGGTAAAGTATGAGGGGAAGAACATTGACAAAATTCTTGTCAATGGTAATGACGTTATGTCAACAGGTAGTGGAATGATGCTCAACGGACTGTCTGCCGATGTTGTGAGCGGAGCTGAGATCCTACGCAATTGGAATGATGGAAGTCTTGCAAATGCTTTAAAAAACAGCGACCAAAGAACAGCCTTGAATATCAAAACATCAGAATCACTGCGCTTTACCGCGAAAATAGATGGCGGTGGAGGAATGTTCAACAAGTATCAAGCCAAGTCAACCTCATTGCTTATAGGAAAGAATGGCTCTTTTTCAGCAGCTTTGTCTTCAAACAATTTAGGTAAGGAAATTCTTTCGTTGGAGGATTATATAGGAAGCATCATTGGACTCGGTGGGCTTGCCTCAAACGGTGTGAGCCAACTGCAACTTTCCGAGGAAGAGAGCGCTATGCTTACGCCACCCTCAAATGTGTATCGTAATACTAATTCCGCTCTAATTCTAAATGGAGTTTATGCGCCTACCAATAAATTGGATATAAAAGTTGGTATATTACTGAACAAGGCAAAAATGAATGCGTTTGACAGAAACAACAGTTTCTATTTTGCCTCGGCGCTTCACACGGAGTACAATGACTCTACCGAAAAAGACAATGAAACTGGTTCCGCCAATGTAAATATAAAGTGGCAACCGACAAGCAGAATGGAAGTACTTTCTTCCACATTTACCAAATTGTCTGACTATTCGGCTTCCCAAGAAATGGCATATTGGGGCAACAATAGCATGAACTTGGGAGAAGGACAGAAGCTGAAAAAGAATGATATTCGGCAGTCACTTCAATTTACTTGCAAATTGAGGAGTACGGCTCTTTATGCCTTGGTAACTTTTGGAAGTAAATCACAAGATGAGAAGCTGAATGTGCTTAATGACAGTATTCTGCTGCCTACATATTATAATACAGGAGCTGATTTGTATGGCATTCGCTCATATTTATCATCTAACAGTTATATGTATTCTTTGGAAGTTGGCAGCAAGTGGATTCTCCCAAGAGGATACAATATAGCCCTTGCCTTACGTCACAATTACAACAAGGATGATTTGGATGCGGAAGATTTTTCGTTGGACAGTCATAAGTCAAAAGGAATATATAAGAAACAAAGCGGTGCTCTCATTTTTGAAAAGACAGCTGGATTGTTGAGGTTCAAGGTCAATGCTTCTTTGACAGATAATAAATACAGACAGCCATCCAATAATGACAACAGTTCTGTCAAATTCAATTATAATTCATTGCTTCGCTTGGTGTTCAGTCCCAAAAGTGAGCTCATCTTGACTGGAAGTAGAGAAACATATCAAATCAACTTGAATAGGCTCGTTGATTTTCCTATACATCTTTCATACGACAGAATACAGAGTTCATCGGTAATTCATTCACCATTCATCAATAAGGATGCCTATTCCTTACATTATCGGCTCATCAACAATTATAGCAATCTGTTGCTCTTTGTTTCTGGAATGTACTCCAACACTAAAGGCGGAGGCTTGGCAAATGTCTCTCAGCAAGGCATTACAAGAAGCTTGACATATATTGATGGTGCCCATGAGGAATGGATGGCTTTACATGGTGTGATTTCAAAAGGTTTGGGACACTGGCCTGTAGATACCAACATAAAATTGTCATGGACTCGAAGCCGTGTGGCAAGTGCATTGAATGACATGATGTATAATACAACTGTACAGGTGCCAAAGGGAGAAATCAACTTTGTAACAAGGATGAAATCAATGTTCAACTTTGATTTGGGTGGTTTATACAAAAAGAACATATACACAAGTTATGCAAACAGAAAACAATATAGCGAGTTGTTCGAGGCTCATTTATACACATATTTCAAATATGCCAACTTCAAAGGATCGGTAAAATATACATTAAGCAAGACCAACGGTGGAGGTTTGGAGAGGCTTTCAAACAACATTGGCTTTCAAGTTTCTTGCAATTTGAAGAAGATTCAGATCACTTTGTCTGGTGACGAACTTTTGCACTTACACAAGAATAATTGGTTGATGGTTAGCAGTTCCTCGTATTCATCAACTACATCCTATTATATGAGAATGCCAGGCTATTTGCTTCTTTCATGTGGATTGCACATTAATTGAAACAAAGCACATTCTATATAAAAGTCAGCCGTTGTCGCAGAAAGACAGTCCTCGTACCTCTGACTGACTTTCCCCGACTATGGCACGGCAAGAAAAATCCTTGGCGGTATGCCTTGAAAATCTTCAAGACTATACTGCCAAGGACTTTTCTTTGTTTGCTGTGCTGACAACGACAGACTTTTATAGCCACAATTCGCAGTTCCATTTTTATCGCACAATCCAAACGACATGAAACAGTGGCACGCCACCCTTTCCTGTCTCAGAAGTACGGCATGAGGAAAAGATTTTCTTTTTGTCGGTTGCAGGCTAACCGATCAAAAGAAACACCATTCCTTGATTTGCCGTACAATTTTGTTTGCATATTCCACCGCATGAAAGAAGTCATCGCCGTAAACTTCAATGACCACTTTCATGCATGTCTGCACAGCCTTGGAGAAAACCCGATATAAGAAGCATGGGCAAGCCATACTCTTCTTTCATCGGAATTTCTCCGATGGCTGTGCCATTTTATATGCGTTTCCATTCTCTCGAAATGAATGCCAGATGATAAATCCATTTCCCCGAAATGAGTATGCGATAATCGTGCAGTCCCAAAACTTTCGTGAAGTTTCTCATTTCATTGCCGCTCTGATTTTCTTTCCTCCACATGGTCTTTCCTTTGGCATCAATCGTTATCGTGCAGGTGCAAAGGTATGGCAGCGGGCTTTGGAAATAAAAGGTCGAGCCTTCGGTTTTCGGAAAAATCTCCACGCCGTTGGGTAGTATTTTGTCCGAAAAACCTTGTATTTCCAGCCTCGCCGCCCTTGAAAAGCACCTGAAACGAAACGACCGATGCGACAGGAAGACGCAAAAAAAATGTCGGAAAAGGGAGCGACAAAAAGGTGAAGAAACGAGAACTTCCCTTCAGCTCCTGGAACCGCAAATAAATTTAATTCAAGGCTATATGACAACAAACATCAACATAACACAGACTTGGTGGAGATTACTCTCCGCAGTCGGCTCAACCCTCATCACTTTGGTGGCTTGGTTGGGATACATGGCTCTCTGCATGGTCGGTGAAGTCATATTGGGAGTGGTTAGGCTCATCTTCGGCATCCTCATATCCGTTATTTCGGTGGTGGTGCTGATAGGGACATTCATTTGGTTATTAACACTTTAAAGTACAAGCGATATGAACAGAAGCATTGAAGCGATACCTACATGGGCACTCTGCTACATCATCAATGGCGATGCAAGCGGACTGACAGACGAGGAAATCCGTATGGTGGACGAAGCCATGCGCAAGAACAATATTGAGATAGTAAGTCCAAGATACAACGAGGACATGTGCACAGAACCTTACTTCAGCCATTATCCGTTCTTCGGACTGCCTACAGAAGTTGAGGACTGCGACATCATCTATCACGAGTAACAACCCCTTTAACAACATCAGATATGAACACTACAGAATATTTCAAGAGAACGATACAAGCCTATTTGGAGGAGCGTGCAATGGAGGACGAACTTTTTGCAGCCAAGTATGACAACCCCGACAAGAACATAGACGATTGCGTGACCTATATCCTTAATTGGGTGCAGAAGAGCGGTTGCAACGGCTTCTGCGATGATGAGATATATGGTCAAGCCATCCACTACTACGAGGAGAAGGACATCGAGGTCGGCAAACCTTTGGAATGCCAAGTTTCGGTGAACCACCACATCGAACTCACAGAGGAGGAGAAGGCACAGGCAAGACAGGAAGCCA
>ERZ808270.915-NODE-915-length-14575-cov-10.729477_pt1 | contig 14575 bp, 10 predicted proteins | sample MGYA00521082_ERZ808270 | MGnify/ENA primary metagenome ERZ808270 (study PRJEB31516, sample SAMN03275594) | gut metagenome | biome: mammalia-associated habitat; material: feces | host: Papio cynocephalus | place: Kenya | collected 2012-07-27 ...
CAAAGAAAGGCGGCGCGAGACAGCATCCCAACAAAATCAAACGAAAAGCATTTGATGTTATTCTTTTTGTATGCATACAGCCTCTATTTATTTGAATTTTCTTGAAAACAAGACTATTGTGCGCCTTGGCGCACATCAATTAAAATGCAAAGGTAGGCATTTTCCACGGATTAACACTATAATAGCGGTACCTTATCAATGAAAATTGATAAGACTCGCACCCGTTAGATAATGCTCATGCCAAGCATACATATAATAAGGGGACACGCTTTCAGGCGTGTCCCCTTAATTGAATATTAAACCTCGATATGTGTGAATCTACCTTGCCACTACGCCTTGGTTATGATTCCACTCTTGGAAGTCTTAAGGAAATTGACAATGTTTTGCACCTCTTTTCCATCTGGCACCTGCTGCTGGATCTGTAGCGTGGCGTCAAACGTGCTGTTCTTGCCGTGGAAAAGCAGACGATAAGCATTGGCAACGTGCTTGCGCACCCTCTCGTCGATATGCCATGTTTCCATGAGCGTATTGTTAGGTCCAGTATATGCAATCGGGTTGCCACCGGCGATGGCGTAAGGCGGAACGTCGTTGGAGAAACGGGTACCGGCCTGAAGCATGGCGAGGTCGCCAACACGCGTGCCGGCGTTCTCGATGACAGAGGAACTGAATATTGCCCCATTGCCTATTTCGCAATTACCGGCAATCTTAGTGCCATAACCAAACACGTTGAAGTCGCCAATAACGGTATCGTGCGAGATATGCACGCTCTCCATGAGGAAATTGCCATTGCCAATGACGGTCTTGCAACCTTCATGAGTAGCCCTGTTTATAATGACATTCTCCCTGATAGTGTTGTTGTCGCCAATCACAACCTCGCTGCGCTCCCCATTGAACTCAAAGTCTTGAGGAATTGCCCCGATGACCGTGCCTTGGTGAACCTTGTTGTCATTGCCCATCTTGGTGCCATTGAGTATGCTGACGAATGGGAAGATGACGCAATTGTCGCCAATTTCCACGAAGTCCTCAATATACACGAATGGGAATATCTTAACGTTGTTGCCAATCTTCGCCTTGGGCGAAATCACGGCCTTGTCACTTATCTGATTCATAGTCGCTTCATTAATTACTTATCAACACTAATAACCAATTATTTAGCACCACCGCCAAGAGCGTAGTAAAGGTTCACGACCGCCTGCATCTTGTAGAAGTCGTCCTGCACCTGGTTGAGCTGTGCGTTGAGCAAGTTGCTCTGTGCCGTGATGACCTCAAGATATGTAGATCCTGCGCTTGCCATGAGGTTACGGGTATCCTCCACGTTTTTCTTCAACACCTCTATGCGCTTCGATTCCAACTTGCTCTTAGCGTCGGAGGCATTGTAAAGCACGAGCGCATTGCTGACCTCTGATCCTGCTGAGAGCACGCTGTTCTGCCAAGTGTTGAGGGCCTGCTTGTATTGGTCCTCAGCCACGCGCAAACCGGCGCGAAGCTGCCCCTTCATGAAGATGGGCTGCGTGAGGGAGCCTACTGCGGAGAGAAGTATCTTGCCTGGATTAACAATCCCCATGCCACTACTATTGGTGTATGCTCCAGATGCGCTGATTGTCAAAGAAGGATAGAAGCGCGCGCGAGCTGCCTCCACGTTGTAGAAGCAATTGGCAAGGGCCATCTCGTAGGCGTGGACATCAGCACGGTTGGAAAGCAACTGCACGCCGACACCTGTTGAGAATGTCGTGGGAAGGCTCTGCGCGTCGAGCGTAGTCCTCTGAATGGCATGAGCCTGCTCGCCCATCAGCAACGACAGGCTGTTTTCCGTCTCGCGAATCTGACGCTTCAGGTCTTCCTTTTGCGTCTGCACTGAGAGGTAATTGCTCTCTGCGCTTTGCACCGCCGTAGACCTGACGCCTCTCACGGTCTGCAGCTGCACCTTCATGATGTCCCATGTGTCCTTGGTGAGCTTCTCCATGTCGTTTACGATCTGGAGTTGCTTGTCGAGCATGAGAAGCGTGTAGTACATGTTTGCGACATTGGCGATGAGCTTTGTCTGCACGGCCACCTGATAGTCTTTCATCTGGAGCATTGAGACTTGCGCCGCGCGCTTCGCCGCGGTGAGGTTGCCAAAGAGGTTGGCATCCCAGCTCGCGCTGATTGGGAGCGAATAAATCTTAGTGGCCTTTTGCCCGTCCCACGTGGATATCGTGCCTTGGGGCGTGAAAGTGATGCCAGGCAGGAAAGCCAACTTTGCCGCCTTCAGTTGGGCCTCTGCCATGTCAATGTTCAAGGCCGCGTTGAGCAAGTCGGGGTTGTTGGCAAGCGTCTTCGCAATGAGCGTCTGCAGCTGTGGGTCTGTGAACACGGAACGCCAAGGGATATTGGCGAACGATGTCGTGTCTGTCACGGCAAGGGTGTCGTTATCGTTGACCGCGTCGCGTATAAGCCCCGACGTGTTGACAGCCGGCCGCTCATACTTGCCGTAAAGGCTCTTGCAGCCCGTGAGAGTCACGGCTGCAAGACCAATGATGAGGAAATTGTATCTTTTCATTATTCTCAATCCTTTTTATCTAAATACTGGTCGTGCCAAAAGGTTGGGAGCGACCTGCCTTCCTTGGTGTCCATGTCAGACTCGATGGCCGCACCAGCATGTGCATACTGGCGAAGCTCTGCCTCGACCTCCTTGTTGTTGTCATCCTCAAACTTCATTGGCTTGACCTTCTCCTGCAAGTATTGGAAGATGCAGAACAGGGCTGGCACGATAAACAACTGGATGATCGTACCCAAGAGCATGCCTCCCACGGCAGCGGCACCAAGGGTCTGGTTACCAGACTTGCCCACGCCTGAGGCGAACATCAAAGGCAGCAAGCCGATGACCATTGCCAAAGACGTCATCAAGATAGGACGCAGACGGGCAGCGGCGCCAAGGATGGCAGAATACCTGATGGCCATACCAGTCTCGCGGCGCTCAAGGGCGTACTGCACGATAAGGATGGCGTTCTTGGCCAGAAGTCCGATAAGCATGATGAGCGAAATCTGCATGTAGATATCGTTGGAGTGACCAAAGATATTGGTGAAGATGAACGCTCCGGCAAGTCCGAACGGGATTGACAGCATCACGGACAAAGGCAAGATGTAACTCTCGTATTGCGCGCTCAGAATCAAGTACACGAAGATGAAGCAGAGCACGAAGATGAGCGTGGTGGAGTTGCTCGACTCTGCCTCCGAACGTGTCAAGCCTGAGTACTCATAACCATAGCCTTGCGGCAGCATGTCGCCAGAAACTTCCTTGATGGCCTGCATCACCTGGCCGTTGGAATAGCCCGTGTTTGGCGTGACGCTCACGTCGATGGAGGTGAAGAGGTTGAAACGACCGATGTTGGATGGGCCGAAGACCTTGCGCAACTTCACGAACTCGCTCACCGGCGACATCTCGCCAGACGCGGTGCGCACGTAGATGCGGCTCAGTCCGTCTGGGCGCATACGGCTCTCCACGTCGCCTTGTATCATCACACGGTAGAGCTTACCATAGGCATTGAAGTTGGAAGCGTACAAGCCGCCATAGTATCCCTGCATCACGCTGAGCACCGTCGACGGCGATATGCCGGCCTGCTTGGTCTTTGCCACGTCAACGTCGACCATGTACTGAGGATAGTTTGGGTTGTACGAGGTCATGGCCTGCTGAATCTCAGGACGCTTGTTGAGCTCACTGATGAAGTTCTTGGTGATGTTATAGAACTTGTTGAGGTCGCCACCGGTCTTGTCCTGCATGGTCATTGTCACACCGTTTTGTACAGAGAAACCAGAGATCATAGGAGGACCGAAGGCAAGAATCTGCGCGTCCTTGATGGCGGCCGTCTGCTTATAAATCATGCCCAGAACGGAGTTCTGCTCGTATGGGTTCACAAGCAACGCCATCGGGTCCTTATCCGAGATAGCACGCTTGATGCGAGCGAAGAAACCTCCGGATCGATCCTCAAACGACTTCAGCTTAAGGATAAACGTCGCCTGATCGGGACCCTGGCCGGCGATGAAGTTGTAACCCACGATGGCATTACGGTGAAGGATTGCAGGGTTGCTGGCGAGCATCTTGTCGACCTGATCCACGATTTGCTGCGTACGATCCTGTGAAGTACCCGGCTTGGCTGAGATAGTCACGAATATGCTACCAGTATCCTCGTCAGGCACAAGACCCGTCTTCGTGAACTTCATGCATACGACAAGCGTCACTATGCCAACGACCACGATAGCACCTGTTATGATGCGGTGGTTGATGACGTGAGCCATACCAACCTTATACTTGTTGATGGTCTTGTCGAACATGCGGTTGAAACCGCTGTGGAAACGGGCCACGAACGACTTGTTGCCCTCGTTCTCCTCTGCCTTGTGTGGTTTCAGGAACATGGCGCACAATGCCGGTGAAAGCGTCAAGGCGTTCAACGCCGAGATGACGATACTCACGGCCATTGTGACACCGAACTCACGGTAGAACGTACCAGACGTGCCACCAATGAAGCTCACTGGCACGAACACGGCAGACATCACCAGCGTGATGGAGATGATGGCACCAGAAATTTCGTTCATGGCATCTATGGCGGCGGTCATGGAGTTGTCGTAGCCCGCGTCGAGCTTGGCATGGACAGCCTCGACCACCACGATGGCATCATCCACCACTATGGCTATGGCGAGCAGCAATGCCGACAACGTGAGCAGGTTGATGGAGAAGCCGAATATCAACAGGAAGAAGAAAGTACCTATCAAGGCCACAGGCACGGCGATCATAGGGATGAGCGTCGAGCGCAAGTCTTGCAGGAAGACATACACCACGAAGAACACAAGTATCAAGGTGATGAACAGGGTCATGATAACCTCTTCGATAGAAGCGAAGAGGAAGTCGGTCACGTCGTACATCATCACGACCTTCAACCCTGGAGGCATGCTCTTCTGCGCCTCGTCGAGAGCCGCCTTCACGTCGGTGGCTATCTGCGTGGCGTTTGAGCCCGCGATTTGCTGCACCATACCCATACATGCCGGCTGGCCATCGTTATTCAAGTGCACGTTGTACATCAACGAGCCAAGCTCTATCTTGGCCACGTCTTTCAAGTGCAAGGTCTCACCCGTGGTCTTGCTCTGAATCACGATGTTCTGATACTCAATAGGCGTAGACAAGCGGCCCTTGTAGCGAAGGGTGTACTCGTAGGCCATGTTTGAGTTCTCACCGAACTTACCAGGCGCGGCCTCGATGTTCTGCTCGGCGAGCACGCCCGTGATGTCGGAAGGTATGAGACCATACTGCTTCATCTTGTCTGGCTGGAGCCAGATACGCATGGAGTAAGTAGCCGTAGAAGGGCTCTGCACGTCACCCACGCCGTTGACACGCTTGATGAGCGGCACGATGTTGATGTCGTTGTAGTTGGTGACGAACTGGTCGTCGTAGCGTCCGTCGTCAGACGTGACGGCATACATGATGACGTTTGATGTCTGGCGCTTCGTCACGGTCACACCCACCTTTGTCACCTCGGCCGGCAACAGTGCCTGTGCCTGCTGCACGCGGTTTTGCACGTTCACGGCTGCCATGTCGGCATCGGAACCCTGCTTGAAGTAGACGGTGATCGTCGCTGAACCATCGTTGGTAGCGGAAGAAGTCATGTAGGTCATGTTCTCCACACCGTTGATGCTTTCCTCCAAAGGCACCACCACAGACTTCAGCACCGTCTCTGCGTCAGCGCCTGTATAGGTGGTTCGCACCGTGATGGTAGGTGGCGCAATATCCGGATACTGCTCGATAGGCAGCGATGACAGGCCGATGATACCCAGCAGCACGAGCACGATGGATATCACGGTCGACAGAACCGGTCGTTGAATGAATTTTGTAAATGTCATAGTTGATTGAAATTAACTCCTCCTTATTTTCCTGTCATCGTCTTGACAAAGCCCTTGGCCGTGCCCTGGTTGGCTCCGAGCTTCTCGGCCTTCTCAATCTTCTCCTCGTATTGCTGCTCGGTGAGGGGCTTGATCTGCTCGCCGTCGGTGAGCTTCGTTATGCCCTTGCACACGTAGCGGTCGCCAGCGTGTAGACCATCGGTGACGATATAGTTGATGCCGTCGTCTTGCGGGTTAACCTTGATGGCGGTGTATTTCACCTTGTTGTCGCTGCCGACGACATACACGAAAATCTTGTCCTGAACCTGCACTGTAGCCTCTTGCGGAATGATGATCGCGTTGTTGCTCACGTGTGGCACCACAATCTGGCCCGCGCCACCGCTCTTCAGCAGGCGCTGTGGGTTGGCGAAATGGGCGATAAGGGAGTAAGCGCCAGTGGAAGCATCTATCACGCCGCTCATCTTCACCACGCGTCCTGGCTGGTTGTAGATGGTTCCGTCGGCGAGTTGGAGCTTCACCGTGGGCATCTCCTTCAGCACGCCGGCAACGCTTCCGGCCGTCTTCGACATGCCGAGGATATCGGGTTCGCTCATCGAGAAGAACACCTCAACGGTGCTCACGTCGGAGACGGTTGTCAGAGTGTTTGAGGCTGACACGAGCGCGCCTTTCTTGAATGGCAAGCTGCCAACGACACCACTCGCCGGAGCGCGAACCACGCACCACGACAGGGTCTCCTCAGCGGCGGCGAGGGAAGCCTGAGCCTGGGCGACCTGCGCCTTGGCGGTGGCATAGCTGTTCTGTGCCGTCTCGAGCTCATACTGGCCGATGATGTGCTGGTCGAAGAGCTTCTTATTATTAAGATATGTAAGGCGAGCGGTGTTGGCCTGGGCGCGAGCCGTGTTCAAGGCTGCGCGACACTGGCTCACCTGGGCGCGATATGTCTCGCTGTCGATGGTGAACATGGGCTGGCCAGCGCTCACGGTCTGACCCTCGTGAACATAAACGTTCGTGATGAATCCCGAGATTTTCGGGTGCACGTCAACATCCTGAATACCCTTGATTGTCGCCGGATAGGTGGTCTGAAGGTCAGCGCTTGAGACACCCACCGTCTTGACGGGGAACTCATTGTCCTGAAGATCAGCCAGTCCGCCACTGCTCTTCTTGCCACAAGAAGCAAGGGCCAATGCAGCCAAAGCCACAAACAAACAACTCTTGATTTTCATACCTAAATTTAGAATAATATTATTTTAATCATTTTACCAATCAAAAGGCGCATAGCACAACGCCCAAAAGGGCACAATCTCCCTAAAATATGCGCAAAGTTAGCACATTTATCTTAGAAAACTATTTTTGCCAATCGAGTTTTTAACAACAATTACAATCGTTTGTCGTTTCTTTATTCATTTGTCGCGAAATATGGTACAAAAGTCCATCAGGCGACTATGACAATCCCATCTCGGCCGCCTTCTTCTTGAGCAGTCGCATCAAGGGCTCACGCTCGTTGGGCACCTTGTCGTCGAGCACGGCATCCTTGAGGGTTTGCTTCAGCGTGCCAACCTCCCGCGAGGGCTTGAGATTGAACATTTCCATTATCTCGTTGCCGTCTATCACGGGTTGCAACAACCGCTTGTAGTCGCGCTCCTTCAGGTCGGCTATCTTGGCGCGCACCATGCGGAAATTCTCGCGGAAACGGGCCTTCCTCACCTCGTTTTTGCTGGTGATGTCGGCATCGCAGAGGCGCATGAGGTCGTCGATGTCGTCGCCAGCGTCGTTTATCAGACGCCGCACGGCGGAATCGGTCACTTCCTCGTCGGCAATGGCTATGGGGCGCATGTGCAGTTCCACGAGCTTCTGCACGTATTTCATCTTCATGTCCATCGGCAACTTGAGCCGCCTGAAGATCGACGGCACCATCTTGCCTCCCACGAACGGGTGGTTGTGGAACGTCCAGCCCTGCGCCGGTTCCCAGCGTTTGGTCTTCGCCTTGCCGATGTCGTGGAGCAGTGCCGCCCATCGAAGCCAAAGCGAGGCGGGCTCGCCGTCGGCGCCGGCCTTGTTGCCGTCGCACACGTTGTCGAGCACCTCCAGCGAGTGGTAAAAATTGTTCTTGTGACCTTTGCCGTTCTTTGTCTCAACCACGTCGAGCGCGGCGAGTTCGGGCAAGATGAGCTTCAGCAGGCCGCAACGGTGCAAGTCCACGAAGCCACGGCTGGGCTGCGCGGTCATCATTATCTTGTTGAGCTCCTCCGATATGCGCTCGCCGCTTATTATCCTTATGCGGTCGGCGTTGCGCTCCAGGGCGTCGAATGTCTCCTCGTCGATATAGAAGCGGAGCTGCGTGGCGAACCTCACGCAGCGCATCATGCGCAGTGGGTCGTCGGAGAAGGTGATATCGGGGTCGAGCGGCGTGCGGATGATGCCGTCTTGCATGTCGAGAATACCGTCGAAGGGGTCCACGATTTCGCCAAAGCGCTCCTTGTTGAGACACACGGCGAGGGCGTTGATGGTGAAGTCGCGGCGATTTTGGTCGTCTTCCAGGGTGCCGTCTTCCACATGTGGCTTGCGCGAGTCGTGGCTGTAGCTCTCCTTGCGCGCGCCCACGAACTCCACCTCGTGGCCACGCCATTTCACCTGTGCCGTGCCGAAATTCTTGAACACGGAGAGGTTGGCGTGCCCCGTGAGCAGTTTCCTGAAAGCCTTGGCAACCTCTATGCCGCTGCCCACGACCACGACATCGATGTCGTTGCTCGGGCGTTGGAGGAAAAGGTCACGCACGTATCCGCCAACCACGTAGGTCTCAAGGCCGAGGCTGTCGGCGGCCTCCGAGATTTTGTGAAATATGTCTTTGTCCAGCAACTTTGCCATGTCGGCATCGCTCAGCATTCTCATAATAGTATCGCTTTTTCTAATAGCTTGCAAAAGTACGAATAATTGATGAATTATCCCGCTTCCGCCCTCTCTTTTTGCCTTATGTCAAGACACGCGTCGGCTTTACGGCGTAAAGGCGACGCGATTCAAGCGTGAACGCGATGCGATTCAAGCGTGAAGCCGACGCGATTCAAGCGTGAAGCCGACGGGGGTTCAGCAACAATGCTAAACGCTTGAATATTAATGCGCTATACAAACTGATAAAAGATAACACATCACACACATTTCATTTCACACGAATCAAAAAGATTTGAAAGATGTCGGCTCCGCCGATTACGCATACCGTCTTTCAGCCGCCATACAGGGGTGGGTGCCGCACTTCGTTTATTGAATTCACGTATTTGTTTTTAAGACATTTAGTGTTAAATATTCGTATTAGTAAGTAACTAAAAAAAGCAAAAGTACCGTTATTTGGGCGGAATATATTAATTTTGCAACCTAAGTACATAAACTATTCAGAAACATTAAAGGCGCTTAGACGCATTACAATTATGGTAAATCTTTTTGAAAGTCTTAAAGATTATTTTGAGAACACCCCAAAGGAAGTACTCGATAATGATTGGAAAGAAATTGAGCATCTCAATGAGATTGGCCCCGATGTCATTGAGTATGCCGAGTTCGTAAGGGAGAATTTCGGCATAGCCGTGTCGTATTCCAATTCTAAGGAGAGGGGGAAAAACCACAAATATGATGTGTCCGTCAGTGAAGGGGAAATTGGCATAGCGGCGGATGCCAAGTACTGTTTAGCAGCATGACACAGTTATGGAAAAGGCTACTTTTAGGTTAGATAACTATCGCTTTACAAAGGCATCTTTGGATTTTAGCATACCAGACAATGCCGAGTTGAATATATCTTTCAGTCCCAAGGGTGTCTTTCACACAAAGGAGGCACGCTACGAATTGAGCTTTGATGTTATGGTAATTTGCACCGAGACAAACACAGAAGCTGTGAGAGTTTCGTGCGAGGCATCGTTCTCTTTCGGCGGTGAAATCGCCATCGAGGAAATACCAGAATACTTCTATCCCAACAGTCTCGCGATCGTGTTCCCATACATAAGGGCATTCGTTAGCACCATAACGCTGCAAGCAAACGTACAGCCCGTGGTGTTGCCAACAGTAAACCTGATGGGACTTACCGAGGAACTGAAAGAGAACACAACCGTTATCGAATAGCCAGAGTAATGAAAGCCACGGAGATATATCAGACTCTCGAAAATCGCCGCAACGATGAGGAAGTGGAAAAACACGGCCCTTATTTTTGTTCCGAGCGATATGCCAACGGCATTATTAAAGGGGGCGCGAAAGAACCGTGGCTTGGCGAGGGCTATTACTTCTGGGACACGAGAATAGCGGATGCACGATGGTGGGGCGATACGGTTTACGCTCAAAAGGGCTACATCATTTGCAAAACCACATACGACCAACATTCACCGTTGCTTTTCGACTTGGTGGGCGATGTGCGGCAGTTTGACGAGTTCATCAGATGTGCGGAACTTGTAAGGAAAGAACGGAAACTGCAAACCGTAAAGTTTCCCGTAGTACTTGCCTACATGAAAAATAAAACGCCAAACTTCAATTATAAGGCGATACGAGTTTGGCCGCACCCAAACACATTTGAGAAAACAGCCGTTAGGTTTCCTGACGCCAAAGTAGTTTTGTGCAAGCCCGACAAAATACAAATTTGTTTCTTTGACAAGACTTTGCTCACAGAACCTTATAGAATTGTAGGCAGAAAGACGTTTACAGCGAACCAAACCATATAGTTCGCATTTCACACGTTTCGGTTCGAGCACATTTCATTTCACACGAATCAAAAAGATTTGAAAGATGTCGGCTCCGCCGATTGCATAAACACTAACCCTTTGCAGGGGGCGAGCCCTGTGACCGTCCGCGACCCGAATGGCAATTTGTCTTAACGACAATAGAGACAATGAAAGACCATAAATTTCATCTCAACGCGATATTCGCATGGCGATGAAATGCCCTTGAAGTTGTCTCTCATTGTCTCTGTTGTCGTTTTCCATATCAATACCAACACATTTTTTTGCTCGTTCAGGAAAAAAATCAATAACTTTGCGTTATTATGCAATAATAGGGCGAAATTTAGGTTATTAATAAAATTGACATGAACAAACAATGAAAAAAATCATCATATTGCTGCTCCTCGCGCTGCCCATCCATATGCTCGCGCAATCGTCGATGACCGACTCGCAGGTGGCGAGCTACATTCAGCAGGAGATGAAGCGCGGCACATCGCAGGCTCAAATAGTGACCCACCTCATGCAGAGCGGCGTGGACATCACGCAAATCAGGCGCGTGAGGAAGGCATACGAACGTGCCAAGAATGACACTGGGCTGGGCGACGTGACGACATCACGAAGCCAAAGCCGCCTGAGGCAGGCCAACGGCGTGGGCAAGCAGGGCACAGGCGACAAGCAAGCCGACCGACTTGCCACACGGGATGCCAACGCGCAAAGGGATGCCAAGACCTCGCAGAGGATAGCGAGCAACAACTCTTGGCAGCAGCAATACGACGAGGATGATTCCGACTTCAAGAAATACCAGGACAACTTAGCGGCATTCTCTGACGACAAACAGAAAGGCGAAGGAGAAAGCGAAGAGCCGAACAAGAAAAAGGTGTTTGGACGCGACATATTCTCAAACAAGGACTTGTCGTTTGAGCCGCTAATGAACATTGCCACGCCGCAAAACTACGTGCTCGGTGCCGGCGACCAAGTGTCGGTAGACATCTATGGCGCGTCGCAGAAGTCGATAGACTGCACCGTGTCGCCCGATGGAGACATCGTGATAGAAGGCTACGGCCCCATCCGCCTCGGCGGTCTCTCCGTGGCGGCTGCCAAGGCAAAGCTCCGCTCAACCCTCGGCTCGCGCTACCAGTCGAGCCGCATCAACCTGTCGCTCGGACAGACACGAACCGTGTCCATCAACGTCATGGGCGAAGTGGTCAAGCCTGGCACATATACCCTATCGGCATTCGCCTCGGTGTTCAACGCCCTCTACATGGCTGGCGGCACAAACGACATAGGCACGCTGCGAAACATAAAGATTTACCGCGCCAACCGCCTCGTGAGCGTGTGCGACATATACGACTACATACTCAACGGCAAGATGACGGGCAACGTGCGACTGCACGATGGCGACGTCATCATCGTTGGCCCATACGACTGCCTTGTGAATATCACTGGAAAGGTGAAGCGACCAATGTATTATGAGATGAAGCGCAACGAGAGCCTGCAGACACTGCTGCGCTACTCGGGAGGGTTCACGGGCGACGCCTACAAGAAGGCGGTGAGAGTAAACCGCAAGACGGGACGCGAGTACGCGGTGTTCAACGTGGACGAGTTCGACATGAGCTCATTCCGGATAGCCGATGGCGACTCGGTGAGCGTAGACTCCATCCTGCCCCGCTACGCCAACACGGTGGAGATAAAGGGCGCGGTGTTCCGCCCGGGCATGTACCAACTCGGTGACGGCATCAACAGCGTGCGCACGCTCGTGCAACACGCCGAAGGACTAACCGAAGATGCTTTCACGGCACGCGCCGTGATGCACCGCATGAAGGCCGACCGCACGCTGCGCGTGATTCCGGTCGACATAAAGGGCATAATGGACAACACCGTGGCGGACATTCCGCTGAAAGAAAACGACGTGCTTTTCATTCCAACCAAGCAGACGGCCATGAACGACCAGACCATAACCATACAAGGAGAGGTGGTGTACCCTGGCGTGTACAAGTATGCTGACAACGAGACGCTGGAAGACTTCGTGCTCCAGGCCGGAGGCCTCACCGACCGTGCCTCCACCGTGAAAGTGGACGTGTCGCGCCGCGTGGGCAACCCAAAGGCCCTCGCCACCGACAGCGTGATAGCCAAGAACTTCTCGTTTGCCCTTAAAGACGGCTTCGTGGTGGATGGCGAACAGGGATTCGTGCTCCAGCCGTTCGACGAGGTGTTCGTGCGCAAGAGCCCTCAATACAGCGAGCAGCAAAACGTGAGCGTGGACGGCGAGGTGACATTCCCTGGCACCTACACGCTGTCGCGTAGGCAGATGCGCCTGACCGACCTCGTGGCGGCAGCCGGAGGCGCGACCAACCTCGCCTACATACACGGGGCGAGGCTCGAGCGCAGGACCAACGAGGCAGAGCGCAAACGCATGGAAGCGGCTCTGCAAATGCAGAAAGAACAGTTGCAACAAGAACTGATGTCGCTCGCCGCGAGCCAGAACAATGGCTCTTCATTGCAGCAGGTGGGACAGCAGAACAACGAAGAGCAGCTGAAGAAGTTCCAGGTGCCGAATACGTATCCCGTGGGCATTGAGCTCGACAAGGCTATTGCCAACCCAAACAGCGATGCCAACATCGTGCTGAGGGAGGGAGACCGCCTTGTGTTGCCGCAATACACCTCTACGGTGAAGGTCAACGGCGCGGTGATGTACCCAAACACCGTGAGCTACATCAAGGGCAAGAGCCTGAGCTACTACGTCAACGCCGCCGGCGGATACGCCAGGAACGCGCGCAAGGGCGGAGCATACGTCATATACATGAACGGCATGGTGTCGAAGTCGTCGAAGGCCAAGGTGGAGCCTGGATGCGAGATCGTGGTGCCGAGCAAAATCAAGCGCCGCACAAGTCCATCGGAAATATTGGGCATCGGCTCCAGCATGTCGTCTATCGCCGCCATGATAGCCACGATAGCCAACATGACTAAATAGTGGCAAATCTAAAAGATCACAAAACAAATCCGCAACGTTGCAGGGAAAAACAGAATTAAGTATGACAGCTATAGAAATACAGTCTTCGCTGGCAAAGACAATATATGATATAAATGACATCTCTATACTTGAACAAGTAAAGAATGCCATCCAGCAAATCTTGTCCATAAAGTCTAAGCCTTCAACAGGCGAGCTTGAGTTGACGCCATTCGTAAAAAGAATGTGCACTGGACACGGACTTGACGACAAACTTGATGATAAACAAATCCTGGAAGATGCCCTTTTGAAAAAACACTTATGAAAAAGGTATTCTTAGACACAAACGTAGTCATAGACTTCCTTGGTGAAAGAAAGAACTTCTTCTCGGATGCGGCAAAGATCATTTGCCAAGCTGACAAAAAAGAAATAACAATACTCTGTTCATCTTTAACGTATTCTAATGCTGCATATATCCTCCAACATGGATTTTCATTAGACGAAATAAAAAACAAATTGACACTGTTTTCACAATTGTGTGAAACAACAAGTGTAAATAAAGAAACTGTGGAAAAGGCATTAGCCTCAGAATACAAGGACTTAGAAGATGCCCTACAGTATTACTCGGCCAAAGAAGCAAAGGCTGACTTGATAGTAACTCGAAACGTCAAGGACTTTGTCAAACACGACATTCCTGTAATAACTCCCTCAGAGTATTTAACAGGAACTCAAAACGACAAAGATAGGCAGTAATGCCTTAAAGGAGGCGCAAAAGCACAAGCATGTCGTCTATCGAGGCCATGATAGCCACGATAACCAACATGACTAAATAGTGGCAAAGGCCACACTTGGCAATTGCCTTATTTTCGAGCCATTCTCATAACTCGCTATATATAAGCACGTTGTGCTTTTAGCGAGGAAGATATGAAGTCAATAAATGGCACGTTTTACGTGTTCAACTAAAACATCCGTCCCATGACAACAAACGGCCCACTTACGGAAAGATACATAAACCCACATACTGATTTTGGCTTTAAGCGCCTTTTTGGCTCCGAGTTCAACAAGGAAC
>ERZ808270.916-NODE-916-length-14542-cov-2.946642_pt1 | contig 14542 bp, 6 predicted proteins | sample MGYA00521082_ERZ808270 | MGnify/ENA primary metagenome ERZ808270 (study PRJEB31516, sample SAMN03275594) | gut metagenome | biome: mammalia-associated habitat; material: feces | host: Papio cynocephalus | place: Kenya | collected 2012-07-27 ...
TTATAGCGGCCATGTGACAGACGCTTCAGGAAAAGCTTTGGCCAATGTTTCTGTTTTGTTGTTGAACGAAAAAGGAAACAATATCACCTTTACCCGTACAGACAAATCCGGAAACTTTTCCATCTCCGCTCCTGAAGGAAAAACCGCAAGCAAGATAGGTTTTGTATGCTTAGGATATGCCCGACAAAATATTCCCCTTGCCTCTTTTGCGAAAGGAGACAAAACCATAAAGATGCAAGAAAAAGTGCAAGAGATCAGAGAAGTGGAAGTGCACCCTGACTTGTTTCGCATCAAAGGAGACACTATCGCCTATTCCGTAAGCGGACTTCGGGAAAAGCAAGACCGCACCATCGAGGACGTCATCTCTCGCATTCCCGGCATTAAAGTCAGCACCAATGGCACCATCATGTATCGCAACGCACCCATCAACAAATTCTATGTAGATGGCAAAGACATGGCTGGAGACAGCTATGCGATGGTAAGCAAAAATCTTTCCGCCGACAAGGTAGATAGTGTGGAAGTGCTGCAAAATCACCAACCAATCAATGCTCTTCGAGGCAAAACCTTCAGTGATGCCGCAGCCCTTAATCTTATATTAAAGCCCGGTGCGAAATATCATTGGGCTGGTACGGCTGAAGTCGGCACCGGACTCGCCCTACAAAAGCCTTGGGGATGGAACCATAAAATTCGGTTGGTGGAGATGTATTTCGGCAATAAACTGCAAAGCATCAACATCTACAAACACAACAACATTGGTGAGGACATCATCCAGGAATTAGGTCCCATGGGCTATGATTTCGGAGAGACAAGCAAACTCAGCAACCTTTCCAGCATCGGCACCGGACGGTATGGATTCAACAACACCCATCTGCTTGCCACCAACTGGCACACCACATTCAAGAAACACACAGATCTTCGCTTGCAACTTTCATGGATTTTCGACAAATCCACCACACACAGTTATAGCGAACAGACTTACATCGACATCGACAATGGCGGAAAAATATCCGAAGACCGCAGCTCCAAAAGTTACACCAACGAATGGAAGGCAGAACTGACCTACAACTACAACGGGCCACATTTTTTCCTTTTAAACCAATTGAGAGGAACGCTGAACTATGACCACAGCCATGCTACGACTGCGCTCAATGGAAGGGAAACCTATGAGCGAGTGTTGCCCCGCAGAAGGAAAATCTATGATCAACTGAATATCACTCTTGCCGACAGTAAAAAAAGTTCTCAAACAATCACCTCTGAATTCCATCACAGTTATATGCCTGGACAACTGAGACTCTATAATGGTCACGATGAACAGTTGAACCTCAAGTCCACTACTTGGGACAGTTATTATTCTTACAGATATAATTTTGCCAGTAGGTTCAGTGTCTCGACATCTTTGGAATACGACATGGAGCGGAAGACAGAATTCGTTTCTTACAACGACACCATCGGAACGACCCACTACAAGAAAGATATGTTCACAGTTGACCCCACCCTCAACTATTTCTTCCACAATTTCAACGCCAGCATCATCTACAAACTCTCATGGCTGTCCCGCTCCCTAACCACCGACAAAGACCGCCGATGGATTTCACAGCCCACCATGAGAATCAGTTGGTTTAACAATCCATGGACTCTTCTTGCCAGTTATCAACACACATTCACTCCAAGCGGCTTTGAAGAAACCGACCCTTTGCGAGTCTATACATCCTACAACTACGCCACCTCAGGCACTGGCAAGAACAATCATTCCTCAGGAGACAATGCCGGTTTTCGTATCAACTATCAACAGCCAGGCTACGGATGGAACGGAAGCTTGAGCTATAACTTCACGTCAAGCAAATACAGTACACTTTATGAAAGTGCCCTGAATGGCGGCGTGTACATTCGGGAAAGTGTAAACGAGAAGAACAACAGCCAGGACAACAATGTGCAAACATCTATCGGTCATCGGTTCCGCCGTATGCGCACCGACCTTGGACTCACCTTCAACTATGGATGGCGCAACTATCAGATTCTTTACGACAAGGTGAAAAGCGACAGCAAGGGACAGAATTTCTCCATGATGTTTCATCTTGACATGCGCCCTCTGCGCATTTTCAATTTCGAAGAGAATTCCACCTTCTACCTAAGCCGCCAAACATCCACAGCCAGAACTACCCTCTACCGGAATTTCAGCCATAAACTCAATCTTTTCCTTACTCCCGGAAATTTCGTGTTCACCATGAAAAATGAGTGCAGACACTCTGCCGACGGATCAGAAAAGTTCAGTTTTTTCTCAGACCTCATTGCCTCTTTCAAGACAAAGAGATATGAAATGAAAATCATTTGCAACAATCTGTGGGGCACCAACAAACGGGAGTATAAATCCATCACCGACCTTGGCACCAGCTATGCCGTCACAGAGATGCGACCAAGAGAAATGGTTGCAAGCATTACGTTTGATTTATAAAAGCGCAAAACAAGCCCCATGAGATTCACATCCCATGGGGCTATAGATTAAATGCAATATAAATATAAAGAATCTACAGAGAGATATATATTAATAATACTTCGTCGAAGTGAGACTTCCCGACATGTCGCCGACAACAAGCGAGGCAGGATTCTTTGTCTTGAGGTCAAGCTTGCCTGTCTGCTTGCGTGAGCAATATTTAAAGGTGGCGGTCTTCTCTCCACTGAACGAGTTCCACTTCAAAGTCAAGTCCACCGTCTTTCCCTCCGTGTCGGGCAACGATGTGATGCGGAAAGCCACAAGTCCGTCGGCAGCATAGTTGGAGGCATCACCATTGGCATCATGATAGAGAGTCAACTCATAGGGTTTGTCGGGATTGGTTGCCACGAGGTTGATGAGATGGGTTTTCATACCGCCCCAGTTGGTGCGGAAGCGCAGTGTCAGATAGCCATCTTCGGCTATTGTCACCCAGTCTTTCACAATCTCCACCGGATCTGTTCCATAGGTCTTGGCATTGTCGTCGCCGAGGTTGGCAGCCAAGTCCTTGGTACGAATGCTGTCGAGACGTCCCACAAAGGCCGTCTTATCGTAGCCTTCAGTCTTGTCGTTGACCTCATTGAGGACAGCGAGTGCCCGCACTTCTTTTGTGCCGAAAGGTGACTTCGCCAGATTGGAAGGGAACACCGTGGTTTTGTCATCGAGTTGGAGATAGACTGACGTATTGTCCGCATTGGGCTTCACGGTCACCAAAGCGTTATAGGGCACCTCATTTGGACAAATCACATAATTGCGACTGTCATCATCGTCACACGACGAGATGCTCAAGGTCGTCAACAGACCGAGCAATAAATAAAGGATATTCTTACTTTTCATTTTGTCTATAGTTTTTCTGTTATCTATAGACAAAATGAAAACCCATACAGAATCTTGCATGGGTTTTCATTTTTTAACGTACCTTAGTAGGGTGTATCTTGGCTTCTATACAAAGCACATAATCAAGATTTGAGCAATCACCACACGGATGAACATGCCGAGGGGATAGACGGAGGCATAGCTCACCGAAGCATGCTCGCTTTTGAGCGTATCGTTGGCATAGCCCAACGCCATCGGATTGGCCATGGAACCACAGAGAATGCCACAGATGGTGCCGAAGTCATACTTCTTGGTTTTCAAGGCTATCACCCCCACGATGAGCACAGGAACAACGGTAAGGATGAAGCCCAATCCTACCCACAGAAGTCCTTCTGGGCGTACCACTGTTTCAAAAAACTGTCCGCCGGCATCCAAACCGAGACAAGCAAGATAGAGTGCGAGTCCAAGTTTGCGCAACATCAGCGATGCGCTGCGGGTGGTATAGGAGATGAAGTGGGTGCGCGGTCCCAATGAACCGATAAGGATGCCTACAATAATCGGACCACCCGCCATACCCAAGCGCACAGGAGCACTCATGCCCGGCAGGTTGATGGGGATGGTGCCGAGCGCCAGACCAAGCATCACACCAAAGAAGATAGCGCCAAGGTTAGGTTCGTTGAGGGTCTGCACAGCGTTGCCCAAGAAGGTTTCCACATGGTTGATGGCTTCCGGAGCACCCACCACCGTCACACGGTCTCCATACTGCAGACGCAGGTCGTCGGTGGCAAGTAATTTCACATCTCCACGAATGACACGGCTCACGTTCACGCCATAGGTATCTCGTAAACGAAGACTGCCCAGCACCTTACCGTTAAGCACAGCACGAGTGATGACAATCACACGGCTTTCCACGTGTGAGTCGATGGCGTTCCAGTCTATTTTCTCCTTGTTCCAGTCTTTGTGCACCCGTTCACCGAAAAAAAGTTCCATAGCGCCCACCTCGTCACGAGTCATCACCACCAGCACATTGTCGTTGATGTGCAGTTGGGTGGAAGCCAACGGTACAATCACTTCCTCGCCACGCCAAATGCGGGACACGATGAACTTCAGATGGGTCATGTCGGAGAGTTGCTGCAGGGTCTTGCCTGCAAGGGCAGGATTGATCACGGCAAACTGGGCAATATAGGTGTTGTCATCATCGGAACTTGACTTTGGAACCATGTCCGATGCCTTGACAAAAAGTTTCTTGATAAGCATCATGGCGAGAATCACGCCAACCACACCGAGTGGATAGGTTACGGCACAGCCAAGGGCGGCGCCTCCACTGGGTTGTCCTGCCTGTTGCAGGGCTTGCTGGGCGGCACCCAAAGCCGGTGTATTGGTTGTGGCTCCACAGAGCACGCCCACCATATCGGGCAGCGACACGGGAGTGACATAGCACAATCCTACCGCCATGGCGGTACCCAACAGAACAACGGCAAAACTCCACAGATTGAGTGCCACCCCCTCATGGCGCATCAAGCCAAAGAAGTTGGGCCCCACATACAGACCAAGGGTGTAGACAAAGATTGTCAAACCGAAAGTCTCGGCAAAGTCGAGCATGCTGTGGTCTATGTTGAAGCCGAAATGTCCAGCGATAATGCCAAAGAAAAACACGAAAGCGATGCCAAGGGAAATGCCCTTGACATGTATCTTGCCCAGCACAAGACCACAAGTGATGATCAGCGATAGAACTACAGTAGCTTGAAGAGCTGAATGTATGTCAAATAGTCCGTTAAACCAGTCCATTATAAATTGTTATGGTGTCGTTTTCGTGTGCAAAAGTACAAAACTATCTTTAATTAACGCATGAATATGCAATAAATATTTAACGCTCCACTGCCACCAACCATCTGTTGAGACAAAAAGAAAGCCGCCCTTATTCGGTGGCAGCTTTCTTTATTTTGAGGTCGTAGAGGTCGTTTCGGCGGTCTCGGAGATTGCGAACGGAACCATAAGTATGAAGTTCGTTAAGCAGATTGAGATCCACATCCGAGACGAGAATCATTTCCGTGTTGGGTGTTGCCTCCGAGCGTTTGCCGTCGTTAGGGAAGGCAAAATCGCAAGGGGTGAACACAGCCGACTGAGCATACTGGATATCCATGTTGTGCACACGGGGAAGATTACCCACACTGCCGGCGATTGCCACATAGCATTCATTCTCGATAGCACGGGCTTGGGCACACACACGCACACGGGAATAGGCATTCTGGGTATCGGTCATAAACGGCACAAAGAGTATCTGCATGCCGTCGGCAGCCATCAGTCGAGAGAGTTCGGGGAATTCCACGTCATAGCAAATGACAATGCCAATCTTTCCACAGTCGGTATCAAAGGTCTGTACATGGTTACCGCCACTCAGTCCCCAGCATTTCTGTTCATCGGGGGTGACATGGATTTTCTCATACATGTCTATCGAACCGTCACGGCGACAGAGGAAGCCCACATTGTAGAGGGCGCCGTCTTCCTTGACATAGGGCATGCTGCCGGTGATGATGTTGATGTTGTAGCTGATGGCAAGCTCACGGAAGCGGTCACGTATTTCCTCGGTATATTGCGCCATGGCACGGATGGACTGCGCCTCGCCCATGTCGTTGAACTTCGCCATCAACGGAGCGTTGAAGTATTCGGGGAAGAGGATGAAGTCGCTCTTGTAGTCGGACACGGAATCCACGAAGAACTCCACCTGCTCAAACAGATCGTCAACTGAATGGTAGGGACGCATCTGCCACTGCACGAGTCCGATGCGCACGGTCGGTTTCTTGTCCACATAGGAATCCGTAGGTGGCTGATAATAGATATTGTCCCACTGGAGCAGTGTGGCGCAGTGCTTCGACTCTTCATCGTTGGGCAGATAGTTGCGGATGACACGGCGTACATGGAAATCGTTGCTCAACTGGAAGGTGAGCACTGGGTCATAGATTTCACGCGAACGCACCTTGTCTATATACTCCTTGGGACGCATGGTGTCGGCATACTTATGATAGTTGGGGATGCGCCCGCCGAACATGATGGCTTTGAGATTGAGTTTCTCGCAGAGTTCCTTGCGATATTCATACATACGGCGTGCCAAGCGAAGTCCGCGGTAGTCGGGATGGATGAACACCTCGATGCCATAGAGGATATTGCCGTGGGGATTGTGGGTGTTGAAAGTTTCGTTGCCCGTCACCTGAGCATAGGTATGGTCACCCTTCACCATGTCATAGTCGACGATGATGGAGAGGGCGCATCCGACAATCTTGTCGTCCACGATGATGACCACTTGTCCTTCGGGGAAAATGGTGATAAGCTTCTTTATCTGTGCCTTGGTCCAGAACACGTCTGAATCGGCATAGATGCGTTTAAACGACTTGTTGAGCTGATCGTAGTCTTCCATTTGAAGATTACGCAGGCTGACCTTGTTAATCTTGTGTGTAGGTTCCATAATTATCTCTTTGCTTCGGGGTGCAAAGGTAGTGCAAGTCGAAGACAATGCAAAATAAAATCTCATTTTATTTTCATTGTTGAGACGCCGCCTATCTTATTTAAAGGTAGTGCAAGTCGAAGACAAAACAAAAAGAAAAATACAAAAAAACAGCGACATGTTGAAGCGCCCTTCAAATGCCACTGCCGTGTTAAACCAATTACCTATTTAAAACTTTCGCTATTATATAAAACTTTATGCATTTTTCTGTTGCAAAAGTACAAGTAAACAGCTTGTTACGTGGGGTAATTATTATGCCAAAAGGGGTAAATATGGACATCTTTTCCATATTTACCCCTTTGTTGAACTATAATTCCCCTACAAGGGTGCCTTTTACTTCATATTCACCTCAATGGTCTGCAAGTCTTGCTGACGGCTCGACGAGCCGACCATCAACTGATATTTGCCAGGAACCACACGCATGGTGTTGGTTTGGGCATCCCAAGTCTCGAAGTCCTCACGGTTCATCTTGATGACTGCCGTCTGAGTGTCACCCTGCTTCACCGCCACACGCTGATAGCCACGGAGCGTCTTGATAGGACCCTGCTTGTCGTCGACACGTTTCAGATAGAGCTGCACGACTTCTGTTCCATCCTTCTTGCCTGTGTTCTTCACGGCGACAGTCACAGTCTGCGACTTCTTGTCAAACTTCGGCTTTCCGAAGGCGAAAGTAGTATAACTCAAACCATAACCGAATGGATAGAGCGGTTCTCCACGGAAGTAACGATAGGTGCGGCCTTCCATGTGATAATCCTCATAGTCGGGAAGTTGGTTTACATTCTTATAGAAGGTCAGCGGAAGTTTGCCGCTTGGGTTCACATCGCCGAACAGAATTTCCGCCACGGCCTGTCCGCCACGCTCGCCGCCATACCAAGCCTGCAACACAGCGTCACAATTGGCATCCTCTGGCACCAACGCCATGGCACTGCCCGAACAGTTGACATAGACAATCTTCTTGCCGGCAGCACGCAAAGCGGCAATGGCACGACGCTGCGCCTCCGGCAATTCGATGTCAGTACGGTCGCCGCCCTTGAAGCCGGGTTCCTTGACGCTCATCTCTTCACCTTCAAGACGGGGAGAGATGCCACCTACGAAGACCACGACACCGGCATCACCGACATTCTTCACAAACTCGTTGACCGGCATATTGGACAGCACACCGAGGTCGAACTGCAACACCGCCATTGCCACCTGCTGCACATAGTCGATTTGGATGTGATAGTCCTTGCCTGCCTCAACATTGAGTTCCTTGTCAAAGACGCTCACCTTCTCGCGCCACTTCCAACTCTCCACGATGGTGTCGCCATTGACGATGAGGCGTGCCAAATCATCGTTGGCAAGACGAAGACGCAAAGACTCGGTGCGGGTCGGACGGAATGTTCCCTCCAAACGGGCAGAGAAGTGCTCGAGGTTGACACCGGGGGCAAACACGGTGGCACCGCCATTGCTCAGATTCACAGGTTCGGAAAGACGCTGTGTGGTGACAGGCTCACCTTCCATCTTCTCATTGTTCCAATAGGTGACCGTGAGGCCGGGTTTGCCGTCAAGTGCCACCAGTTCGTTGTAACGACTGGAGAATTCCTCATTGCGGGTCACGCCGCAGCCGCCCACATAGCGGGCGCCAGGAGCAAGGGCCTTTATGCCTTTTAATATAGTGACGGTCTCAGTGGGATAACCATTATAGTTGCCCCACATCATGGTGGAGTCTGCGGCATTGGGACCTACCACCACGATTTTCTGTCCTTGTTTGGCGAGAGGCAAGATGCCGTTGTTCTTGAGCAACACCATCGACTCACGTGCCATTTCGAGTGCCAACTGCTTGTGAGGCTGCGAGGCGATGACGCTCTCCGGAATCTGTTCCCATTTGTTCACAGACTCGTCGTCGAAGTCTCCCAATTCGAAACGGGCTTTCAGCAAACGCTTCACGCTGGTGTTGATTTGTTCCTCGGTGATTTGTCCAGCCTTCACCGCATCGGGCAGTGCGGCATAGTTGCCACCACATTCCACATCTGTACCCGCAAGAACGGCCTTGGCGGACGATTCACCCGCATCCTTGGCAAAGTTGTGACGACCTGGACGGAAGAAGTCGCCGATGGCGCCACAGTCACTCACCACCAGCCCCTTGAACCCCCACTCGTTGCGCAGAATCTGCTGCAGATAACGGGTGTTGGCACAACAGGGTTGTCCGTCTACCGCCTGATAGGCGCACATCACTTCAGCCACATGGCCTTGCTGCACAAGTGATTTGAAAGCCGGCAGGTAGGTTTCCCACAAGTCGCGTTCCGGCAGATTCTCTATATTGAAGCTATGCCTGTTCCATTCCGGACCACTGTGCACGGCAAAGTGCTTGGCACACGCCAAGAGCTTGCGGTATTTGTAGTTTTCCGGGCCTTGCAGACCGCGCACCACGGCAAGTCCCATACGGGTGGTCAGATAAGGATCCTCGCCATAGGTTTCCTGTCCTCTGCCCCATCTGGGGTCGCGGAAGATGTTGATGTTCGGTGTCCAGATAGACAGTCCCTGATATTTTTTGATGGTTCCTTCATGGCGTGCGATATTGTTTTTCGCACGAGCCTCATCACTCACTGCGGTATAAATGCGCTCCAACAGAGCGTCGTCAAACGAAGACGCCATACCTGTCGTGTTGGGGAAGACGGTGGCAAAGCCATTGCGGGCCACGCCGTGCAGCGCCTCGCTCCACCACTCAAACTGTGGTATGCCCAACCGCTTGATGGCGGGAGAACCATTGCGCATGATAGCCGCCTTCTCTTTCAGGGTGAGACGTGAGCACAAATCGGCAGCTCTTTCCTCCGCTGACAATTTGGGATTCTGGTAGGGCAACATCTGGGCAGCGCTGCCCAAGGTCACCGCCACGGAAACACAAAATGTGATAATACGTTTGTTCATGTATAAATATAAGTTATTGATTTATGGTGCAAAGATAATGCATAAACAATCCACATGGGTGGCAATATTGATGAAAAAGCATACATTTCCATCCATTTTCCTCCTTTTCCGTAATATTTTCCCCCTGTCTCTTATACTTAATCCATATCTTTGCCCACGAAAAATTTACCGCAAACCAATCGATTTGAATCTTAATAATATGACGACAGACAATCATCAGGTCATCACCGCATACTATACCCGACAGCGTGCCACCCTGCTGGAGTGGGCGACGAGAAGAGGAATGAATGCCGACGAGGCACAGGATTTGGTGCAAGACGTTTTCATGCGACTGCTCCGCTCGGACAAGATGATAACCCCCATCACCCTGCCCGCCCTCGCCTACCAGACATTCTCCCATCTGCTCCTCGACCGTTGGCGCCACCGCAAGTGCATCGAACGCTACGAGCACTATATCATGGGGCAGCCGAAAAGCGAGGACGGCCTGTCTATCATCTCCGCCCACGAGACCAACATGCTGCTGGAAAGAGGCATGGCACGACTTGACGAGAAATGTTGCCGCATCCTCCGCATGAACCTCATGGACGGGAAAAAGGTGAGCGAGATTGCCCAGGACTTGGATCTCAAATACAAGACGGTGGAGAACAAACTCTATTTCGCCCGCAAGGAAATCAGACAATATATGCGCGCCGCCATGTCATAGGCATCAACGCTAACAATTGGTATACATATAAAAATCTCCTCCATCTTTTTCGCCAAACAACGAAAAGGATGGAGGAGATTTTCTATTGTTGTTTTCATGCAGGATTGCAAAGTCGGCATGTCTTTTTGCCTACAAAGAGAACTTTTATCTACAAATAAGTGAGAAAAAACTTGCTTTGTAAAATCTTTTAATTTAACTTTGTGCTAAAATCATAGACAAGAAACGAGCTTTTGTTAAGCTAACAACCCTTTATAAACCAAATTATCAATCTTTTAAACTATCAACATGAAATGTAAACAGATGGGACGATGCAATGGCGGCATCACACGCATTGTATCGACATTGGCACTTGCCACAGGACTGTTTTCGCCTCTTCCGATTGCCATCCACGCAAGCGGAAGTCAAGTAGCGAACCTGCGTGTTCAACAGGACAACGTGACCACAGGCCGGGTTGTCGACGAGAACGGGGAACCACTCATCGGCGTCACCGTGCGCACCGTCAAAGGCGACGTGGGCACCGTGACCGACATCGACGGCAACTACTCGCTGCGAGTGCCTAAAGGAACACAGTTGAAAATCTCCTACACAGGTTACAAAGACCAGATTATTCCCTGTGGCGGCACCGCCCAGATGAAGCCCGACGAACTGAACCTCAACGAGGTGGTCGTGGTGGGCTACGGTGTGCAGCGCAAGAGTGATGTGACAGGTGCCCTCATCCGGGTGGGCAACAAAGAGATGAACGAACGACCTGTGAGCAATGCGCTCGAGGCTATGCAGGGCAAGGCTGCCGGTGTGGATATCACCAGCAACGAACGGCCGGGTGAAATCGGCAACATCACGGTGCGTGGCGTGCGTTCTATCAATGCCCAGAATTCTCCGCTCTACGTGGTGGACGGTATTCCATTGATGTCGGAAAGCGGCATCGAGACTATCAACCCTCGCGACATCGAGAGCATCGACATCCTCAAGGATGCCTCCGCCACCGCCATCTATGGTAGCCGAGGCGCCAACGGCGTGGTGCTCGTCACCACCAAGCAGGGACAAGCCGGCAAGACCAAGGTCAGCTACAACGGCACCGTCACCTTCGAGACACTGGAGGACTACTCACGGCAGATGAACTCCGCCGAGTATATCGAGTGGCGCCGTTGGGCTTATTATTATATGAATCCCGACCGCTATCCACGCGCCGACCAACCGACCATCGAGAACGACCGCGAAATCTTCAAAGCGGAAGCCGACCCTACCGCATGGAACAATATCATGCGAGGATGGGAAGGAGGCTCTTGGGACGGTTCCAAAGTGCCCACTTTCGACTGGCAGGGACTGGTCAAGCAGACAGGTGTAACCCATGAGCACACGCTCAGCGTGAGCGGTGGAAGCGAGAAGATGAAGAGCTATCTGTCGTTCGGCTATCTCGACAACAAGGGCACCATCAAGGGACAAAGCTACCGTCGCTATTCATCCAAGATCAGCGTGGACGCCAAGCCGACGAAATGGTTCAACCTGGGTGCCAACATCAATGGTTCTTTCGGTGTGCAGCAATATGGCTCCACCGCCAGTTCGCAAGGTTCTCTGCTCAAGGGACTGCCCTCCAACCTCTACTATGCAGCCACCAGCGAGTTCCCCTATGCCCAGCCTTATGACGAAGACGGCAACCGCATCACCAACCCTGGCGGCGACGATATGGTGAAGAACATCGCCGACGAATGGAAACACAGCACCAACGAGCGCCGCATGTTCCGCGTCATCGCCAGCCTTTATGCACAGTTGGATCTCGGTGAAATCTACAAGCCACTGAAGGGCTTGCGCTACCGTCTCAACTTCGGTCCCGACTTCCGTTATCGCCGCACCGGCACCTTCCGTGACAAGGAGTCAACCAGCAGCCAGGGACAGAACCACGCCTCCAACGCCAACAACTCCAACGTTTCGTGGACCTTGGACAACCTTATTTATTATAACCGTGACTTTGGGCAGCACTCCCTGGGTCTGACCCTCTTGGAGAGTGCCACCAAATATCGCAAGGAGAACGCCAGCCTCGCTGCCAACGGCATTCCTTACGAGCCTTCCATGTGGAACGCCCTGGAGAAGTCGCAGATTTCACAACTCGCCGATTGGAGCACCGACCTCGTGGAACGCCAGCTGCTCTCCTACATGGTGAGACTGAACTATGGCTTCGCCGACAAATACCTGCTCACCGTGAGCGGACGCTGGGACGGTGCCTCACAGCTCGCCGAGGGCCACAAGTGGGCATTCTTCCCAAGTGCCGCCTTGGGTTGGAACATCAACCAGGAAGACTTCCTCAAAGACGTGAACTGGATCAGCCAGTTGAAGTTGCGCCTCGGTGTGGGTGTGACGGGCAACTCCGCCATCGACCCTTATCAGACCAAGGGTGGCGTGGCATCGCTCTTCTATCCCTTCGGAAGCAGTCTACAACCGGGCTACGCTCCCTCCGAACCTATCGTGGCAGACGGAAACCTGCCTATGGCCAACACCGAACTGACTTGGGAAAAGACCACCCAATGGAACATCGGTATCGACTTCAGCTTCCTCAAGGGACGCATCGGCGGTGTCATCGACCTCTACCGCTCGAAGACCAAAGACCTGCTCATGCAGATGAGCATCCCGTCCATCAATGGTTACAAGAACACCTGGGCCAACATCGGCGAGACCTCCAACAAGGGTGTCGACATCACGCTCAACACGGTGAACATCGTCAACAGCGACTTCAAATGGACCACTTCTCTGAATGTGTCTTATCAGAAAGACAAGATTGACAAGCTCGCCAACGGTAAGGAGGACGATATCAACAACAACCTCTTCATCGGACAAGCCATCAACTCTCTCTATGACTATCAGTTCGGTGGCATCTGGCAACCGGAAGATGCGGAAATCATGGCCAAGTTCAACGAAAACGGCAACAAGTTCTCTGCCGGTATGGTGCGACCCGTGGACCAGAACAAAGACAACCGCATCGACCCGAACAACGACCGCGTGGTCATCGGCAACACCAATCCTCATTGGATTGTCGGCATGACCAACACATTTACCTTCAAGGGCTTCGACCTGAGCTTCATGCTCTACGGACGCTTCGGCTACAAGGTGAGCACCGGCGGTGAATGGCAGGGCGGACGCTATATGCAGCGCGCCATCAACTACTACAACGAGAACAACCACAACTCGGAATACCAGAAGCCTATCTACAACATCGGCGGTGGCGACAGCTACTACAAGATTGTGGGCTACAAGAACGGAGGTTTCCTCAAGGTGCGCAACATCTCTCTCGGCTACACCTTCCCCAAGAAGATGCTCAGTTCGCTCGGCGTGAGCAACCTTCGGGTATATGTACAGGCCAAGAACCCGTTCCGCATCTACTCCGCTGTGAAATTCCTCGAACTCGACGCCACACAGGCCTATACCTCCAATTGGAACAGAGGATGGACCATCGGCTTGAATCTTGACTTCTAAATCTAAAAAAGAAAGGACACAACAATGAAACAAAATTATATATTAAGCGCACTGTTGCTGGGTTCGTTGTCGCTGACCACCGTGTCGTGCAGCGACTTTCTAAAAGAAGAACTCACCACCAAGCGCAATACGGAATATCTGAAATCGGAAGAGGGCGTGGCCGACTTGTCTGTGGCGCTCTATGAGAACCTCCGTTTCCACTTCGCCAGAGAAAACTCTGTGGCGTTCACCCAAAACGGTGTCGACGAGTTCACCGTGGGCGGCGACGGATCCAACGCCTCGTGGAACAGCTACGACGGCAACTATGGACCTGCCGTGACGGGCAACTCCACCAAGCAGGAGGACCTTTGGGACGAGATGTATGTGGGCATCAGCAATGCCAACCTGCTCATCCAGAACGTGGCACAAGGCGGCTTCACCAGCGCCGCCACCATGGAGCATCTCGGCGAAGCCTACTTCCTCCGCGGTTTCAACTACTACACGCTCGTGGCGCAATTCGGTGGCGTGCCTCTCAAGCTGACGCCCAGTTCGTCGCCGGAACGTGAATTCGCCCGGGCTTCGGCGGAAGACTGCTACAAGCAAATCGTCGATGACCTGAAGCGCGCCTACGAACTGCTGCCGGCAAAGGCCTCCAAGACAGGACAAATCACCAAGGACGCCG
>ERZ808270.921-NODE-921-length-14513-cov-3.014041_pt1 | contig 14513 bp, 20 predicted proteins | sample MGYA00521082_ERZ808270 | MGnify/ENA primary metagenome ERZ808270 (study PRJEB31516, sample SAMN03275594) | gut metagenome | biome: mammalia-associated habitat; material: feces | host: Papio cynocephalus | place: Kenya | collected 2012-07-27 ...
CCGCCTGGGACGATTGAGTTTGAATAATTTGAAATGCTTTAAGAATCCAGTATTTATGCGGGTTTGCGGCACTTCAAAAAGTCTTTTGATAACAATTTGATAACAGTTGCATGAGAGCCATTATTCTTGTAATCCGGTGGTTTTAGGGTTAGAGAATGATTGACAGGTGGTTGTGCAACAAATAAATCCATATTATAAACGAAGCCCTTAGCTGTGGGTATAAAACTCATGGCTAAGGGCTTTTTGTCGTGCTTATCTTTAGTCGATATCTTCGGAAAATATTTTTTTAAAGCTCTGAAGGTTATCGCCAAACTCTTTGTAAAACTCACGCTTTGATATAGGTTTCTTTGTGGAGAGTTTTTCGTATAGGGTGTATGCAGCAGTTACTAAAGTCAATGTGTTGAAATCAGCGATTTCACTAATTATTTCTTCATCGTGATTGGTAATCAATGTTATATCTTCCTTGTGCTAATCAGTGAGCTTATCTTTAAATGCTTCGACCAGAGCGTCGCTAAGTGCCTGTGACGGAACTTTCGCCCATGTTTGCGTAGTATCAAATTCCGGGTAATGGTAACGCCACTCATCGTATTTGTCTTTACTGATTTCTTCAGAAGATAGTTTGTCAGCCTGTTCTTTCCAGGCATACAGCATTTTCCGAAGTTCGAGAGCGTCTTTGCCTTTGGAAGTATCGACTTTCAAGCAGATTTCTCCGTCTGATTCACTGACAGTCAGACCGTACAAATCTTCAAGGGTAAACAAAGTGTGCATCAGTCCGATATAGCTGTCAATGTCAGGCACATCGAGGGCATGAGGGGAAACATCAAGAGCCTGTGCCAGCGCAGCAGTAAGTTCCGCTTTCGGTTTTCTTGTTCCTGTTTCGTATTGTGCTAAACGTACATCGGCACTTCGCTCAGGAAAGCCGACAATCGTACCAAGATATTTTTGTGTCATTCCACGCAGAATGCGGAAAAAATGGATTCTCTCTCCAATCGCCATAACGTGTCCACTCCTTGTATGTATTTTACAATGAGTATAGCAGATATGTTTAGGAGAAGTCAAGATAATACAAAACAAAAAGGTTTAATATTTTTCGCAAAGCCACTTGACACAAACAAATATGCTTAGTATAATGAACTTGAAATTAAACAAATAAGTTTAATAAAACTAAATGACCGTCCGAACAGTATAAACCGCCAAGACCTTGCAAGACAGCAAGCGAGCGCCTGATCTATTACGGTATATCAGGACAGCACAGTGCCGAACAGGGAATACCTGCTGGAACTTTCTTCGGATAGAACGGCGATAAAAACAAAAGAAAGGACTGATTATTATATGAAAAACAGATTTATTTGTGCCGAAGAAGTGGCACAGGAACTAAGCGTATCAAAGCCGTACGCCTACAAGTTAATCCGTCAGTTGAATGAGGAACTGAAAGCAAAAGGCTTTATTACTATTTCAGGACGGGTAAACCGCCAGTATTTCTATGAAAGGCTCTACGGAGCAGGAAAGGAGGAAGAATAATGCCGGTATTCAAAAACGAGGGCAATGGAACATGGTATGTGATGGCGAGATATGTCAACTGGAAAGGCGAACGTAAACAGAAATGCAAGCGGGGATTTGCGACCAAGAAGGAAGCACAGGAATGGGAGCGAATGTTCCAGTTGCAGAACTCTTCTGATATGGATATGAGCTTTGAAGCCTTTACCGAACTGTATATCCGGGATATGAAAAGCCGTCTGAAAGAGAACACATGGCTGACAAAGGAGCATATTATCCGCACAAAGATTTTACCTTATTTTGGAAAGCTGAAAATCAGCGAGATTTCCACAAAAGAGGTTATCGCATGGCAGAATGAAATGCTTGCCTATCGGGATGAGAAGAAAAAGCCATACTCACAGACCTATCTGAAAACGCTCCATAATCAGTTGTCCGCTATCTTCAATCATGCGGTGCGGTATTATGAGCTGCGTTCCAATCCTGCCGCTAAAGCAGGGAATATGGGGAGTGAGGAACACAAGGAAATGCTGTTCTGGACGAAAGAAGAATATAAGAAATTCTCTTTTGAAATGATGGACAAGCCCGTTTCCTTTTACGCTTTTGAAATGCTCTACTGGTGTGGTATCCGTGAAGGGGAATTGCTGGCACTGACCGCCGCCGATTTCGATTTTGAGAAAGAAACGGTCAGAATCAACAAGTCCTATCAGCGGTTACACGGAGAAGATGTGATTACCACACCGAAAACAAAGAAAAGCAACCGCATCATCAAAATGCCGAAGTTCCTTTGTGAAGAAATGCAGGAATATTTGCAGATGCTTTACGGATTGAAGAAGAAAGACCGAATCTTTACGGTCACAAAGAGTTATCTTCATCACGAGATGGACAGAGGTGCGAAAGCCGCAGGAGTAAAACGAATCCGTATTCATGATTTAAGACACAGCCACATCAGCCTGTTGATTGATATGGGATTTTCGGCGGTGGCGATTGCAGATCGTGTAGGGCATGAAAGCATTGACATCACTTACCAGTACGCTCATCTGTTCCCGTCAAAGCAGACGGAAATGGCAGATAGATTAGACGATTTAGGGAAAGGAGAGACTGAAAATGTCAGCTAAGAACAGAGATAACAAAAATCGTTGGAGAAACATCACAGTGGGGTTTCGGGTATCGCCCGAAGAAAATGAACTCATCAACAAGGCAGTTGCCTTATCGGGATTGCGGAAGCAGGAATCCTGCTACCGCCGCTGTCTGAATCAAGATGTAGTGGTACAGGGCAATCCGAGAGTATTCAAGGCACTTAAAACGGAACTTGCTACTGTCCTCACAGAATTAAAGCGGATTGAAGCAGGAAACAGTGTGGATGAGGAACTGCTGAATATCATCGAACTGATTGCCGTTATTCTTGGCGGTCTGAAAGGAGAGGATACGGATGGAAAATAAAAAAGAAAAGACTGCCCCGGATGTATCTGTTGGCGCAGATACGGAGCAGCCGATTTCAAAAAACACTACAAGTAGTATATCCGAGAATGATGGAAATATCAAGAGTTTTGAGGAATTGCAGAGAGAAATGCAGTTGCGATCAGACCCGTCCTATCTCCAGACCATTTCCATGAATGAACTGTTTGACACACAGTATCGGAGTAAGCAGCCGTTGATTGACGGTCTGCTCTACCCCGGCACTTATATCTTTGCAGGTTCGCCCAAACTGGGAAAGAGCTTTCTGATGGCACAGCTTGCCTACCATGTCAGTACAGGCACACCGCTTTGGAATTATACCACAAGAAAAGGGACGGTGCTGTATTTGGCACTTGAGGATGATTACCGCCGCCTGCAGGAGCGTCTGTACCGGATGTTCGGGACAGAAAGCACCGATAATCTTTACTTCTCTGTTTCTGCCAGTCAGCTTGGAAATGGACTGGATGAACAGCTTGCAAGATTTGTGGCAGAGCATAAGGACACGAAGCTGATTATCATTGATACGCTTCAAAAAGTGCGTGAGGTTGGCGGCGATAATTACAGTTACGCAAATGATTATCAAATTATGGCAAGACTGAAAAGTTTTGCGGATGCTCATGGACTTTGCCTATTGCTCGTACACCATACAAGAAAACAGAATGCAGATGATAAGTTTGACATGATTTCCGGGACAAGTGGACTGCTTGGTGCGGCAGACGGGGCATTTCTTCTTCAGAAAGAAAAGCGGACAGGCAATGTCGCAACATTGGAAGTATCGGGCAGAGATCAGCAAGACCAGAAGCTGTATCTTATCCGCAATACAGAAACCTTGTTGTGGGATTTGCAAAAGGCAGAAACGGAATTATGGAAAGAACCGCCAGAGCCGTTACTGGATGAGATTGCGGAGCTTGTTATGAAGGACAATCCCTATTGGGAAGGCTCACCAACGGCACTTGTTGCACTGATAAATGTGGAAATTCAGCCACATGTTATCACAAGAAAATTGAACGTTCTTGCAGGAAGATTATATGCAGAGCATGGGATTCTCTTTCGGAGTGAGCGTGTCCATGAGGGACGAAAACTAAGGCTCTGGAAAGACAATACAGAGAATGCGTGACAGTACGTGACGGTTGTGACGGTATTTTTGACAGCGGGGGCGGTATCAAAATAACCGTCACGACTGTCACATACCGTCACGTACTGTCACGGAAAGGATGGATAAGATGGGAAATGTGCAAATATCACAGGAATTATTTATGCAGTTGCTCCGCTTTCACTTAGTTGAAGATGAGAGCTGTGAGAAAGAAATCAAGCAGGGGTTAGAGAAAAAACTGGACAAGATGGTCATGCGTGACCTGTATGGAAAATTCAAAACTGCCCCGACAGAGGAAGAACGGGAACGGGCGAGAAAAGAGTATCTGGACAGACGAGGAGTGCCGGAGAGTTTCCGTTGGTAATTCTTCCTTAATGATAAGAACAGGAGCGTGGCACGCCCCTGTGGATAGCAGACAAGGAGAAAACTGGAAAGGAGAACCGTGCAATGAGAGAAGGAAGATTAGGTTATAACTGTGAAAATGGCAGATATGGATTGCTGTCAATGGACTTATGGATTGATACGGGATTTCACTGCGGAGAGTGTATGGAAGTTCTGGTGGATGACCAGTGGGTACGGACAAGGATGGAGATGAATCCTGCAATGGAATGGTATCTGGTGGGAACGCCCTACTGCGGCGATCTGGAGTATGTACGGGCAAGGATACCGGAATAAATCAGACAGGATAAGCCCGGATACGGGCAAATAAAAAGGGCGGATACGCCCAAAATGAAAAGCAAAAGCCAAGTTATGACAAAGGCAGGAAGTATCTCATAAAGCTCTCGGCGTTTGAGAGCGAAATACACCCATCGCACAAACTTCGTTTATGCTCTGTGTATTTCGCCCTTGCAGGGGGCAACCGCCGACAGGCGGATAAGTTCGTAAACAGGTGCCTATGCACCTACTCACAGCAAAGCAGGCGAGAGCCGGAAAGGAGAATGCTTATAGGCAGACATTCATTTATCAGACAAAACAAGCTGTCTGATGTGGCAGGAAGAATTGATTATATTTCCAATCCCAAAAGACAGGAACATCTCTATGCAACCTATCAGACGGAGGGAGCAACACCGGAGTTCTGGAAGAATCTTGCGAGAGAGAATCAGTTGGATTTTAAAGCAAGTGGAACAACAGGGAAATGTATTGAAGGACGGGAATTTATCATTGCACTTCCAGAAAGTTTTGTTGAGTACAAGGCAGATGATGTGGTAAGGCTTTTCACGGAAAGTTTTCATAAAAGGTACAGTGTGGAATGCAGTGCGGCACTTCACCATAACAAGAGAATGACCAATTACCATATTCATCTTGTATTCAGTGAACGAAAAATGCTGGAACATCCAGAAGTGAAAATTGCTACCAGAAATATGTTTTATGATGAACAAGGCAAGCACAGACGCACGAAGAAAGAGATTTTAGATGAGCAGGGAAATCTTCGGGCAAGATGCAGTATTATTCCCAAAGGGGAAGTTTATGAGAGCCACATTTTTACAAAGAAAGATGAGTGGTTTAAGAGCGATGCTTTTACCAGAGAAGTCAAGGAGATATTTACGGAAATCATTAACAGCCATGTGAAAGAAGAATCCGAAAAGTTGTCTGTATTTCAGCAGGGTGGTGTATATCTGGCAACAAAGAAAATCGGAAAGAACAATCCGAAAGAGGCAGAGATACGGGCAGATAATGAAGCAAGACAGGAATGGAATCGGACGGTAGATGTAGCATTAGTCGAGGGCGTTCCCGAAGAAGATATTTTAATTGTCAAGCGGGAGAAAATCACAGATAAAACATTGCAATCTATACGGACACATGGTTGGCTGCCGGATATGTTTCAGCAGATTATCCGAGGTGCGAAAGAATTCTTACAGGAAATGATTTTCAAATTTAAGCTGCCGCCGAAGCCAGTACCGAAGATTGATTTACAAGAATGGAATGATATGAGGAAGCTGATGGAGAAACTTCAGAAGCAGTCACAGGCGATGAAGTCCACACAGCAGGAGATTTCCTCATTGAAGAAACAGCTTTCCGAAACAACGGGATTTTTCAAAGGAAAAGCACGAAAATCCTTAGAGGGCAAAATCGAACAGGCAGAGAAACAGGAAAAACGTATCCACACGGATATGGAACAGACTGTAAAACAGGCAGGATATCCAGATGTTCAGTGCTTTGCAAAGACATACCAGAAATCAGAAAAACTGGTCAGAGAATATAATGAGGAGCTGCGTGCATGGGAAAATCAGACAGAACAGAAGGAAGAAAAGCCATCAGAACTGCCGAAAAAGGCAAGTATACGGGAAAAATTGCACCGCTATCAGCAGGAAAACAGGCAACAGCCAAAACAGTCAACAAAGAAGAAATCTATGGACAGAGAACGATGAGAAAGGTGGAACAGAAAATGAAGAAAACAATTTTTGAAGAAATGGGCGGCACTTATGTAAGATGTGGGGATTACTTTATCCCCAACCTTACTTTGCCGGAGGAAGAAGAACCAAGATTTGTTGGAGTATGGGGACAAAGACATTTGCAGTATTTGAAAGAATACCGCAGGACTGTATATCTGGATCTGTTGATGAGTGGCGGACTGAACAGTTATCTGGCAGATATAGAGGAACAAGCACAGGAACGCTATGAGAGGATTGTAGAGCAGATGAAACAGGCACAGGGAATCACGGAGCAGTTAAAGGCTGATAATGCCTGGGAGTGGGTAGGCAGGATGAATAATATACAGGCGTGTGCGAGGGAGATTGTAGATAAAGAGATGATATATCAGTAAAAATAATATGGTGGATAGCAAGTCAGGAAATGGCTTGCTATCCACGTTATAATAATGTTTGTTGCTATATTATGCTGAAAAACAAATTTCCAGAAATTCAATGCTATACTTCAAAACACTTTTTCAATTCACCCAAAAGCAAGGAAGCCACAGGACTAAACACCTGATACTTTTTCCAAATGATATACATCGGGGATAAAAGAGAAGGTTCCAGAGGGCGGAAACAAAGATCGCTGTCTGTTCCTGTATTAACAAGCCCGTCAAAGCCAAGTGCATATCCCAAGTTTTCCCTTACCATAACAGATGTGTTAAACAGCAGGTCATAGGTCGCCACAATGTTTAGCTTATCCTGCATTTCGCCAAACCATTTTGGCATTTCTTCACCCATAGCCTGCCTTGAAAGAATCAGAGGAATATCCATCAAATCATTCAAGTGGATGCAGGAATGCTTAGCCAGTGGGCAATCTTTTCTCATTATGAGTCCCCATTGGTCATAAGTGGGAATTTTCAAATAATTATATTTTGACAGATCAACTTCCTGAACGATAATGGCAAAATCTAATAGTCCCCGATCCAGTCTTTCATTTACGGCTTCTGTGCCACTACTGTAAAAATGATAGCGGATGCGGGGATATTTTTCCTGTAAAGATTTAATCACCCGGATAAAATGAGCAATCCCGTTAGATTCTGCACATCCAATATGGATATCTCCCCCATTGATTTCATCAAGAGCTTTAAATTCTGCCAGTGTTTTATCAGCCATTTCTAAAATATCTTCTGCTCTCTTACGAAGAAGCATTCCTTCCTCTGTCAGTTTCACGCTGTAATTACTGCGGACAAATAATCTTTTGCCTAACTCATCTTCCAGATCCTTTAGCTGGCGTGATAATGTCGGCTGGGAAACATGAAGACGCTGTGCAGCGTGGGTTACACTTCCTTCTCTTGCGACTTCTAAAAAATACCGTAAAACTCGTAATTCCATGAACGCACCTCCTGACTTTGATTTTATCATGATTAGTTATTTGCGTAAAGAATAACCAGATATGATTATTAAATATTTTACATTTCTGGAAGCTGGGCTATATAATTGGCTTGTAAACAGGTCATTACATTTCGCATTTTAGAAATCGAAGAATATGGAGGAAGTTTTATGGATAAGAAAATGCCACAAATTGCATTAGGTGCATGGTCATGGGGTGCCGGAGCTGCAGGTGGAGATCAGGTTTTTGGAAATCATTTATTTGAAAAGGAATTGAAGCCGGTTTTTGACAAAGCTATGGAGTTAGGGCTGTGCTTATGGGATACAGCAGCCGTATATGGGGAAGGAACATCGGAACGTATCCTTGGCAATTTTATCAAGGATGTAAAAAGGGAAGATATTATCATTTCCACCAAGTTTACACCGCAGATTGCCAGTAATTCACCAGATGCCATGCAGGAAATGTTAAACGGGAGCAAAGAAAGACTGCATACAGATGGGATAGATATGTATTGGATTCATAATCCAATGGATGTGGAGAAATGGACACCGGAACTGATTCCACTGGCAAAAAGCGGACAGATTAAAGCGATTGGCGTATCGAATCATAATCTTTCTGAAATCAAGCGGGCAAATGAGATTCTTGCTGCCGAGGGATTGAAAGTTTCGGCAGTACAGAATCATTTCAGCTTGTTGCACCGTTCCTCAGAGAAAGCCGGTATCCTGGATTACTGTAAGGAAAATGGAATCACTTTCTATGCTTATATGGTTCTGGAACAGGGCGCACTTACAGGAAAATATACAGAAACAAATCCGTTCCCGGAAGGTACAGGACGTGGAGATTCCTATAATCCGCATCTGAAAGAATTAACTGCACTCATTGACGAATTAAGAGCCGTAGGGAAACGTGTCAATGCCAGTCCTGCACAGGTAGCCATTGCGTGGGCGATTGCAAAGGGAACACTCCCGATTATTGGTGTGACAAAAGTATCGCAGGTAGAAGAAGCTGCTGTTGCAGCTCATATTACTCTGACTGAGGAGGAGATTTCCCGCCTGGAGCAGCTCGGAGACAGGACTAACGTAAATACTTTGCGTGAATGGGAAAGAGAAATGGTCTGAGCCATTGGTTGGAGGCTATATGAAATATTTAACGCTGAATAATGGAATAGAGATGCCAATGGTTGGCTTTGGCACATGGGATATACGTGATGAAAAAGGGAAAAAATCGATTCTTACTGCATTAGAAGCGGGATACCGTCTGATTGATACAGCACAGATGTATGATAATGAAAATATTGTGGGAAACGCAGTTCATGAAAGCGGGATTGCCAGACAGGACATCTTTCTTACCACAAAACTGTACCGTTCCAGTGCCAGCTATCAAAAGGCGAAAGCGGGGATTGAAAAATCTTTAAATGAATTGCAGACAGACTACATTGATCTGCTTTTAATTCACGAACCTTATGAGAACGCTTTGGAAATGTATGAAGCATTTAAAGAAGCATACAGGGAAGGAAAAGTACGGGCAATCGGCATTTCTAATTTCGATGAACATAGATATGAGAAGTTTATTCAGTCCTGCGGTGTGATTCCGGCAGTGAATCAGGTAGAATCCCATGTGTATTATCCCCAACTTTCTCTTAAGAAAGTTTTGAATGCACATGGAACGCAAATGCAGTCATGGGCTTCTTTTACCGAGGGTCGGAAAAATATTTTTGCAGAACCATTGTTAAAACATATTGGAAATGAATACGGTAAATCTGTTGCACAGGTGGCACTTCGTTATCTGGTGCAGAATGGGATTGCCGTCATTCCCAAATCAGTACATAAAGAGCGAATGATTGAAAATCTGGAAATTTTTGATTTTCATTTATCTGAAAAAGAGATGGCAGAAATCCGGCAGATGGATAAAAATCATTCGCTGTTTGGATGGTATTAAGGAGGAAAACGAGTGAAAGTTTTAGCAATCAACAGCAGTGCCCGGAAAGACGGAAATACTGCTATTTTAATCAAACAGGTTTTTGAAGAATTGAATAAAGAAGGCATTGAAACAGAAATGATTCAGCTTGCCGGACAGGTCATTGAGCCATGTAAAGCCTGCTGGGCTTGCGGTGGACAGGAAAATTGTGTCCATCGGAAAGATAATTTCAGAGATATTTTTGAAAAAATGAAAGAAGCAGACGGCATTCTTCTTGGATCTCCTGTTTATTCAGCCAACATATCCGCTAATATGCAGGCACTTTTGGAGAGGGCTGCGGTAGTCGGGGACATGAATCCCGGATTATTCACTCATAAAGTAGGTGCTGCTGTAACGGCTGGACGCAGAGGTGGAGCATTGCAGGCAATCGACAGTATGAATCATTTTTTCCTGAATCATGAAATGTTTGTGGTAGGTTCTACTTACTGGAGCATGGCTTATGGACAAATGCCGGGAGACGTTGAGAAGGATGTGGAAGGAATGGAAACGATGAAAGCTCTTGGAAAAAATATGGCTTTTTTACTAAAAAGAATGAAAAAAGAACATAATCAATAAAGAGCAACCTATGTGTATATAATTATTTTTTAATATGGTGTTGCTTTTCTAAACATAATCGCTTATAATCTGAATCGGAACATATTGCTATTATCCACAGTTACGGAGCGAGTGTTATCAATACCGATAACAAACTGATAACATCAGCTCATACAGGCAGGATAATATGGATAAATCAAAAAATTGAAAGAAAAGCAAACACGGCAACAAATAATCTCTAAACAAAATTGATTAGTAATTGTCGAGTTTGAATAAGCTACGAGAAGTGTAAATAGAAAAGAAAGATATCCGATGCAGGCTTGCTTGCAGGAGGGTATCTTTTTTTTTCTGTTTATTCGGTGACAGCCGAACAGGAGGATGGAGCAAAGCGGAATCCGAATGAACGCGGCGAGTATTTATGGCATTTATTTTATCAAATGGCTCTAGTTTGGATCTATTTGTGGGCGGAGTAATGCTTAGGAGGAGAATACTATAATGTCATTAGGATTAAAAAGAGGAACAGTGCAACTTGAACCACATGATAAACAGTGGGATGAGACTGCCATTCAAACAATCAAAATACTTAAATCTATATTAGGTGATGATGCTGTTGATATACAACATATTGGAAGTATGGCAATACCGGCGATCAAAGCGAAACCGATTATTGATATTGATATTGTCGTTGGGGTAACTGATTTTGAGAAAATAATGTCACATAATGAGCAGTTACAGAAGGAAGGAATCTTTTATCGTGGTTCAGATATGGAACATCAGATTCTTTATGTAATGGATGATATGGAAAAGGATATCAGAACACACCATATTCATGTTGTGAAATGAAACGAAACAGAGTGGAAGAATTATATTCATTTCAGGGATTATCTTAATGCTAATGAGAAGGTAGCTTTGCAGTATCAAAAATTGAAGGAGGAATTGGAAAGTAAGTGTGAAGGTGATAGAAAATTGTACACTAAAGGGAAAAAAGATGTGATAGATATTATTCTTAATAATTTATAATTTTTATTTTATATAAATTGATAAAAAATAATTATGTATCTACCATGCTGAAAAAGCGATGAAGGAAGATAGTAATATTTTGGAAATCACAGAGAGAAGTTGCTTGGTGGAAACTCTATTGAACCAGTCTTAGAGTTGTGTACCAAGTGAGATATTCATTAGGCTATGAGATGTTGGACAAGATTGTGGAACAGATGAAGCAAAGGCAAGGATTGACAGAGCAGCTGAAAGTGGAGAATCATATGCTTTGGATAGGGAAGATTGAATGATATTATTGCATGTGCGGAGAAAATTGTGGGGAGTAAGGTGGTGTATGTGTGATTATAAAAATAATTCGCTATTAGCGAAAAAAGATATTGACAAGTGAATTTTAATTCGTTAATATATAAGTACAGCATAACGATACTATTTGTATCGTGGTCAAATCCCATAAATTGGAGCGCTTAGCGCTTGAGGAACATTCTTAAATGTGGATGTTCTACAGTTAGGGGCCGGCATGTTACGCAAAGACCCGTAGCACGCTGCAAGCACCGCACGCTCTGTCTCGCTCGGGGAGCTCGGCAGAGCTCAAAGGGTTAGATAGGTTGTTCTGTATGCACCACACTTCTTTCGGGGTGGAAGTTGTACACTATATTATCAACTTCTAAAGGAGTGAATTATATGAAAAAAATGCTGCTCGTGCAGAATGTCCGAATGACACCTCAGAAACCTAACAAAAGATCTGAGAAAAAGCGTAAGAAACTAAGAAGCAAAATTTTTAAATTTCTGTTTCAAGGAATCGAAGCATTATGGATGCTGATACAGATAATACAGTATGTTCTTCAGATTTTTAAGTAAAGAGGTGGTTATGGAAAACCTATCTAATTTTGGTTATTCGTCGTAAGAATTTATATTATATAAATTTGTTTTCGGAAGGAAGTGTTGGCTTGATAGGAGATATTTTAAAGCGCACAAGAACAATATATGGTTATAAAGCTTCTGAATTAAGCGAATTGCTTGGTATTTCAAAAAGCTACCTTTCCGAAATAGAAAACAATAAGAAACAACCTTCTTTAGAATTGCTTGAGAAGTATTCGGATATATATGATATGAAATTATCATCTTTAATATTGTTATCGGAAAATTATGAAGAAGCAAGTAAAAATAATAAAGGCGATAAATTTATTAGAAACATGATGATCAAGCTTATTGAAAAAATGACACCGGATATGGAGGAGTAATGCGGAAGGAAAACCATAAGTATGATATTACGCAGTGTGCATTATATAAGAAAAAAAGTTCCAAACAATTGAAAAAATTCTTTGTATAACTGAAGAAGAATATAGAGACATATTATCTATTGTACATTATCATAGTTTTCAAATTGACAAAAAGGATAGTACAGAGAAGAGAAATATTACGGCTCCAGATAAAAGAATTAAGGAAATACAAATCAGATTATTAAAACTATTACAGAATGTGGAAAGACCTACATGGTTAATTTCCGGCAAAAAAGGGAAATGTTATATAGATAATGGAAAAAGTCATTTAAATTCAAATTATTTTTTGACGATGGACATTAAGAAGTTTTATGATAATTGTTCTAGAGAGTATGTTTTTCTTTTCTTTAAGAATCGATTGATGATGGCAGGCGATTTGGCAGGATTATGTACTGATATAGTTACTTATGATGGAGGAATTCCGACGGGATGTCCGACCAGTCAGATCATTGCATATTATGCATATGAAAGTATGTTTAGCGAGATTCATAGAGTAGCATGTAAGTATGGATGCGAATATACGGTATATGTTGATGATATGACTTTTTCATCAAAAGAGCCATTTGATATAAACCGAATGAAAAATGAAGTGGATTGTATTTTGAGAAAATATGGACATAAACCTAAATATAAAAAAGTAAAGTATTATTCAAAAGGCAAGAGTGTTCCGATAACTGGTGTGATTGTTACGGGACAGCATGAATTGAAAGTTCCAAATAGATTACAAAAGAGAGTGTATGATGACTTTCAGGAATTGAAATATCTTGGTGGAAAAGAATTATCAGATGTTGAAATCAGAAAGTTGAACAGTTTGAAAGGGAGAATTCAAGCTTCAAGAAGCATTGAAGAAGGAAAATTCCCAGAAATCAATCGATTGACTAATTTGATAGGCTGAATTGAGAAATAATAGTTGAAAAAGTTTTTTGTTGACCATATAATATAAGTGACGAATACTGAAATTAGGTATAAGCCATACTATAGAAGGAGGTGTTAGATATGGCAACTTCAAGTATTACTAAAAACTTTGTCGTTTCCGGTCAAAGGCAAGTAGAAAAGTTTGCTAATGCTATCGAGGAATCCTATCAGGAGTCTCTTCATAGAGCACCAACACCTGACTTAAAGATTACACATTTACGAGGTTCAGAAGAAATAAAAAATTTTATGGCAAAAAGGAAGAAAACAAATGCTTAATGACGTAACAGTTTTTAACATTCGTGAATACTTGTCTGCCAAAGGCGATAAAGATCTCGGAGAGGATGAGTTGCGACAAATCCTTTCCGAGTTTTTTTGTGATAAGAATCCGGATGTAGAAAGATTTTTGAAAGAACAATCAATAGAATTTACAAAGAAAAACCAGTCTGTTACATATTTGGTTTTCTCTAATGATGATGCTTCTTTGGTTGGCTATTTTACATTAGCAATAAAACCAATTACTGTAAATGCACATAATTTCAGTAATACCATGAAACGAAAAATTGCCAGAGTAAGCGAATTGGATGAAGAAAATGGTACATATACTCTTTCGGCATACCTTATTGCACAATTGGGAAAGAACTATAAGGATGGCGCCAATGAGAAGATTACTGGGGAACAATTGCTACAAGCTGCTATTGATGCCATAAAGGAATTGCAGTATATGGCAGGTGGAATGGTTATTTTTCTTGAGGCTGAGAATAAGGAAAAGTTGATGCATTTTTATGAAAATGAGAATGGATTTAAGCAGTTTGATGTTCGTGAAACGAATTCGCAGGGTAATGATTCCCATATGTTAATTCAGTTATTAAAAATCATGTAATATTCCAGAATTATTATATGGGTTCATAGACTGCGCGATGTAAGTAAGGAGACCAGCTATGAAAAGTCAATCATAAATTAGCAGAAAATTTCTTTTTCATATCGGTGGTAAAAAAGGGTAACTTTAATAGAGCTCCCTT
>ERZ808270.922-NODE-922-length-14511-cov-7.162147_pt1 | contig 14511 bp, 10 predicted proteins | sample MGYA00521082_ERZ808270 | MGnify/ENA primary metagenome ERZ808270 (study PRJEB31516, sample SAMN03275594) | gut metagenome | biome: mammalia-associated habitat; material: feces | host: Papio cynocephalus | place: Kenya | collected 2012-07-27 ...
CTCATTCAATATAGGAACTGTCTGCCATTTTACCCCCCCCGACCAAATATCACTATATCCACACAAGCAATGATAAAAGACAACAAGTATCATTGCCGATACCCTTAGTACACTTATATAATCAAGTCTGTTAATAGCCATATAATCACTATATAAGGACTGTATCAATATTATATCTTGGACGTTGTTTGCTTTCAATGTATATTTTTCCTATGTATTCTCCTATAATACCAAGTCCAACTAAAACACACCCAGAACAGAACCATATTGACAGCATTAAAGAAGACCAACCCTTCACCGTCACCCCCGTAAAATACGAATACAAAATCCAAATTAATACACAAAATGCAACAAAGATGAAAAATGCTCCAAGTACAATAATCAAACGAATTGGCTTGACTGAAAAAGAAGTAATCCCATCAATTGCAAAATTTAGCATCTTGGACAACGGATATTTAGATTCTCCAGCAAAACGTTCTGCACGATTATAAAAGACTTTATCTGTTTTATAGCCAAGTAATGGTATTAATCCCCTTATAAAGAGATTGCGCTCTTTGAATTGTAATAAAAATTTCAAAGCCCTTTTACTTAACAATCTGAAATCAGCATGATTATAAACAGTCTTAGCCCCCATAACATGCATAAGTTTATAAAAAGCCAAGGCTGTACTTCGTTTAAAAAACGTGTCTGTTTTTCTTTCGTTTCTAACACCATAGACGACATCACATCCATCATAATATTTTTTTACCATTTGAGGTATTGCATTTAAATCATCTTGTAAATCTGCATCTATAGAAACAATCATGTCTGTTTTCTCAACAGCAACAGACAATCCTGCCCATAAAGCATTTTGATGACCAACATTGCAAGCAAGATTAACCCCCTTAACGAACTTATTTATCTTATTATAATGAACTATTAATGGCCATGTTCTGTCTTTACTTCCATCGTTAACATATAGAATGATACTTTCCCCTGAAATCAAACCTTCGGCAATCATTGATTCCAAAAGTTCCGTTAAACGTTTTGTTGTTTCCTCTATAACGGCTTCTTCCTTATAACAAGGTACAACAATTGCTAATTTACTATCTTTCATTTTATTTTTATAATTGTTAGCACTCAATTTATGGCATTCCCCTTTGTATAGGTACTTTTACGAATGCCTACATTTTGAGTTGTTAAAATTTCATGGTTTTACCTAATTTACGCACTTATTCCCAAATGCGTATTTCATTCCATTCTCCCTTATACGCTCCATCCACCTGACCACTTCCATTTTGCTGTATTTCAAGTTGCCGTCAGCGTCTTTCGCCTTCATGGCAGAAAGAGCCAAAAGGCTGTACTCATTGTCTAAAGAGGTTTGGAAGATGCTGAGAGCGTCGGTGTTTTTTTTATTGGTTAGTTTGTTTTTTGTAAAGCGGCGCTTTAGCCAACGTAAAGCGGCGCTTTAGGCATCGTAAAGCGGCGCTTTAGACAGCTTAAAGCGGCGCTTTGGTTTTGAAGTCTGTATGCTTAAGAAAAGAAGGGAACTTGAAGTACTTCCATGAGTCTTGCTCTCGAAGCTCAACCATGCCACGATGGAGATGGGCAGCGAGATGCTGAATGGGGGAATTTTCCTTGACTGCTTCTGCCTTCTTTCCTTTATTGAACGCTTCTGCCTTCTTTCCTTTATTGACTGCTTCTGCCTTCTTTCCTTTATTGACCGCTTCTGTCATGGCTGCCGTGATGGAAGAAAAGAGAGAGGAGAGGGTTGTGTCGGGGTTGAAGGTGGCGGAAAGATAGTTGTAGAGCTCGTCCTTGGGGAAATGGAAGGAGAGAACTTGTGCGACGGAGAGGAATGTGAAGACAGCTTGCGGCAGTTGACCTTGGCGCAGATGGAGGTCGATGATTTGGCACTTGCCGTCGAGAGCGGCGGAAACACCGGGAATATTGAGTTTGCCGTCGGCGTCATGGAACGCGGCGTCGAGGGCGGCGTCATGAGTGATGACGGACGGCAGGTCTGCCACGGGCACTTTATGGAGCAGCACGTGACGCTGGAGCAGCTGACGCCACACAAGCAGGCGCGTTCCCTGCCACATCTCTACTGCCGCTGCTGTCACGGCTTGGAACGCCGAACCCGTCTGGCGGAGCTGCGAAGCCACGGCGCGTGCCATTCGCTCCACGTCCATGGCATCGTAATCCACGTCAAGCTTCATGGAAAAACCGCCTATACCGCCTACCCTTTCAAAGCGCACTTCCAAAGGGTTGCCGCCGTCTGCCTGACGGTTGCCATCATTGCTTGCGGATGACGCAGGCTCCTTGCCAGAGGAAAGGAGCGTGGCGGAGGCTACGGAGAGTGAAGGGTCGGCAACGATCAGCAGAGAATGAAGCCGGGGATAGTGTTTCGTGGCGAGGTCGTGGACGAAGCGGCGCCTTTCCTCCACGCCCTGCGACTCGTAACTGTCGTAGAAGTCGCCCCATGAGACGACGGCCTCCACCTTGCCCTCATCATCCTTGAAGAGTGCAACATGGGCGTAATAGTCATAGTCCTCGTCGAAGACGGGAGCGTACCTGTCGGCATCGTAGTCCTTGCCACGGAAGAAACCACGGAGATTGCAGCGGAGCACGAGTTCGAAGAGTCCGTTGTGATGGAAGACGGCATAGTCCTTGCTTTCGGGGATGTCAACGCCTGAGGTCGGCGTGAGGAAGGGCCGCAGCACAGCGTCGGGCACATACTCCCGCAGCACGGCGTCGAGCGTGGCGTTGTTGGAATGGAAATACTTGGCAAGTACGCGAAAATTGCTTCGCATTGACTCGCCAATGTTGCAGAGCACGCCTTCCTGCCACTGCTCTTCCTTTGCTGCCTTCTTCTTGCAATAGGATATGGCGGAGAGGCTACGGTCGCGACAGACCGCCGGCTTCCGCAGAAAGTCCTTCAGCATCTGGCGCAGCATGGCGGGAGCGTCCTCCAAGGGGTTGTTTGCCTGAAGATAACCTATGATTTGGTCGATGGCACGCCAACAGCCGACAGCCTCAGCCTTAGCGCCTGACGTCGCCTCATGCACTACCTGCATGTCAAACTTCCGTATGTTGGAGATGTTCAGGCAATGGTTGTTGCCGAAGCGCACAAGCAAGTGGCGGTCTTTCTTTCCCTTGTGCTTCACCTGCTTCACGACGCCCTCCCATCCAGCCATCGGACCGCTGAGCAGGCGTATGGTGTCGTTGACAGCCACGAGGTCGCCGTAGTTTCTGTCGACGATGGAAAGCCCATCGATGTCGGAGGCGACACGCTCGTTGTAGAAAATGAAGCGCTCCATGTCGCCGTCGGGGATGGTGGCGCTGCTGATGATGGAGGATTGGCTCATGGCTTTCACGTTCTTGCAGAGCAGGTGGGCATCGGCAACGAACGTTTCCGTCTCCATCGTGCCCGTCTCCAGATTCCTCACGCTATCCTCGTACTTGAAATAGCCCCAATTAGTGATGATGCTCCTTAATGCGTACACGTCGTCAACCTTCACAAAGAACATTCCGTGAATCAACGGGCGGAAGCTCACGCTCTCATTGCCGTCGGCAACGGCACGCGACATTCTCCGCAGGGGCAGATAGACCTGCCTTACTACATCGGGATAGTGCCTAAGGAAGAACTCCTTTGTCTGCTGCTCCTTAAACTGCGGAGCGTTGACTATAAGCCACATAATAAAGGAGAATGTGAAGAATTGCTAAAAGTGGTTGGCTGAAGAATACAACCCGGTTTCCCCTGAGAAGAAACGTATTCCCGGGCTATGAGAGTTGTAACTATTGTCACGGCGCTGACAATCAATAGACTGACTTCCACTAACCATCAATGCCTTTTATGTCTTTCCGTCGTATGCAAAAAAATGCAATCGAGCTTCTATTGAGCAAATTATTTCCCATATTGCTACACCTTTGAGAAAGCCATTACTGTTGTATTATAATGCAAAGATAAGAAAAATATTGCTAAGAAACCGATTGCAGATGTGAAAAATGTTGAGAGCAGCTTTTTTTTACTGCTCTCATAAACCATTGCCGCTTATTTCTTACCACAGCAAGAGGCTTTCTTCTCGCCGCAGCAGGATGCTTTCTTCTCGCCACAGCAAGAGGGAGTAGGCTCTTCCTTGCCGTCGCATCCCACCACCGTTGCCTCATAGCCAAACTTGGAGAATGCCTTCTGGAGCTTGGCGGCGTCGGTCTTGGCGGCGTCGTAGCTCACCATGACGCGCTGCTCTGCAACATTCGTCTCTATAGACTTCACGCCCTTCTCGAAGCGGAGATTGCCTTTAATCTTGTTCTCGCAACTCTCGCAGTGCATGATGGGGTTAGTCGTGAACACTACGGTCTTGATGTCCTTAGCCGATGCCACAATCGCTGAAAGCAGCATGGCGAAAAAAAGAATTGTCTTTTTCATTGCAGATGTTTTGTATTTAATTGTTTAATTACTTGAATTTATTGTCTTCCCCAGAGATTTACTCTGATGCCGGCATAGAACTTGCGGTTGTCCGTCGGCCCCCACACCATCGTCGGGTCGAACTGCGAACTCCAAGGATGGTCGGCATGGTAGATGGGGGTTTTCTGTGTGAAGTTGGTGATGTTGTCGGAACCGACATATATGGAGAAATGTCGGAACCAACGCGTCACTTGCGCAGAGACTTGCTCGAAGCTCTTGAAGGTGCGCTGCCACGACTCCGTGCCGTCTGCCAGCGTGTAGGGGCGCGGCAGGCGTCCGCCGCCGTTGAGCTGGAGAGTGGCGTCAATCTGCCAGAGACCGAGCGGCGTCTTGTAGGAAGCCGTAAGGAGACCCTTCCACTTGCCTTGCAGGGCACGCTCCGAGAGCACGCCGCCATAGACGCCTTTCACGATGTTGCGGCGATAGGCGGCTGTGAGGCTCAGACCCTTCACGATGTCGTAGGAAGCGTCCACCTGCAGCGTGTGGGAGAAACTCTTGCCGTGGATGTTGTCGATGAAAAGTTTCGTGGGGTCGGCATCGTAGTCGGCATCCACCTGCGAGAGGAAGTGCGTGTAGTAGTACTCGGCGTTGACATTGAGCGTGCGTCCGAAGAGAGGGATGTTGAGCGAGGCGTTGACACCGTAGTTCCACGCCTTCTCCTGCTGCAGGTCAGCGGCTACGACAAGCTGCCTGCCTGATGCGAGCAGGTTGCTGTATTCAGCGAGGGCATGCACCGTGCGGTAGCCTTTTCCGACAGAAGCGCGGATGCCGATGAGATTGCACGGCTGCCACTTGAGATGGAGGCGCGGCGTGACGAACGTGCCGTAGAGAGAGCTGTGGTCGACGCGCACGCCAGCCATTGCCGTGAAGATGCCGTTGTAGTTGAAGGTGTACTGCGCGTAGGCGCCGGGCGTCGTCTCCTTCTCAAGCACTCGCGTCGGAGCCACGCTTGCGTCGTGCACGTAGCGCACGTGCTGGTTGAGCCAGTCGTAGTTGAGGCTTGTTCCGAGCGCGAGGTTGTGCATCTTGTTGAAATCGGTTTCGAAGAGCAGTTGGGCATAGGCATTTGTCTCGCCGACGTCATAGGTCTTCCTGCCGAAGTAAGAGTCCATGTTGTGGCGCGTGGCAGAGCCCATAAATGCGAGGCTCGTGTTGTGCTCGCGGTTGATGACGTAGGCGTGCTTCATGTAGCCTTGATAGCGCTGCGTGCTAATGCCGACACGGAAGAGCGGCTCCTGGGCAGCATCGTGCTGCGCATCGGTGTGCGACATCTGTCCGCTCCAGCGATGCTCGTTGATGTAGGACAGTCCGCCGTGGAAGATGTAGCGGCTGCCGAGATATGCCCAGCGGTTCATGAAGTTGTACTGGCGCATCGACGGCATCTGCTGAAAGCCGTCGCCATTGTCGTCGGAGCAGTTGTCGTGGTTGAAATGAGCGAAGAACTGCGTGCTTAGACGTTTGTTAAGATGCACATTGCCGTCGATGTTGGCCTCTATGGTCCAGTCGTCCTCAGTGTAGAGATTGACGGTCATGCCCTCTTCCGCCTCCGGCTTCAGATACTCGATGTTGATCTGTCCGGTCATTGCCTCATAGCCGTTGCGCACAGACGAGTTGCCCTTCGACACCTGAATGCTCTGCATCCACGGTCCCGGCACGAAGCTGAGCGAATAGGGCATCGAGGCGCCACGGAAGTCGGGCAGGTTCTCGCTGAGCATCTGCACGTACTTGCCGCTCAGTCCGAGCAGGCGTATCTGGTCGGCGCCAGTAGCGGCGTCGCTGTAGTTGACGTCGACGGAAGGATTGGTGACGAAACTCTCGCCGAGGTTGCAGCACGCAGCCTTGAAAAGCTCGTCCTTGTTTATCAGCTGTCCGTTGACGGCTCCTCCCACGCGGCTTATGCCCTTGCGTTTCTTTGTCACCACAATGTCGTCGATGTGCTGTCCGTTGATGGTCTGCACGCTGTCGGTAGTCACAGTCTGCACATCCGTCTTATAGACATCCTGCGCACGCAGGGTTGTCAGCGGCATGGAGGCAAGAATTGCCAGTGGTATATTTCTTTTCATACGCTTTTTATTGAATGTTATTATCATAATGTTGCTATTGCTTTATTGTCTCATTATCCTGATGTTTGCAAAAATACAACAAAAAAAGGAAAAGTGCAAACAGTGTTTGCACTTTTCCCTAATGTTGTAAAGTTATATAAAAATATTATAAACTCAAGTTTTGCACGGACAGTAGAAGAGTAAAAAAGTAAAAGAGTAAAAAAGTAAAAAGGGAAAAGGGGAAGAGGGAAAAGGGGAAGAGGGAAAAGGGGAAGAGGGAAAGATTAAAGCAGAATCCTCCTACCGCTTGCTGCTGTCACGGAACACTCCGTCGACGATGGAATCGGCAAGGGAGATGTTGGGCACAAGGATGGAATGGCAGTTAAGCGAGCGCGCCACCATTAGAAATATCTCCGCCGCGGGTACGATGACATCAGCCCGGTCGTCCTTTAGCTTGTACTCACGCATACGCTCCTCAAGCGTGAGCGGGGCAAGCGAGGCATAGAGCTTGCGCAGAGTGGCGACCGACAGTTCACGCGAGTCACCCTTGACGCGGGCGATCTTGAAGAGTCGGTTGATGTTTCCTCCCGACCCTATTATCTTCGTGTCGGGATATTCCCTGGCGTAGTCGCCGAGCACGCGGCACATGGCGTCGCGTTCCTCCTGACTGACAGCCCCGGCAATCAGGCGCAGTGTGCCGACGTTGAAGGAGTGGCTCTCGGCGAGCACGCCGTCGTGGAGGAGCGAGATTTCCGTGGAGCCACCGCCTACGTCCACATAGGCAAAATTGCCAACGCTGCTGTCCGTGTTCTCCACGAGATTGTTGCACAGGAGCTGCGCCTCCTCAGCGCCGGGGATGATTTCAAGATGTATGCCCGTAGCCTTCTCTATCTCTTTCATAACCTTCTTGCCGTTCTTTGCATCGCGCATGGCCGACGTGGCGCAGGCACGGAAGCGGTCGACTCCGTAGAGCAGCATAAACTGCCTGAAGCCTTTCATCATGTGCATCATCATGCGCTGGCGCTCCTTTGAGATTTTGCCCAACGTAAAGACATCCTTGCCAAGGCGAAGAGGAATGCGCACGAAGAGCAGTTTGCGAACGCTGACGGAAGCCTTGCGCTGGTCGGCTGCCGCCTCTTCAGTTTCTTTCTCCTGAAAACTCTTTATAAGAAGTCGGGCTCCGTTGGAGCCAATGTCAATAGCTGCTATGTTCATTTTTTAATTGAGAGGGGTGAGGTTTTACATGAAAATTATCAAGCGAATAGCTTTTTTATGGAAATGTATCTTTTAACTATATGCTTTATGCAGTTCCTCCTGCGAACGGAACGGTTTCTCGCCCTCCTTCACGGGCTGGATTTCATTGGTGCCGTGTCCGTCAACGATGCGTCCGTTGGCGTTGTCGCGCAGTCCGTAGTCAACGGTGCGGAGAAGATCGCGCTTGAGGTCGTCGTCGTAAGCAGGCGCCATCACCTCAATGCGGCCGACGAGATTGCGCGGCATCCAGTCGGCAGAACCGAGGAAATAGCGCGGCCGGTCGTTGTTGCAGAAGATGAGTATGCGCGAGTGCTCAAGGTAGCGGTCGATGATGCCCACAATGCGTATGTTGTCGCTCAAGCCGGGAATGCCAGGCACAAGAGAACAGTTGCCTCTGACGAGGGCCTCGATGCGCACACCTGCTCGTGAGGCAGCGTACATTTTGTTGACGATGTCGGGATCGGTGATATGATTGATCTTTATTTTCACCCAAGCAGGCTTTCCCTCTTGCGCATTTTTTATCTCCGTGTCGAAGAGCCTCATGACGCGCGTCTTCATAGAGTTGGGCGAGACGAGCAGTTCCTTGAAGCGCATTGGTGAGAAGGGACGGTCAATAAAGTCGAACACCTTCGCCACCTCTGCCACGATGCCTTGGCGTGCGGTCATCATGAGATAGTCGGTGTAGACGCGAGCGTTGCCCTCATGGAAGTTGCCGGTTCCGACACATGCGATGTCGCCCTTTGTCGTCTTCACGTAAAGCAGCTTGGAATGAATCTTCAGTCCCTCCACACCGAAGATGACATTGACGCCCTCTTCCTGCATACGCTTGCTCCACTTGATGTTGCTCTCCTCGTCGAAGCGTGCCATGAGTTCCACGACAGCCGTCACCTTCTTGCCGTTGCGTGCGGCACAGATGAGAGCCTTCACGACCTTGGAGTCCTTCGCAAGGCGATAGAGCGTGGTTTTTATCTCCTTGACGCTCGGGCGCAGCGCCGCCTCGCGGAGCAAGCGGATGTAGGCGTCAAAGGAATGGTAGGGCACGTGTATGAAGCGGTCTTTGCGGCGTATCTGGTCGAGGATAGACTCCTCTGCAAGGAACTCCGGCTTCATTACGTGCTGCCAGCTCTCGTACTTCAGTTCAGAATGACCACAGTCGGGGAAGGACATGAGGTCGCGATGGTTCTGATAGCGTCCGCCGGCGAGCGACGTGTCAAGTTCGCGCACGTTAAGGCGGTCGAACACGCGCTTCTGCATATCGCGCGGCATGTCCTTGTCGTAGATGACACGTATTGGCTCGCCGCGCTTGCGCGAGTTGACGCCGATGGCAATTTTCTCCATTGCGCCGTAGTCGGCCTCGTTGTCCATCTCCATTTCCGCGTCCTTCGTGAACTTGAAGGAGTAAGCCTCATAGACGGAAGGCTTCGTGCCGATGAATATGAGCGGCAGGCAGAAGCGCACCACATCGTCGAGATAGATAATGTTTTCGTAGCCGTCGCTTGGCGGCAGTCTGAGAAAGCGTCCGAAGACGCGGTCGGGCACCTTGATGATGGCGTACTTCACCTTGCGGTCGTCGCTAACGTGGGTCTTCTTCACTACCAGATAGATGCGGTTGTCCTCAAGCGTGTTGAGATCGTCGATGGCGGAGAGCCATATAGGGTTGGTGGAGCCGTTGAGACGGTCGTAATAAAAGCGTTTGAGATATTGCTTCTGCTCGTCGCCGAGCTGCGTTTCGCGTAGTAGGCGTATGTGATGCTGCTCGAGCTGGGAGAAGACGGAGCGTATCGCCTTGGTGTACTCGGCGGAATATTCCTCGTTGAGACGATTGATGGTTTTGAGCGTCTGCTTGAACTTCTTGCGGTGTTTGTCGGGCAGAGAGTCGTTGTCGACAAGGCGATTGAGCGATGCAACGCGCACACGGAAGAACTCATCGAGGTTGTTGCTGTATATGCCGAGGAAAGAAAGACGCTCAAGTAGCGGCACTTGAGGCTTCTCTGCCTCCTGCAGTATGCGGTGGTTGAAGTACATCCAGCTGATGTCGCGCTCGACGTAGGTCACCTGTTTGGTAGGTTTAGCCATGATGGAGAGAGTCTTATGGGATTATATATTATGGATTATTTCTGCGAAATGTCGGTGGCAGACAGCACGAGAGTGTCGCTTTCCGATGTGATATGGAGTTTCTTGCGGTACTTGGGCTCCGTCGCCTCCGGCACGATGATTGACATGAGATTGTCGCAATCGGAGAAAGTTGTGCGGGCGAGATGCTTCACACATCCCATGAACGTCACCTTCCGCAGGCTGTCGCAACTGGCAAAGGCATAGTCGTCAATAGTAGTCACGGAAGCTGGAATGACAACCTCCTCGAGGACATCGCAGTCGGAGAAAGCGTCGCGGCCAATGCGGTCGAGTCCCTCTGGCAACTGCACCTTCTTCAGGCGCTGGCGGCGCGTGAAAGCGAGCGAACCGATAGTGAGCACTGTCTTCGGCACAATCACCATCGAGGCGTCGGTGAGACAGGAGATAAGGCGCGTGCGGTCTTTGTCATAAAGAATTTTGGAGTCGATGACAAACGAGTCAGACGCATTGTTGAGTACCTTGGCGTCAAGTCCCACAAACGGATTCTTGCCCATCTCCTCCAAATAGGCAGGTATGCACACCGACTCAAGGGATATGCAGCGTGCGAAGGCCTCGTCACCTATGCGCGTCACGGAAGCCGGCACAGCCACGTTGCGGAGAAAGGCGCAGCCCCAGAAAGCTTTGTCGCATATCTCTCGCGTGTCCTCACGCACGGCATAGGCGCCCTCTATCGACTTCTTGGCGCCCAGCAAACGCTTGCCGCCCTTCGAATAATAGACGCCCCATCCGTCGTCGCGCGCGCCGTCGAGCTTCTTCATTGCCAAGTCTATCACCTGACTTTCCATTTCGTCGCCTTGTGCAAGCTTCTTTTTCAACACACTAAGAATTACCTTCTTCTTTTCTTTCATACTTCTCTTGATATTAAAGATACGAGTAAACAAGGAGTTTACTGACAACATGTCGAAGACATGCAAACTTGAATTATCTGGCTGCAAAATTAAGACATAAGCGCGACAAGTACGCGACACTCAAGTTACGATTGGATTACAATAATGTTACAGCTTCCATAAGGAAGAAATATGCCATTACGCAACAGAAATGTAACACTATTGACACCGAGAGGAAAATCCTAATGTATAACTTTGCCAACAAAACAAAACAACAAAACAAAACTCAAGGTATAATGAACATCAAGACCCTCACGCTCACACTTGCGTGCCTCGCCTGCGCCTCCTCCATGACAGCACAGGACGCCGACAGCAAGACAAAGGAAGAAAAAAAGGCGTCGCCCGTGAACATCCACGGCACGATACGCTCCAAGTACGAATACCAGACGCAGGACAACGCCGGACGCTTCGAGGTGCGCAACGCGCGCATCAGCGTCGACGGCACACTTTCACCTATTATATTATATAAGGCAGAGATAGACCTCTGCGATGAGGGAAAGATAAAGATGCTTGATGCCTACACAAGACTGAAGCCATGGAAGACGCTGCAACTGACCGTCGGACAGATGCGCGTACCCTTCACCATCGACGCCCACCGCTCGCCACATCAACAGTACTTTGCCAACCGCTCGTTCATCGCCAAGCAGGTGGGCAACGTGCGCGATGTGGGCGCTGCCATCGGCTACACCTTCAACCCTGGCTTCCCCATCGTAATCGAGGCTGGACTCTTCAACGGCTCCGGACTGACCAACCAGAAGGATTTCTGGACAAAGAGCATCAACTTCTCAGCCAAGGCGCAGATGTTCTTCCCCAGGGGCTTCAACCTCACGCTGAGCATGCAAAAGATAAAGCCCGACAACGTGAACATCATGATGTATGACGCCGGCATGTACTGGCACGCCCACGGCTTCCACATCGAAGCGGAATATCTCTACAAACACTACGCCGACAACGCCTTCCGCGCCGTACACGCCTTTGACTCTTTCGCAAGCTACGACATCAACACGGGCAGACGGAGCTTCATACGCTACGTTACGCCGCTCGTGCGCTTCGACTACATGAGCGACCACAGCGACGGCACACGCTATCTCGACGGAAAGGCTGACAAAGCCGGACAGCTCATCGTCAACGACCATCAGCGCTCACGCCTTACGGGTGGCGTTACGCTGAGCCTCAAGAAACCTTTCGTCAGCGACATACGTCTCAACTACGAGAAGTATTTCTACCGCAACCAGAACGTAGCGCATACGTCGGAAAAGGACAAGATTGTACTGGAAATTATGACAAGATTCTGAGCTTACACATTTTTCAAACTCAAGTTTGCAACTTGCGAAACAGTAGACAAGTCGACAAGTAGACAAGATACGAGAAAAAAAGGGAAAAAACGGAACTTGGCAAGAATAATGAAAACGTTTGCAATATTCCACGGAAAATAAGGGATAAAAGATTGGAGATGATTGGATTAATATGTGTAATTTCGCATTGTAAAACCTAAATAAACAAATTTTTCATCATGCACATAAAATCCATAGCAGCCATGCTGGCACTCCTGCCCACCATGGCATCCGCCCAAACTGTCAGCTCACCTAACGGTAACGTGAGCGTGACGTTCTCTCTTTCGGATGGTGGACGCCCCACCTACGAAATGAGCTACAAAGGGAAGAAAGTAGTGAATCCCTCGCATCTCGGACTCGAGCTTGCAAAGGACAAACACTCCTCAAAGTACATGGAGGAAACCGACCTTATGGACGGCTTCAAGGAGACCGGCTCGAAGACGTCAACATTCGACGAGACCTGGACACCCGTATGGGGCGAGACGAAGACCATCCGCAACAACTACAACGAGATGGAGGTGAGCCTCAACCAGCCGTCATCCAACCGCAACATCGTCATACGCTTCCGCGTCTACGACTACGGAATGGGTCTGCGCTATGAGTTCCCACAACAGCAGGAGCTCAACTACTTCGTGATTAAGGAAGAGCACACGCAGTTTGCCATGACCGGCGACCACACTGCCTACTGGATTCCCGGCGACTACGACACGCAGGAATACGAATACCAAATCACGCCGCTAACGGGCATACGCTCCGTGATAGAGAAAAACCGCGAAACCTACAAGGCGAACTCATCCACTACTGTTTTCTCCGACACTGGTGTGCAGACATCGCTCCAACTCAAGACCAAGGACGGACTCTACATCAACATACACGAGGCTGCCTGTCTCGACTATCCTACGATGCACCTCAACCTCGACGAGAAGAACCTCGTGCTCGAGTCGTGGCTCACACCTGACGCCGTGGGACGCAAGGGATTCATACAGACTCCTTTCAACACGCCATGGCGCACCATTCTCGTAAGCGACGACGCACGCGACATGCTCTCGAAGAAACTTACGCTCAACCTCAACGAGCCTTGCAAGATAAAAGACACGTCGTGGATTCACCCGACGAAATACTGCGGTGTTTGGTGGAACATGATTGTCGGCACAAAGACATGGTCGTACACCAACGACCTGCCGTCTGTCAGACTCGGCGTGACCGACTACTCGAAGTGCAAGCCCAACGGCACTCACGGCGCAACGACAGCTGAAGTGAAGCGCTATATCGACTTTGCTGCCAAGAACGGACTGCAGGAAGTGCTCGTGGAGGGATGGAACGAAGGATGGGAGGACTGGTTCGGACACCAGAAACTCGACGTGTTCGACTTCGTAACGCCCTACCCCGACTTCGACATCAAGTACCTCAACGAATATGCCCACTCTAAGGGCGTAAAGCTGATGATGCACCACGAGACATCGTCGTCGGCTCTCAACTACGAGCGCCACATGGAGGATGCCTTCAACCTCATGAACAAGTATGGCTACGACGCCGTGAAGACAGGCTACGTGGGCGACATCATTCCGCGCGGCGAATACCACTACTCGCAACTGATGAACAACCACTACCAGCGCGTAGTGGAGCAGGCTGCCAAGCACCATATCATGGTGAACGCACACGAGGCAACACGTCCTACCGGCATATGCCGCACATGGCCTAACCTTGTGGGCAACGAGTCGGCACGCGGCACTGAATATGAGGCGTTCGGCGGATCGGTGCCCTACCACACCGTGATGCTGCCGTTCACACGTCTGCAGGGCGGTCCGATGGACTACACGCCGGGCATCTTCGAGACACAGCTTTCGACATGGAGCGACAACAAGTCGTACGTGCACTCTACGCTGTGCGGACAACTCTCGCTCTACCTCGTGATGTACTCGCCGCTGCAGATGGCTGCCGACCTGCCCGAGCACTACGAGAAGTACGACGACGCCTTCCAGTTCATACGCGACGTAGCTGCCGACTGGGACGACTCGAAATATCTCGAAGCCGAGCCTGCCGAATACATCACTGTGGCACGCAAGGCGAAAGGCACCGACAACTGGTTTGTGGGCGGCAAGACTTACAAGGCACGCAAGACAACCGTGAAGCTCGACTTCCTCGACAAGGGCGCCAAGTACGACTGCGCCATCTACCAGGACGCCAAGGATGCCGACTACGAGAAGAACCCGAAGGCCTACGTCATCACTCACCGCACCGTGAAGAAGGGCGACGTGCTGAAAATCAACGAGGCACGCGGCGGCGGATTCGCTGTGTCGCTGCTGAAGAAATAATTCATTCGACGACCAAGACAACGATACGTCGAATTTTAAAAAAAGACAATCGAGTAGGAGGAAAACGAAGCAGTTTTCTTCCTACTTTCGTTTTCCGACCTC
>ERZ808270.924-NODE-924-length-14479-cov-3.438297_pt1 | contig 14479 bp, 12 predicted proteins | sample MGYA00521082_ERZ808270 | MGnify/ENA primary metagenome ERZ808270 (study PRJEB31516, sample SAMN03275594) | gut metagenome | biome: mammalia-associated habitat; material: feces | host: Papio cynocephalus | place: Kenya | collected 2012-07-27 ...
GTTGTTCGCGCTCCAAGCGAATAACAACTTTTGGGCACCGCAAGAGTGAGTTAGGCGCGCGGCAATCCGTTTTTCTTTTAAGGGGATTACGGATTCTTTCACGCTTCGCGTTCAGAATGACAAAAAGCTTTAACATACCGTAAATCAAAACGGCTGTGTTAAAGCTTTTTTATATATAATTCCGCATTACGCATTCCGAATTCCGCATTATTTATTATTCCCGTTTTGCCTTAAAAGCTCAAACGGAACAAACGGCTTCGGCACGGGCGTGTGCCTGCCTATGAATTTTTCCATCCATATCATATCGTACCATCTGCCGAATTTATACCCGCATTTTCTGAATTTCCCCACGGTTTTGTAACCGAGACGCTTATGAAACAGAGGGCTTGCGTTTGTAAGGTACTCGTCCTCTTTTTCGGTATAAGAAATGCAGGCGTACATATTAAGCACGTTTTGACTTTTTGAAATCTCCTCAAGCCTTGAATAAAGCATTCTGCCTATTCCGAGCCCGCGGCTGCCGTTTTTTACGTAAATGCTGGTTTCAACCGAGCGGTCGTATGCCGCGCGGCTTTTAAACGCGCCGGTATACGCGTAGCCTAAAATTTCACCGTTCGATACCGCCGCAATATACGGATATTTTTTAAGCGTGTTTACAATGCGCTCCTTAAATTCCGATACCGAAGGTACGTCGTACTCAAAGGTTATCGCGGTGTTTTCAACATAATAAGCGTAAATATTAAGCAGTTCCTCAGCGTCGCAGGGCGAAACGGTTTTTATTAAAATATTGCTATTCATATAAGACCGAACCCCACCGCCTCGCTTACGGGCAAGGAAAATACCACCGTGCCGGCAGGCGTACCGGGACCGGCGTTTTCAAGTATAGACCGCATTATTTCCGATTTTTGGGAAGCGGCGGATACAATTAAAATTACTTCCTTTTCCTCCGCTATTGAAACGTTGTAAAACTTTTCGGCGTTTTCGTTGCCTGTTCCCTTGCCGTGTATAACCGTGCCGCCGCGGGCGCCCGCCTTTCTTGCGGCGTTCATAACCGTATCGGTTCTGCCGGCGTTTGCAATTGCTATTATAAGCTCATAGCTGTAATTAAGCTCAGGCGTGTATTTTTCGTTGCCGTCTTTGTTTAAATATGCCACGGTTTTTCCTCCTCCTATGCTTTTTATGGGCAGCGCCACGGTTATTCCGTGCCCCGGCACCCCCAAAAAAAGCCTTTCCTTTTGCAGCGCTATCAGCTTTTCGGTTTTTTCGGGACCGGCAACCGAAAGCATTATTCTTCTTTCGTTGCTTTCAATGCCTAACATATCAAGCATACTCGGCATCGCAGTGCCCTCGCCGTGAAGCGCGGTGTTAAACGGCAGCTCAAGCTCGCTGCAAATATCCTTAAGCTTTGGAAAAGCCGCGGGACTGAATATCGATATTACATAATTCATTTAACGCTGCACCTCCCAAAGCTCTACTATATCGTAATCGCCGTAAACCGCCTGCCCCGCGGGCTTGTTCTTTTTGCCGTATAAAACGCCTATTATCTGTATTGAAATAAGCGGCATCATAGCAACAAGCGCCACCGCGCCGAATGCGTCGGTTATAGGGTTTCCGCCGGTTTCAAGGCTTACGCCTATAAAAAACTGAAGCATAAACGTAGCCGTCATAGGGCCGGAAGCCACACCGCCGGAGTCAAACGCTATCGCGGTATAAATATCCGGCACAAAAAAGGAAAGCACAAGCGCCGCTATGTAGCCGGGTATTAAGAAATACATAACCGAAATTCCCGTTAATACCCTTAACGCCGCAACAGCCATTGCGGCGGCTATTGCAAATGAAAGGCTGAGCTTTATTACCCTGCCGCCGATAGCGCCGGCGCTTACCTCCTCTATTTGCTTTTCAAGCACGGCAACCGCCGGCTCTGCGGAGATTATAAACCAGCCGAGCACAGCCGCAAGCGGAATTATAAACCACTTATATCCGTTTGCCAGCACGCTGCCAAGCACCGTTCCGAGCGACGAAAAGCCAACGTTCACTCCCGTTAAGAACAGCACCAGACCGATATACGTGTGCATAATACCTATAAGTATTTTTAAAAATTTTCTTTTTGAAAGCTTAAGCAAAAACGCCTGAAACAGCAAAAATATTACAATTATAGGCAAAAGAGACTGCGCAACCTCTTTCATATATGCAGGCAAAGCCTTTAAATAGGCAGATCCGATCTCGTTTGTGGCGGCAAATTCATTTGCGGCAATTCCCGAAATTTCGCCTGAGCCCGAATAGAAAAAGCCTAAAATCAATACGGCAAGTATGGGCCCCACCGAGCAAAGCGCCACCAGACCGAAGCTGTCCGATTCGGCGCTTTCGTCGCTTCTGATATGCGAAACGCCCACGCCGAACGCCAGTATAAACGGCACGGTCATAGGTCCTGTTGTAACGCCGCCCGAATCGAAGGCTATGCTTAAAAAGTCGGCTTCCGAAAAAGCGGAAAGAATAAATATTAAGGCATAGCAAATAAACAGTATCCACCTTAATTTTATACCGTAAAGTATTCTTACCATACAAACCGCAAGAAACAGGCCCACGCCCGATCCTACCGCCAAAAGCAAAACAATGCTGTTAATATGCGGAACCGTGTTTGCAAGCACCTGAAGATCCGGCTCTGCCACCGTTACCGCAAAGCCAAGCACAAAGCTTACCGTTAAAATAAGCGGCATATTTTTGGTTTTTGTAAGCGCGGTGCCTATTTTATTGCCTATGGGCGTCATGGCGGCGTCTGCGCCGAGTGTAAAAAAGCCCATTCCGGCTATTACCATAACCGTGCCTATGAAAAAGCTTAAAAGCAGGTCGGTTCGCATAGGAACCGCGCAAAGACATAAAACCGTTACTATAAGCACTATCGGAAGCGCCGAGCCCGCCGCTTCCTTTATTTTTTCCGTTATCGCCGTGCGGTTTTTTCCGATTAAATCAAAATCCAAACGCTTCCACCTTCCTTATTGAATCAATTATACACTAAAACCCGCATTTTTTCAACATTTAACATTAAAGCGCCGAATTAACACTTTTTCAAAAAACACATAGCATATATTAAGTACCGAAAAAATTTTTGATTATTTAATGCAAATAAAGGCAAAAATATAATTAGCCGACGGACAGATACGTCATTTATAAATATATGCGGAGCGTGAAATACCAATGAATATTAAGCGAGGAGAAATTTATTATGCCGATTTAAGCCCGGTTGTAGGCTCTGAACAGGGCGGTATAAGACCGGTACTTATAATTCAAAACGACGTGGGGAACAAATACAGCCCAACCGTTATAGCCGCCGCCATTACAAGCCAGCGCGACAAAACAAAGCTGCCTACGCACATTTCGGTGGACGCGGACGGCTGCGGACTTGCCAAGGATTCAATAGTACTGCTTGAGCAGGTGCGCACCATTGACAAACAGCGCCTTAAGGAAAAAATGGGAAGCCTTGATACAGGCTCTATGGGGCGCGTTGATAAGGCGCTTTCGGTCAGCTTCGGGCTAACGGGTACAATGTAAAAAAACGGGGGTGCCGCAGGGCGCCCCCGTTTTGCGTACCGAAAAAACCGCCTTGGTTCCCCTTGTCAGGGGAGCTGTCGCCGCAGGCGACTGAAGGGTAGTCAAAAAAGACTTTATTAAAGCATTTTTCCCCCTTAGTCACGGTAAACCGTGCCGCTTTCCTCGTCATTGAAAGCACCGTCAGGTGCGCGGCAATCCGTTTCCCCGCCCCCGTCATTGCGAAGCCGTGTAACGGCTGTGGCAATCCGTTTTTCCTTTTCAAAAGAATAAAATCATCTTGCGCTCATGCCGCGCGGGCACCCTATTTCTGTACGGACAGAAATAGGGGAAAGAGCCGTCGGACACCCTTCCGATCGGGTTTCCGGACCTTCCCGAATGACCAAAGGGACAAACTTCCCCTTGGAAACCCTTACTGTATAGAGATGCGGTATGTGCCGATAAATAACGTCAGCGAAAAAACTGCAATATCCTGTCATTGCGAGGGGCTTTAGCCCCGTGGCAATCCGTTTCCCCTTTTCAAAAAAACATTATCTTTTCGGAAACGGCATATTTTCAGGCAAGCCCAAAATATAATCCGCCGAAACACCGTAAAATTTGCATAGTGTTATTAAATGCTCCATTGGTAATGGTCTTACCCCTCTTTCGTATTGTCCGTAGTAGCTTCGGGTAGTTTTTAACAAGTCGGCTACATATTGCTGTGTAACATCTCTGTCTTCGCGAAGTTCTTTTAATCTTTCATTGTATTTTTTCATAATTAAAACAACCGCCTTTTGTTTATATATACAATTATACCACGGTTCATAAATTAACCCTTGATTTGGTCGATATGTGAACCTATAATATGATTGTAAAATATAAAAAAGGAAGTATTAAACTATGCTTGAAGAAAATTTTGAAGAAATGCAATGGGCTTTAGAAGAGCTTAAAACCAATTATATACTTTTAAAAGCTTATACGTCGTTAAAGGAAGACTTAAAAAAGGCATACACCGAAAAGGATCTTAAAATATGCGAAAAACTGCTCCGCGACAATGCAGAGCAGTTTACAGACTGTTATAAGGATAATTTGAAGATTATTTTATAATTACGAATTTTTTGTTTGCCTGTCAAGCCCCGCCTTTACAAGCCCCATAAACAGCGGGTGCGCCTTATTCGGTCGGGATTTGAATTCGGGGTGGAACTGCACGCCCACATAAAAATCGTTTTCGGGAATTTCCACGGTCTCCACAATGTGATTATCGGGCGAGGTACCGCTTATAACCAGTCCCTTTGCGGTCATTTCATCGCGGTAATCGTTGTTAAACTCGTAACGGTGACGGTGGCGCTCCTTAATTTCCTCTGCCATTTTGGTGCCCGCCGCTATTTTGCAGGGGTAAGCGCCAAGGCGCATTGTGCCGCCCTTGTTCATTTCGTTGTTTTGGTCGGGCATAAAATCTATAACCTTGTGGTTGGAGTTTTCGTCAAACTCGCCTGAGTTTGCGTCCGCCAGCCCCAAAACGCTTCTTGCAAATTCGATAACCGCTATCTGCATACCGAGGCAGATTCCGAGATACGGCACGTTTGAGGTTCTCGCATACCGCGCGGTAGCTATCATACCCTCTATTCCGCGGTTGCCAAAGCCCCCCGGCACCAAAATTCCGTCGCAGCCGGCAAGGGTTTCGGCGGCGTTTTTATCGTTTACGGTTTCAGAGTCTATCCATTTTATCTGCACCCTCGCGCCGTAAACATAGCCGGCGTGGCGCAGCGCCTCGGCTACGGATAAATATGCGTCGTGCAGCTGAACGTATTTGCCCACAAGACCGATAGTTACCTTTTTGTTGCGGTTTTTAATACGGTCAAGCATTTCGTTCCAGTCGGTAAGGTCGGGCTCGCCCGTGTATATTCCGAGCTCGCGGCACACTATATCCGAAAAATGATTTTTTTCAAGCATTATGGGCGCCTCGTAAAGCACGGGAATAGTCATATTTTCAATAACGCAATCGGGCTTTACATTGCAGAAAAGGGCGATTTTTTTGAATATGTTTTCTTCAAGCGGCTCGTCGCAGCGAAGCACGATTATATTCGGGTTAATTCCCATACCCTGCAATTCCTTAACCGAGTGCTGGGTGGGTTTGGTTTTATGCTCGTCCGACCCGCGCAGGAAAGGCACCAGGGTAACGTGAATATAAAGCGAGTTTTCTCTGCCTACCTCAAGCCCCACCTGACGTATAGCCTCTAAAAACGGCTGGCTTTCAATATCGCCCGTGGTTCCGCCTATTTCGGTTATTACTATATCGGCGTTGGTTTTTTTGCCGACGGAATAAATAAATTCCTTAATTTCGTTTGTAATATGCGGTATTACCTGCACGGTCTCGCCTAAATACTCGCCGCGGCGCTCTTTATTTAAAACATTCCAGTAAACCTTTCCCGTTGTAAGGTTAGAGTATTTGTTTAAGTCCTCGTCTATAAATCTTTCGTAATGTCCGAGGTCAAGGTCGGTTTCGGCGCCGTCCTCGGTAACGTAAACCTCGCCGTGCTGATAGGGGCTCATAGTTCCGGGGTCTACGTTAATATAAGGGTCGAGCTTTTGCGCCGCAACCTTAAGCCCGCGCGCCTTTAACAGCCTGCCGAGACTGGCGGCGGTAATACCCTTGCCAAGCCCCGATACAACGCCCCCCGTTACGAAAATATACTTTGTTTTTTTATACGAACCTTCCATTTTCCCTGCCTCTTTCTAACTCTCGTATGTTCTTATTATATTCTCCGCTATCTCGCCGCGCGTTGCGCAGTTATCCATAGCGGTTTTTTCTATGTATTTGTGTGCTTCCTCTTCGCTCATATTATAACGGTCTATAAGCAGCCATTTTGCACGGTTTATAAGCCGTATTTCCTTCATTTTAGCCTCTAATTTAACCGCGCGCCTTTCAAACGCCGCAAGGCGGTTATGCGTGGCGGCGGCAAGCTTTACGGCGCTTTGTATGCTCTGCCTTGTGCCGGGGCGCGGAAAGGTTAAAACCCCGTGATCCTCTACCTTGTAGCTTACCTGCTCTGCAAGCTCGGCTTTAACAAACAGCACCACGCCCACCGCGCTGTTTTCGCACAGCTCCTCGGCAAATTCTATACCGAAGTCATCAGGCAGCGGGGTGTTGATAAGACATAGATCGAAAGGCGTCTCAAGCTCGCGGCGCTTTGCCTCTGCAATGCTTACGGCCTCGGCTATCGGGTGAAACCTTAAGCCCTCTAAAATACCGCGCAGATAATCCGCCGCCTGCTTTGAAGAAGAAACGATAAGCGCGCTCAGCGCCGATTTATCACGGTACATACGCCGTTTCCTCCTTTAATCAAATGCTTTCGGTAAAGCCCGCGGGCAAAGCTCCTTTAATAAACTCGCTGTGTGCAGCTATGCTTTTTGCCTTTTCCACGGTATCGGGCAGGCTTACAAGCCCGTCGGTCACCTCGCCGTCGGCGGTGAAAAGATTTACGTTTAAGGGGGCGGCGGGGGTAAGACCGCGCTTTATCCCGTCAAGCCCTGCGTAAATTATAAGCGCATAGGCTATATAGGGGTTTGCGCACGGATCGGGCGAGCGCAGCTCTATGCGTTTATTCGCCGCGTTTTTAACCGCGGGTATGCGTATTAGCTGGGAACGGTTCTCATGCGACCATGTAACGTATTTCGGGGCTTTTTTCTCGCCTAAGCGCTTATAGGATTCCTTAACCGGGTTTAAAAACACGGTCAGTTCGGTTATATGCTCTAAAATGCCCGCCATAAAGCTATCGCTTAAATCCTTGCCGCTCTCCGATTTAACGGATACGTTTATATGCAGCCCGTTTCCGCTTTCGTGCATTAAGGGCTTGGGCGAAAAATCGGCATAAAGCCCGTTTCGGCGCGCTATCGTTTGCACCACCGATTTAAAGGTTACGGCGTTATCCGCCGCGGAAAGAGCGCCGCTGTATTTAAAATCTATCTCGTTTTGTCCGGGGCCCTCCTCATGGTGGGAGCTTTCGGGCGATATTCCCATTTCAAGCAAATTAAAGCATATCTCGCGCCGCACGTTTTCGCCCTTATCGTCGGGGGCTATATCCATATAACCCGCTTTGTCAAAGGTCTCGCCCGTCGGGCTGCCGTTATCGTCGAGATTAAAAAGATAAAATTCAAACTCTGCGCCGAAAAAGCAGGAAATACCCATTTCCTTTGCCTTTTCTACCGCCTGCTTTAATATATATCTTCCGTCCTTTTCAAACCTTGTGCCGTCGGGGTATTTTATATCGCAAAACATTCTTACTACCCTGCCGTTAGAGGGGCGCCACGGCAAAACCGAAAGCGTGGACGGATCGGGGTGCAGAAACAGGTCCGATCTGACAACGTCGCCAAAGCCCGTAACCGCCGACGCGTCGAAGGATATACCCTCGTTAAACGCCCTTTTAAGCTCCGACGGCATAATCGATACATTTTTCTGCCTGCCGTGAACATCGCAAAAGGCAAGCCTTATAAATTTAACGTCTTCCTCTTCTACAAAGGTCATAACCTCATCGTATGAGTACATTCCCGTTCCTCCCTTAAATACAGTAAAAAATTAAAACGTTCGTCGACGCCTAAAGGGGGGACAAAAGTCCCCCGGCGCCACCGAACGTCATTGCTCAATGTTACTTTTTTTAATTCATATATATTATAATAATTTTATCTTTCCTTGTCAAGTGCGCAATTTTGAAAAATTTGCCTTTCGGCGGCAAAAAAGCCGTTTTGAGCAACCTCGCTTAATTTTATTAGGCAATTTTGTGAAATCACAAAATAAAATTAAGCCAAACCTATGAGATACCGAAAAAAGTAATTTAATGAAAAAAATTCTTGACAACGAAAAAGCGGTGAAGTATAATAAGCGCAATGAAACGGCAAAGGCGCCGGCGGTTTTAACTGCTGCCCTGCCGTTTTTTTGATTTTAATACTAAAGGCAATATTAAGCGGCAAGGGCGTCGCATAGGGGATAATTCCCTTATCTTCGCCCCTGCCGCTTTTGTTTTGCCCGAAAAGAGGTTACTGTTATGAGCATAAGTGAAATTTTTGCAAGCAATGTATTTAACGACAGCGTAATGCGCGAGCGTCTTCCGAAAGAAACCTACAAGGCGCTGCAGCGCACCATTAAGGACGGGCGTTCCCTTGACCCTAACGCCGCAACGGTGGTTGCAAACGCTATGAAGGACTGGGCGATTGAAAAGGGAGCCACACATTTTACCCACTGGTTCCAGCCGCTTTCAGGTCTTTCAGCCGAAAAGCACGACAGCTTTATTTCCCCCACGTCTGACGGCAAGGTGATAATGGAGTTTTCGGGCAAGGAGCTGATTCAGGGCGAGCCGGACGCTTCCTCGTTCCCGTCGGGCGGTCTTCGCGCCACGTTCGAGGCAAGGGGCTACACCGCTTGGGATCCGACCTCATACGCCTTTATTAAGGACGGCGTGCTTTGCATTCCTACCGCGTTCTGCTCGTACGGCGGCGAGGCGCTTGATAAAAAAACGCCGCTGCTTCGCAGTATGCAGGCAATAAACAAGCAGGCGTTAAGGGTTTTAAAGCTTTTCGGAAAAACGGAAGTTAAGTCGGTTAAAACCACGGTAGGCCCCGAACAGGAATATTTCCTTATAGACGAGGACGTTTACAACAAGCGTAAGGATCTTATTTATACCGGACGCACCCTTTTCGGCGCAAAGCCGCCTAAAGGGCAGGAGCTTGAGGATCACTATTTCGGAATTATAAAGCCGCGCGTTCAGGCGTTTATGAACGACCTTAACGACGAGCTTTGGAAATTAGGCATTCTTGCAAAGACCGAGCATAACGAGGTTGCCCCCGCGCAGCACGAGCTGGCGCCTATATTCACCACCACCAATATTGCGGCGGATCACAACCAGCTTACAATGGAAATTATGCAAAAGGTTGCCAAAAAGCACCATATGGTATGCCTGCTTCACGAAAAGCCGTTTGCCGGCGTTAACGGAAGCGGCAAGCACAACAACTGGTCGCTTACAACCGATACGGGCGTTAACCTTTTAAACCCCGGCGACACACCGTATGAAAACGCGCAGTTTTTAACCTTCCTTTGCGCGGTTATCAAGGCGGTAGACGAATATCAGGATATGTTAAGAGTATCCGTTGCCTCTGCCGGAAACGATCACCGCTTAGGCGCCAACGAAGCGCCGCCCGCGGTAGTTTCAATGTTCCTTGGCACCGAGCTTACCGAGGTTTTAAGGGCAATTGAAAAAGACGAGCCCTACGGCGGCAAGGAAAAGGAAATTCTTAAAATCGGCGTACATACGCTGCCTAAGTTCCCGAAGGACTCTACCGACCGCAACAGAACCTCGCCCTTTGCGTTTACGGGCAATAAGTTCGAGTTCAGAATGCTCGGCTCCTCTTCATCTGTTTCCTGCACAAACGTTGTGCTTAACACCGCGGTTGCAGAGGAATTAAAGCAGTTTGCAGACGAGCTTGAGGGCGCGGCCAATTTTGAAGAAACCCTGCACGAGCTTATTAAGAAGACGATTACCGACCACAAGCGCATAATCTTTAACGGCAACGGTTACGACGACGCATGGCTTGCCGAGGCCGAAAAGCGCGGACTGTTAAATCTTCGCACCACGCCTGAGTGCCTGCCCTATTCCCTGCACGAAAAGAACCTAAAGCTGTTTATTTCGCACAAGGTTTATTCCGAAACCGAGATGCGGGCAAGATACGAAATTCTTTCAGAAAACTACTGCAAGATAATAAACATTGAAGCGCTTACTATGATAGATATGGCGAAAAAGGATATTTTGCCTGCGGTAAGCAAGTATTCGCACGAGCTGTCAGACGCCGTTTTGGCAAAGGCGGCGTGCGGCGATATTGACGCAACCTACGAAAAAGAGATTTTAACCAAAATAAGCAAGCTTAACGCCGCGGCGTATAAAAAGACCGAAAAGTTAGAGCAGGCGGTATTAAAGGCTAAGGAAATAAGCGAAACGCAGGAGCTTTCAATGTATTATAAGGACGCGGTGTTCGGCGCTATGAGCGAGCTTAGAATTACGGTAGACGAGCTTGAAACCGTAATGCCCGCCGAAATTTGGCCTTATCCTTCATACGGCGATCTGCTTTTCAGCGTAAAATAAAAAGAAAAATTTAAAAATTTTAAGGGATGATTTTTTATGAGTCAAGCAATATATGACGCAATACACAGCGAAGTATACGGCGTGTGGTTCTTAATCGGCGCGGCGTTTGTGTTTTGGATGCAGGCGGGCTTTGCAATGGTAGAGACGGGCTTTACCAGAGCAAAGAACGCTGGAAACATACTGATGAAAAACCTTATGGATTTTTGTATCGGTACGGTAATGTTTATTCTTATAGGCTTCGGGCTTTTCTTAGGCGAAGACCTTGTGGGAATTATAGGCAAACCGGGGTTTGACATTTTTACGGATTACGCAAATTTCGACTGGGCAAACTTCGTGTTCAACCTTGTGTTCTGCGCCACAACCGCAACAATAGTTTCGGGCTCTATGGCTGAAAGAACCAGATTTCTTTCCTACTGCGTTTATTCGGCGGTTATATCGGCGGTTATTTACCCTATGGTGGCTTCCTCGGAACTGGACATGGGGCGGCGGCTGGCTTTCAAAGCTCGGCTTCCACGATTTCGCCGGTTCGAACTGCATACATATGGTAGGCGGTATATGCGCTTTGATAGGCGCGGCTATGGTAGGTCCGCGTATAGGTAAATTCACAAGGGATAAAGCGGGAAAAATCACAAAGGTCAACGCTTTCCCCGGTCACAACCTGCCGATAGGCTGCCTCGGCGTGTTCATTCTTTGGCTCGGCTGGTACGGCTTTAACGGCGCGGCGGCAACCTCTATTGACGAAATGGGCTCGATATTTGTTACCACCACAATCGCTCCCTCTGTTGCAACGGTTGTTGCTATGATATTCACTTGGGTAAAATACGGCAAGCCCGATGTTTCAATGTGCTTAAACGCTTCCCTTGCAGGTCTTGTTGCGATTACCGCTCCGTGCGATGTGTGCGACGCATTCGGCGCAATAGTAATAGGCGCGGTTTCGGGACTTATAGTGGTGTTCGGCGTTTGGTTCCTTGATTATAAGCTTCACGTGGACGATCCGGTAGGCGCTGTTGCGGTTCACTTCTGCAACGGTATCTGGGGTACTATCTCGGTAGGTCTTTTCGCTACTAAATCCGCCCCCGCGTTTGCCCGCGGCATAGGCGACGGCGTAAACTTCGGCGCTAACCAAATCGCAGGCGAAGGTCTTTTCTACGGCGGCGGCTTTAAGCAATTGGGCCTTCAATTGCTCGGTATGTTCTCAACCGCCGCATGGACTGCAGTTACAATAACAATTTCGTTCCTTATTATAAAAAAGATTTTCGGTCTTCGTGTTTCGCGTGAAGAGGAAATGGAAGGTCTTGACGTTAAAGAGCACGGCCTTACAAGCGCATATGCAGGTATTGCAATGCTGCCCGAATATATAGACGAGGGCGAGGAGGTTCCCGCGGTTACCGGCGATACTCCTGTTGCCGAGGCGGTTGAAGTAAAGGAAATGCCCAAGGTTGCGGCAGACGTACCCGCAAAGGCGGACGGACAGAAGATCACAAAGGTTGAAATTGTCTGCAAGGAGTCGCGCCTTGAAAGCCTTAAAAACGCAATGGTGGGCATTGGCATTACAGGTATGACCGTAAGCCACGTTATGGGCTGCGGCGTGCAGAAAGGTCAGCCCGAATATTACCGCGGCGCTTTGGTTGAAACCTCGCTGTTACCTAAAATTCAGGTTGATATAGTGGTAGCAAAGGTTCCTGTATCGCTTGTTATAGCAACCGCTAAAAAGGTGCTTTACACCGGTCACATAGGCGACGGTAAGATATTTGTTTACGATGTTGAAAACGTTGTAAAGGTTCGTACCGGCGAAGAGGGCTACGACGCACTGCAGGATGTAGAGCAGTATTAAAAAAAGATTTTATTCGGTCGGTGTTTCTGCTTTGCAGAGATATCCGCCGTGCCACCTCCCTCTTATGAGGGAGGCATTGGCTTTTATAAAGACAAGAAATGAGGAAAAATTTATGTGTTCTGTTATGGGCTATATAGGAAGCCGTATTCCTAAAGAGGAGTTTAAGTTAGGCTTTGATATGACCGTTTCGCGCGGTCCGGATATGTCAAAAATCGAGGAGCTTAACAATAACGGCTTTTTGGGATTTCACCGTCTTGCGATAATGGGGCTTACCGATAAGGGTATGCAGCCCTTTACCTATAAGAATAATAAGCTTGTGTGCAACGGCGAAATTTACGGCTTCCGCCCCATAAAGGAAGACCTTATAAAGCGCGGCTATACCTTTGAAAGCGAGTCCGACTGCGAAATATTACTGCCGCTGTACGAGCTTTACGGCACCGATATGTTCAAAATGCTTGACGCCGAATTTGCGCTTATAATATACGACGGCGAAAAGGGCGGGCTTATAGCCGCGCGCGATCCTATCGGTATTCGCCCATTATATTACGGGCTTGACGAGGATAAAAAACCGATATTCACTTCCGAGCCTAAAAACCTTGTGGGGCTTGTAAGCAAAATTATGCCCTTCCCGCCCGGACACTATTATAAGGACGGCAAATTTATCTGCTATAACGATATAGCGGCGGTGGATAAGGTTTGTCACGACGACCTTGAAACGGTATGCAAAAACATACACGATAAATTAGTGGCAGGCATTGAAAAACGGCTTGACGCCGACGCGCCGCTCGGCTTTCTTTTAAGCGGCGGGCTTGATTCCTCGCTTGTGTGTGCGGTTTCCGCAAAGCTTTTAAAAAAGCCGATTAAAACCTTTGCCATCGGTATGAGTACCGACGCTATCGACCTTAAATACGCAAAAGAGGTTGCGGATTATATCGGCTCCGACCACCGCGAGATCATTATAACAAAGGAAGACGTTTTAAAGGCGCTGCCCGACGTTATAGCGCTCTTAGGCACCTACGATATTACCACCATACGCGCAAGCATAGGTATGTACCTTATATGCAAGGCGATACACGAAACCACCGATATAAGGGTTTTGCTTACGGGTGAAATATCAGACGAGCTTTTCGGCTATAAGTATACCGATTTTGCGCCGAACGCCGAGGAGTTTCAAAAGGAATCGCAAAAGCGTGTGCGCGAGCTGCATATGTACGACGTTCTGCGTGCCGACCGCTGTATTTCGGTAAACTCGCTTGAGGCGCGCGTGCCGTTCGGCGATCTTGATTTTGTAAAATACGTTATGAGCGTAGACCCCGAAATGAAGATGAACAAGTACAACAAGGGCAAATACCTTTTGCGCCACGCGTTCGAGGGGGATTACCTGCCCTACGATATACTTATGCGCGAAAAGGCGGCGTTTTCCGACGCGGTGGGCCACTCTATGGTAGACTATTTAAAGGAATATGCCGAGACAAGGTATACCGATAAGGAATTTGAAGAAAAGTGCAAAAAATACGATTTTGCCGCGCCTTTTACCAAGGAGTCGCTTTTGTACCGCGAGATATTTGAAGAAAAATATCCCGGTCAGGCGGAAATGGTAAAGGATTTCTGGATGCCCAACAAGGAATGGGAGGGCTGTAACGTAAACGACCCGTCCGCCCGCGTTCTTTCAAACTACGGCGACAGCGGGAAATAATGCGGAATTCGTAATTCGGAATGCGGAATTATGTAACAAAAGCTTTAGCACAGCCGTTTTGATTTACGGTGTGTTAAAGCTTTTTTGTGTTAAATAAATGTTTTGTCATTGCGAGGGGCTTTAGCCCCGCGGCAATCCGTTTTTCTTTTAAGGAGAATTACGGATTCTTTCGCGCTATGCGCTCAGAATGACACACCATTTAGTTGCTACGAATGCCGCAAGGTGTGTGCAATAAGCTGTTGCCTTGTCATTGCGAGCACCGAAAGGTGCGCGGCAATCCGTTTTCCCTTTTCAAAT
>ERZ808270.927-NODE-927-length-14401-cov-5.603931_pt1 | contig 14401 bp, 11 predicted proteins | sample MGYA00521082_ERZ808270 | MGnify/ENA primary metagenome ERZ808270 (study PRJEB31516, sample SAMN03275594) | gut metagenome | biome: mammalia-associated habitat; material: feces | host: Papio cynocephalus | place: Kenya | collected 2012-07-27 ...
TAGGGCTTACTCGGGACTTGCACCCGTTAGATAATGCTCATGCCGAGCGTACTAGAATAAGGCGGCAATCTATCACTTAATGAGAGAGCCGCCTTATGGTTTTACCTGCAAATACTTCTTAGAAAACAAGACTATTTCTTAGTACGCTTCATATAAGCAATGCCCTCCATCAGATGACGCATAAAGGGGAGGAAATGGGTATACCCTTTACGCGTACTTTCCATAGCGTAGCATAGGCATTTCCACCAAGCCGTTGCTCCATATTTGTAATAAGAGATAGCGCCACGGCTTCTTTGTACACCTGCATCTACATAAATAAGCGACTTCTTCAGCATAGTACTCGTTTCGACAATCTTCTCAGGGAAGTAATGCATGTGTAAGCCTGCTCGCAATGCATCCTCAAGCCATACTTCTTCTTCTCCACAGGTAAGAAACTGTGTGCCTAAGCCAAAGCGCTCATCAAAGCGTATCTTACCTTGCACACTTGTACGACGACATGCCATTTCAAGGGCAGAAATGGTATATTCTGTAGGCATGGCATATACGTCGAAATCTTCTGAGGGATAAGTCTTCAGAGGTTTTCCAGTATAAGTAGACGCACAGAAGAAGGCTACGTCAAGACGATCATTTTCAGCAAAATGCTTAAAGATAATCTCTGGAGTTTGAGGCAAAAGATGTGCATCATCATCAGCATACATCACAATATCTGCCGTGGCCTTGTCTAATGCCAAGTTGCGATTAGCTGAAAGTCCTTGCCCTTTATACGTATATATAGTGACGTCTTCACGGGCTGTCAAGCCTTTGGGAATGAGATCGAGATAGCGTTCATCGGTATACTGGTAAGATACTACATAGTGTATGTCATCTCGAGGAGGCAACAGAACGTCTTGGATACGCACGATGCCCTTGTTGAGCGAACAAATCAATATATCAAGAGTCATGTTGTATGGGGGTTATAGATTAAACTGATTGATAGCCTCACACGTTATCAAGGCTTCTTCTTCCGTCATAATAGGACTAATAGGTAAGCTTATTTGCGTTCGTGCCCATTCTCGAGCATGAGGTGTACGGCAGTCGGAAGTCTCAAATATGGGCTGTTGGGAAAGAGTCAATGGATAATGGCAGGAAGTCTGTATGCCTTTTGATTGAAGGAATTCATGCAAACGTTCTCTCTCGCTGCAACGTAAAGGATAAATATGAAATACGCTGTGCACCGTATCGCCTTGATAAGGCACCTTTACGAGAGGATTGTCTATATGCTGGGCATAGATTGAGGCAATGTGCTGGCGATGTTGGTTGTCTTGATCAAGTCTTGGAAGTTTTACACTCAGCATGGCTGCTTGCATTTCGTCTAAACGCGAATTTAGTCCCTGTACGATATGATGATACTTCCTATCTGCACCATAATTGGCTAAGGTGCGTACAGCGTGGGCAATATCCTCATCATCAGTAGTAACAGCTCCACCATCACCCAAAGCACCTAAGTTTTTACCTGGATAGAAGCTAAAGGCAGAAACCTTTGCCGTACTTCCTACTCTCTTTTTACCCGAAAATGCGCCATGAGCTTGCGCTGCATCTTCAAGAAGAATTACATGCCTCTCATCTGCCCATGCTGCAAATGCGTCCATATCTGCAGCCTTGCCATATAGATGGACAGGGATGACAGCGCGCGTATTCGACGACAATACTTGTTCTGCCAAACAAGGAGTAAGAAGTGCATCATCATCTACATCAGCAAATATAGGAATCATTCCTGCTCTCACCACCGCTTGTGCAGTCGCAACAAACGTCATATCGGGCACAATTACTTCTGCATCATCACCCCAATGGTTCTGTAGCTTCAGAGCCATAAGAGAAAGCGTGAGCGCATCTAAACCATTACCCACTCCCACACAATAACGTGCACCGACGAAACGAGAAAAACTTTGTTCAAACGTTTTCGTAGCTTCGCCTTGCAGGTACCAACCTCTCTGAATCACTTGCAATGCTGCTTCAGAAAGCGCTGGCTGGTAAGTTTCGTTGATTGCGCCTAATGGCAAGAATGGTATCATTTGCTGTTAGATTGTACTAATAATTATATATGTAAGTGGTGGTTAAAGCGTCATCAATGACTCAATTCTTAGAGAGAGGAATCTGATAAGAATCATAGCATACACCACGTCCTCCGAATCCTTCTTTCTGAAAGATGAGCCCTTGATTAAGGAAAGTTCCTCCACGTTCTGTAGAGATTCCAAAATCAAAATATCTAATTTGCGGATGAGCTTTCCTTATTTCGCCAATAACTCTCGCAAACAACCAATCCAATGCACCGCAATTTCTACCAACATCACCAGAAGCTATATATTGCACATGACAAACACTTTTGGTTATGAAAAGCAGACAGCCTGCTATGACGTGTTCTGGATGATCAGCCATACATGCCGTGCAGAGTTTGATATTTTCTGGAAAACGGCTTATCAGCAATCGAATTTCATCAAGTGTATGAACGGGATGAACATTGTGCCGAGTAGTCAACACACTGTCGAGCACATGCCAAAAAGATTCTAAGTGGTCTGTGCCTTCTACATAGAGCAACGACGACGTCTTTTCAGCCTTACGCACTTTGCGACGTCTCAATTCGCTAAATGGATAAGGAGCTAATAGATCTATGACTGATGATATCGCACGAGATTCTAATTGTGCTCCAAGGCGAAACAAGACATAAAGGTCTTCTTCGCTTGGATATTGGTGGTAAATATAAGGCATAGGCTTATAATGCAATGTTGTAAAGCCTTGCATCGCATAATAATGTGTGATAGACTGAAACATTTCCAGCATAGCCTCTGCAGACACTTGCGAGAGAGTGAGCATACCACCATAAGTGAGTCCCGCATGAGAAGATACAGCTGACTCCTTACCTGGCATTCTACAAGCAGGAAAGAGCGCAAATGTACGTCCCTTATCATCAGTAACTACAAGCGATTCATCACGAAACCGATCTGCATGATAATCCATATATGCACGATTGAATAAGAATGTACCCTGTCTTGACTGATCTACTACAGAGTTCCACTCTATCTCCAATGATTCATTATATGGGGTAATCTGCCAGTTCATATAGAATTGCTAAATCTTGTATTGTTTGAATTCCTCGTAATTATTGACATAGCCTTCTTTATCATAGTCTCCAGAAGCTATGCAAAGACATACCGCATCGTCTGAGAAATCATATATCTCACACCATAGCATAGGAGGTATTAAGAGCCCTTTATCTTTTTGGTCAAGCACGACTTCTTGTGCTGGATGCATTCCATCGTCTAAGCGTACTTTAAAACTACCATGTACCGCCACTAAAGCTTCATAGCATTTACGATGAGCATGACATCCGCGAACTGCATGCTTTGGCACATCAGTAATCCAAAAAACGCGTCCAATCTGAAAAGGAAGCTTTTCTTGATTCTTCGATAGACAGATCGTCAGTGTTCCTCTCTCGTCAGTGAAAGTGCCAAATATCAGATCTAATGGACTATATGGTGATTGATTTTGCATAATGTTATGACTCTCTTAGCGAGGGCCTTTTGTGTAGTTTGTTGAGACTTACTTTGCAGCTTGCCTATTACAATTTACATCTGATTCTGATGTAATCTATGTCGTTTTGCTCTTTTATGGTGGAGGAAGGACTCTCTTGCATACATGATGAGAGGGCTTCACTCTATTCATACTTTTTACTGTATGCTTCTTACCGGCTCTCGAATGTTCCAATGACATCGTCCATTCGAATATCGTGTGAATCAGTTGGCACACATTCCAACAGCTGACAAGGGAAGCAGATACCTATTTTGGGCACAGAGCGCCAACTCTCTTGTGAGAGGAATCTATCGTAATAGCCCTTACCTCTGCCCAAGCGATTTCCGCTATAGTCGAAGGCAACTCCAGGAACAACTATGAGATTCACATTTGAAGCCAACGCTGGTATTCTTTCGGGTTCCATGATACCATAAGCGCCTTGTGTAAGTTTATCTTCTGAATACTCACACGGAATGATATCATCACCCTCAACTCGCGGCAGAAGAATACGTTTATGAGTAGCCCATTTCTGAATAAACCCATGCGTATTTACCTCGTCGGGAAGAGAATAAAAAAGCATTACAGTATGAGCTCTTTGAAATTGCGGATGTACTTCTAATAAGCGTAATATCTGCTGCGAGGCATGCTCTTTATCATCTGCCGTCATCCGCTTTATTTGTTGCTTTACAGCCAAGCGAAGATTGGATTTCGATAGCATAATGCGAGAATGTTGTATTGAACGCTTCTTGCGTACACCTCGCACGCATAGTTGGAATTAGAAGGAATAGTCAGAGGTTGGCACATTGGTATTACAGGACGATAGAACGTCATTTGTATCCAATGATTTCTGAATCCCGCCAAAGCTTGCATGCGTTTATCTACATTCGATTTTAGACTCGGGAAAGCATTTCCTTCACTCAGAGTCTTAATAGCTCTTTGTACAGCTGGATCCGATTCATTCGCGTACTCCACAGATTCACTATCGTCGAGTATATCACCGATGATCGCAGAAGAGATGTATCTGACAAGCAACTGATGTGACTGTCGTATCATTAAGTTACGCCTCTTCAGTCCGAGCTTCTCAGCAAATATTGCAAAGCCCTCCGCCAAATCTTTCTTTGCCAAAAAAGTTGATATTGAAGTCAAGTCGTCACAATCAGTGAGAGCTTTACGATTAGCATCAACGAAGTCGTATGCATATTGGAATAGCAGTCCACCCAAATAAGCATCCTTGAAATATGAAGTAATGCCCAACGTATCGCGAGGTATAAATATATCAGGTACGATACCACCTCCGCCATAAACGATGCGACCTAACCGAGTCTTATATTTTTCGCCCGATATGCGAATGCTATCAGCAGAGAAGTATTCTCCATGTTCTGCTCTGAGCAGAAGGTCGGCTGCGTAGTCCTCTTCATCACCTGGTTTGTAGGGTTTCTGAACGCATCTTCCTGATGGCGTGTAATAACGCGCCGTAGTCAGTCTGAGCATAGAGCCATCAGGGAACTCGATAGGGACTTGCACCAATCCCTTACCAAAGGTACGTCTACCAATAATCGTGCCACGATCATTGTCTTGTATAGCGCCAGCGAAGATCTCACTTGCAGAAGCAGAAGTTTCATCTACTAATACGACAAGGGGAAGTTTCTGGAAAGCCCCTCTTCCATCTGCCTTATATTCTTTACGTGGAGACTTACGACCTTCTGTATATACTATTAGAGAATTCTTAGGAAGGAGCTCATTGGCCATCATCACGGCTGTTTCCATGTATCCGCCCGGATTACCGCGGAGGTCGATAATAAGGCCTCGCGCATTCTCATTATAAAGCTTTGACAAAGCAGCAATAAACTCTGAGAAAGTAGTATCTCCAAAGCTTGTTATGCGCATATAGCCTACACCAGGTGCTGCCGAATAAGCTGCATCCACGGTCTTGATGGGCACATCACCTCTAACTATATTGAAACTGAGTAAGCGTGACTGTCCGCTTCGCTTAATGCCCAACTTCGCTATAGAGCCTTTCTCGCCCTTAAGTTTGCGCATAACGCCATCACTACTTATCGTATCCCCCACATACGTTTTACCATCTATATTCACGATGCGATCGCCAGCCAAGATGCCCACACTTTCAGAAGGACCACCTTTTACCACTTTTACAACACGGATTGTATCCTTGAAAATGGTAAACTGTACTCCAATGCCAGAGAAGCTTCCTTTCAGATCCTGCATTGATTCTTCTGCTTTTGAAGCGGGAATGTAAGTGGAGTGAGGATCCAATTCCTTCAAGATCTGAGGCATTGACTTTTCGACCAAATCGGGTATATTGACAGAGTCAACGTATTGGTCATCTATCAGATGAAATAAATCAAGAATTTTATTACTTGAATTATTGATAATGCTCAAGCGATTTCCTGAATAATGATTGGCAAAAAAGCTACCAAGCAATATGCCAACTATCACACCCAAGGAAACCATGAGCGGCATGAAACGACTCTTATTATGTTTGATCATGTTTCTATTATAAAACCTCTTATAGCATCTGTCATGATGCTTATCGTTATAATCACTCCTCTGGCACGATATGCTCCACTACGATTTTTGCTTCTTTCAGAAGTTCTATGCCATCTGTTAGCCTATAGCTTCGCGCATAAACGACTCTTTTAATACCTGCCTGAATAATCAGTTTGGCACATTCTATACAGGGAGCATCCGTTACATAAAGCGTAGCGCCATCGGAATTATTTCCCGAACGGGCTATTTTCGTGATCGCATTGGCTTCTGCATGGAGCACACAAGGCTTTGTCAGCCCATCTTCGCCCTCACATACATTGGGGAATCCAGAAGGAGTGCCATTATAGCCATCACTGATAATCATCTTATCCTTCACGATAAGCGCCCCCACTTGTCGGCGAGTACAATAGGAGTTTTCCGCCCATATCCTTGCCATTCTTAAGTAGCGTTTGTCCAGCAATAAAGCTTTATCCTTATTTTGTGCCATTCTTCTTATTTCTTTGGGTACTACTTACTTCATCATTTCAGTCCATCACGTTTTAGCAGGGCATCTATACTAGGGGCTTGTCCGCGAAACTTCTTATAAAGCTCCATAGGAGGCAATGTGCCACCTTTTTCCAAGAGGTCATGTCGGAAGCTTGAAGCCGTATGCTGGTCAAAAATGCCCTTTTGCTTAAATAGAGAAAAAGCATCCGCATCGAGCACCTCAGCCCATTTATAGCTATAATAGCCCGCAGCGTATCCTCCCGACATAATATGACTAAATTGAACAGTCATACACGATGAAGCAACGGAGGGAAGCATCTGCACTTTTCCCCATGCTGCATCTTCGAACGCTTTAATTTCTTCCTTTAGATCATCTTTCAGCGTATAGTATGCCATATCAAGCAATCCAAAAGACACTTGGCGCATACAATAGTATGCTGCCAAATAATTCTTTGAGGTGATCAGGCGTTGTATATATTCCTCTGGCAGAGCTTCGTGCGTCTGATAATGATAAGCAAATGTACTTAAAAATTCTGGTTCTCTTGCATAGTTCTCCATAAATTGTGAAGGAAGCTCTACAAAATCCCAATAAACGGAAGTTCCACTCAATGCTTTATAATGCGTCATCGCAAAGATTCCATGCAGAGCATGACCAAATTCATGCAAGAATGTTTCAACCTCATCCATGCTTAGCAAAGAAGGCATGTCTTTCGTAGGTTTGGTGAAATTGGTCGTGATGCTTACAACTGGGCGGAAGGAATTTGCAGACGTTACCTTCACGTTGGAAGCTACGTCGCTATGCTCTTCCCGATAATTCGTCATCCAAGCCCCACCCTTCTTCGTTTCTCTTGGAAAGAAGTCTACAAGAAGCGTAGCTAAGAACGAGCCATCTTTGTCAATCACATTGAAAGCCTTTACATCCTTTTGATATACTGGAACATTCTTGTTCTCCTCAAAGTGAATGCCATATAGCTTCGTTGCTAATCCAAATACGCCCTTTTGTACATTCTCGAGTTGAAAATAAGGACGCAAGCATTCTGAATCGAAGTCGTAACGTTCTTTCTTCAGTTTATGACTATAGTAAGAGAAATCCCACGGCATAAGTTGGAACTCCTCCCCCTCTTCTTCTCTTGCTCTACGCTCTACTTCAGCTACTTCTTCCTGGGCCTTAGGTAGGTAACTGTCTATAAGATCGTTGAGCAGTTTGTACACATGCTGCGAATCCTGAGCCATTCTCCTGCGCAAAGCGAAATCTGCATAGTCCTTATATCCCAGGAGTTGTGCCTTCTTTCGGCGCAGGTTAACGATGTCGCGTACAATACCTTCGTTATTATACTCATTATCATGCGTACAGCGACTTCCATATGCGCGATAGAGACGCTCGCGCAATTGACGATTATCAGCAAACGTCATGAAAGGAATATAACTCGGTGCATGAAGAGTAAACACCCACCCCTTCATGCCTCGCGCTTCAGCTTCCTGTGCTGCAGCATCCTTGTACATATCCGCTAAGCCTGCAAGGTCTTCTTCACGCTCTACGTGTAATATAAAGTTATTAGTTTCCTTCAGCAAGTTTTGAGAGAATTTAAGCGTCTTCTCTGAAAGTTCCTTAGACAACTTACGATACGTCTCTTTGCTTTCACCACTCAGATTAGCTCCTGAACGTTCGAAATCTTGATAGACATCCTTAAGCAATGCCATATCCTCACCTTGCAATTGGCCGAGTTCATGTTCATAGGCATACTTAATTCGAGCAAACAGTTTTTCGTTGAGCATGATATTATTGCCATGCTCCGAGAGCTTGGCAGCCATCATGTTCGATAGTTCATCTAATTCGTCATTAGTTTCCGCACTCAGCAGGTTGTACATAATAGTTGTTGCCCGATCGAGCAAATTTCCACTACGAGTCAACGCTACTACTGTATTTTCAAATGTCGGAGTTGCTGGATTGTTAGCAATTGCATCTATTTCTGCTGTTTCTTCCTCCATGCCTTTTTCAAGCAACGGACGGAGCTGAATAGCTACGCTCTCATCTGACTTTTGCGATGCAACCATTAAGTTTTCAGGATGAACAAGGAATTCTCTCCATTGCTCATCTGTCAATATTTGAGAAGATACGAAATCTGACATAAACTATTTATTTTATTGAAGTAATCCGATAGAGCATCAAAGTTACTAATAAATCTCAAGCGTAAGAGAAGTATTCATAACGTCTACATCCCCTAAATGGGAATCTCTACAGGATCACGCCTTTATTGTTCCATAATCTGTTCTATCTCAGCGAACTTTTTTCCTCTATTAAGTGCAAGATACACTTTGTAGAGCAAAGGAGCCCATTGCTGTTTTGCCTGCGGTGCAAGCGAACGATAGATTTCAAGTTGCACTTCCGCCTTCTTGTACAACGATTGTTGCTCTGACAAGAACTTGCGATATACCGAAGATGAAGCCTTATTGGGTATTGGCATCGCATCGATCTCTGCCATTAGCGAAGCTCCTATATAGTAATGAGCATCAGCATTTACAGAATCTACAGAAAGCATATTCTCTGCACTTTGAATGCAGGCTTTGTAATCTTTCATATTATAATGAGCCATGCATTTTGCAAAGTAGGCAGTTATATCTGTTGAATCATATGTAATTTGCTTCTCTGCCAATTGTATGACCTTTTCAAATTTTCCTTGTTGATTATAAAAATCGGCCAATCTCAAGAAGAAAGTCCGCGAGTCGGGATAAGCATTCCATCCCTCCGTCAGAAGATTTACATAAGTAGCCGTATCATTCTCTTCTTGCGCAGTATAAGCCAAATCATCTATTACCTTAAAATGGAAGGGTTGGCTTTTCCTTGCCTCTGATTCATAACGATGGACCTCTGCATAGTCCTTCTTTTCAAATGAGCTCACCAAATAAATTGCGGCATTCGACTCTATATTTTGGGGAGACAATGCTGCTGATTTACCTATTTGCGTGCTTGGGATGTCGAGATACGCACGTGCATACTTCGTCGTTTCCCCAGCATTATTCTTTTTATAGAAAAAACGCACAGCTGCTTGCAGATTTGGATAATAGCGGTGCAATTGATCTATAATAAATTTTGTATGTTTGGGCTTTTGCTGCCTTTCTTCAAACATTTTCTTCTCTATAGAGTCCAGACGGATTGCTTCTCTCACGATTTCGTAAGTCGTTGAGAAAAATGACAACGTATCATAGTTTTGTTTTAGGTAAAGCTTCATATTCTCAGCATCATTGAGTCCACGCTGAGCTTCAATGGCATAGACACAGAGCTTTGTATTCTCTCGATAGAGGGAATCTTTTCTGAGCATGCCTATTTGCTGCAATGCCTCCTTATAGTTTTTGGCTTTCAATGCCGTCGTCACTGGTTTAAAAGCCTTTTGAGCCATACACGTCAGACACATGAAGACAGAAAGTAATAAGAAGAACTTTTTCATTTCGAAGAATGTTTACGTTACACCATAGCCTCCCAACGAGGCCTTGGTATATAAGTTGAAAGTTGAGGTTATAAGAATCTGCCATACCCTTTCATGAGCATGATCTATTCTTATAACCTCAAGATTGATAGTTGCTAAATACCTTACTGGGCTACAGAAGCTTTGTTGGCTGCATCAAGCAAGTCGTCCATTTCCTTAGCTTTATCTTTCATACCTAAAGCGCTGTATACCATTTGAAGGGGAGAAGCCCAACGCTTTACTTCAGTAGGAGCCAACTCACGAACACGTTCCATGCACTTCTGAGCATTCGTATAATAGCTCTTTACGTAAGCCACTTCCTTATCGTAGATAGCCTTATTCTTCTGGTATGAACCATCTGAAGCCTTACCCGTAATATTACGTCCAGTACCTATATACTTAAACTTACTATGTGCGGAGTGAGTCTGATCGTAAATGTCATTGATATAAGCCGTCCCTTTATTGAATAGAGCATCCTTGAAGTTTGGATCGATTGCAAGAGCCTTGTCACAACTTTCGATGGCAGCCTTGTAATCTTTCTTCACGTTCAATTCGATAGCACCTTTGATAAACCATGCCATCTTACTGTTAGGATCATCGCTCACCAACTTCTCCGAAAGGCGGGTAGCTTCATCAATTTTGTTGTTCTGAATATAATAATAAATCAGATTTTGCATGAAGTGTTCTTCACCCGTATGCTTGTAAGCATCGATAATGGCTTGCTGCCAAGCTACAGAGTCTTTCTTCTCACCATAAGCGTTGATACGGATCAAGTAGAGGTCGTGCACTCCGATTGTATCCTTCAAAGCCTCATCACATGCTGCGATAGCCTTATCCCAATTCTTCAAGTAGAAGTTTTGCAGTGCAAGGTTGAAACGAGCTGTACTGTAAATCTTCGCATTGGATTTGTATACAGAGTCAGCCTCGGCCTCTGTCAGCACAGGCGAACTCTTAGGAAGATCCACATACTTTTGGAAGTAGTTTACACTCTCCTGCTTCTTACCCATTGCATCCATAAATGCACCACAATTGTAGTAATAGGTAAGCATGGAGTAAATACCCAATTTCGTAGAGTTTGTAACGAACGGATCAAGCTTTACCTTACCCTTAGCATCGGGCTTCTTGTTGTACTCAGCGGCAGAGTTGAAGCTATTGATAATGTTGTCTACGCGTGTACAGAAAGCTAATGTATCAAAGGGGATTCCCTGCTGAGCACGATTCAGTTCAGGAGTCAACAATTTGTTTTGGAGTTGAGCATTCTGCAAATAAAGCAAAGCCACCTTATTGTTTTTGCCCTTAGTCTTAGCTTCGTCTATATCACCTACAAGCATTGTTTCTGCCTCTTTGTACAGATTCTGTGCCTGTTCGAATGAGTCTCCATCTCGTTTGCTCATCAGTCCATCTGCTTTGCGCACGAGATCATTAGCCTTATAGGAGCCAATGTGCTGATCGCTTTGTGCCATTGCTCCACTTACTGAAGCAGCAAAAACGGCTAAACAAAGAAAGATTCTTTTCATTTTGATTAGTTTTTAAGTAAATTACTATAATCTCTACCAAGAGGAAGAGCCACGACATAAGCGTAGTAGCACTTCTCTTGACAAAGTTATTTGTTATCACTCGTTATTAGTTGGATTTTCGTTTTGTATCGAAGTTTCAGCTTGCGTTGTGGTATCACCTATTCCTTCGGCGGGAGTCTGCTCACCACCTTCTACAGACGTCTCTTCAGTTTCTTCCTCATCTTCTGTAGGAACAAGACATACACTTGATATCACATCGTTTCGTTTTTCGAGATTGATCAAGCGATTGCCTTGTGTGGCACGACCTTGAACGTTAACCGAACTCATCTTCAAGCGGATCGTTATACCGCTCTTATTGATGATCATGAGGTCTTCATCATCGGTCACAGCCTTTATAGCTATCACCTTGCCCGTCTTGTCAGTAATATTGAGTGTCTTCACTCCCTTACCACCACGATTGGTAACGCGATAATCTTCTACAACCGAACGTTTACCCATACCTTTCTCGCTCACGACGAGTACAGTTTCCTTTTCGGGATCGTGCACACATATCATGCCAGTCACTTCGTCGTCATCTTCATCCAATCGAATACCACGAACGCCCGTAGCTGTACGACCCATTGCACGTACAGTTTCTTCGTTGAAACGAATAGCGCGACCATTGCGATTAGCAATGATTATCTCGTCTGAGCCATTAGTCAGAACTACACTTACGACCTTATCTCCTTCCAAGATATTAATAGCATTGACACCATTAGCTCGTGGACGAGAATATTCCGTCAAGCACGTCTTCTTTATAATACCATTCTTTGTACAGAACATCACATAATGACTCTGACAGAATTCAGCATCATTGAGTTTGCGAATGTGCAAGCATGCGTTGATACTATCATCGGGATCAATATTCAGCATATTCTGTATGGCACGGCCCTTAGAGTTCTTAGCACCCTCCGGAAGTTCGTACACCTTGAGCCAATAGCAGCGACCTTTTGCTGTAAAGAACAACATCGTATTGTGCATTGTGGCATGATAGATATACTCTATGAAGTCGGAGTCACGTGTACTGCCACCCTTTGAGCCAACACCGCCTCTACCTTGCGCACGGAATTCATTCAGAGGTGTACGCTTTATATAGCCGAGATGAGAGATTGTAATTACAACCTCATCGTCAGCATAGAAATCTTCGGGATTAAACTCTGTAGATGACAGACAGATTTCAGTACGACGCTCGTCGCCATACTTTTCCTTCACTTCGATGAGTTCGTCCTTCATTACTTTGTGGCAAAGTTGCTCATCGCTCAGGATTTGTTCGTAATAAGCGATTCGCTTCTCAATCTCAGCATACTCCTCGTGCAACTTTTCTTGCTGGATATTAGTGAGCTGAGCAAGACGCATATCAACAATTGCTTTAGCCTGAATATCATCCAAACCGAAGCGTTCCTTCAATGCCTCAATAGCAGCTTGTGGTGTCTTTGAAGCACGGATCAAACGTACTACTTCATCAATGTTGTCCGAAGCAATAATCAGTCCTTCCAAGATGTGAGCACGCTCTTGAGCCTTACGCAAATCGTACTGTGTACGACGGATTACTACTTCCTGACGATGCTCTACGAAGTACTTGATGCAGTCTTTCAGAGTCAGCAAGCGCGGACGTCCTTTTACCAAAGCAATACAGTTTACGGCGAAAGAAGTCTGCAAAGCAGTCATCTTATAGAGCTTATTAAGTACCACATTAGCATTGAAGTCGCGTTTTACGTCGATTACAATGCGCATGCCGTCCTTATCGCTCTCATCGTTCACATTGGAGATACCATCAATGCGCTTTTCAGCGGCAAGCTGTCCGATAAACTTCACGAGCTCTTCCTTATTCAATCCATAAGGGAGTTCCGAAACGACGATTGTATCGTGCTGCGGACCACTTTCTATATCCGTCTTAGCACGCATCACCACGCGTCCACGACCTGTCTCGTAAGCACTACGTACGCCTTGCATACCCATGATATAACCTCCTGTAGGAAAGTCTGGAGCTTTGACGTAATGCATCAGTTCCTCTACAGTAATATCCGGATTATCAATATAAGCCACACAACCATCAATCACTTCACCCAGATTGTGAGTAGGCACATTCGTAGCCATACCCACAGCAATACCGCTTGCACCATTTACAAGAAAATTAGGTATGCGCGTAGGCATCACGCTTGGTTCATCGCGTGTATTATCAAAGTTACGATCCATATCGACCGTTTCCTTCTCGATATCCTGCATCATAGCTTCACCCACGGGTGAAAGACGTGCTTCCGTATAACGCATAGCAGCTGCAGAGTCACCATCCATAGAACCGAAGTTACCCTGGCCTTCTACCAAAGTATAGCGCATGTTCCAAGGCTGTGCTAAGCGAACTAAAGCTCCATATACAGAGCTATCGCCGTGCGGGTGATACTTACCGAGTACGTCACCAACTACACGAGCTGATTTACGAGTGGGTTTATCATGTGTAATACCCAGCTCCATCATGTCATAAAGAATGCGGCGATGCACGGGTTTGAAACCATCTCGCACATCAGGCAATGCACGTGCCACAATCACAGACATGGAATAGTCAATATACGAGGATTTCATTTCTTCCTCGATATTCACTTTAATAATTCTATCGTCGTCTGTTATCATTTGTATGAAATTACGTTTCTCTTATTATAATAGGTGTGATAATGCAAATCGAATGCAGAATATCAAGTTTGCTTTCGGATTGCTGAGCCAAAGCCTATCTTATGCAAAGATAGTGCAAGGCGAACGCAATGAAAGCTTGCTTTCGGATTGCTGAGCCGAAGCCTATCTTATGCAAAGATAGTGCAAGGCGAACGCAATGAAAGCTTGCTTTCG
>ERZ808270.929-NODE-929-length-14373-cov-2.709457_pt1 | contig 14373 bp, 9 predicted proteins | sample MGYA00521082_ERZ808270 | MGnify/ENA primary metagenome ERZ808270 (study PRJEB31516, sample SAMN03275594) | gut metagenome | biome: mammalia-associated habitat; material: feces | host: Papio cynocephalus | place: Kenya | collected 2012-07-27 ...
CACCCAGTTTTCTCTCTTCAACATATCAATAAGCTTCCAAAGTGGGTTTTCTCGCTTGCTTTTCTCCTCCCGCGCCCACACTGTGGGTTTTCCTGCTTGTTTTTCTCTTCTTGCACCCACTTTGACTCAACAAACTTGCGCAGAGACAAGATACGCAAAAACCACCGCATATCTTACGATACACGGTGGTTCTAAACTCTTATCTAGTATTTACTTTTGCAAGTAATAAGATTACTTTGCAGCAAGCTCAGCCTTGATAGCCTCTGTCAGTGCTGGAACGATCTTGTTCAGATCACCAACAACACCATAGTCAGCTACATCAAAGATTGGAGCGTCTGGATCCTTATTGATTGCAATAATGATATCAGACTCTTCCATACCAGCTACGTGCTGGATTGCTCCTGAGATACCGATTGCGAAGTAGAGCTGTGGACGTACAGTCTTACCTGTCTGACCAACCTGAAGCTCCTTTGGCTTCCAGCCTGAATCTACAACGGCACGTGAGCATGAAACCTGTCCGCCAAGTACATCTGCAAGATCCTCCAGAATCTTGAAGTTCTCAGCAGAACCAACACCACGACCACCAGATACAAGAATCTTTGCATCCATGATATCCTTGATGTCTGAAACAGCCTTAGAAATCTCAAGGATCTCTACATATCTGTTATTTGGTGTGAAGCCTGGGTTGTAGTTGATAACCTCAGCCTTTGCACCCTCAACCTTGTCAAGCTTCTGCATAACGCCTGGACGTACAGTAGCCATCTGAGGACGGTTGTCTGGACATGCGATTGTAGCGATTGTGTTACCACCAAATGCTGGACGAGTCATAAGAAGCTGATTGTGCTTCTGCTCTTTTCCAGGGATTGGATTAATAGGGAAATCACCAATCTCAAGTAATGTACAGTCTGCTGTAAGTCCTGTCTGAACTCTGGCCGAAACTGTAGGACCAAGATCACGACCAATTGCTGTTGCACCAACCAACATGATTTCTGGTTTGAACTCATTGATAACTGAAGCAAGTGCGTGTGCATATGGCTCAGTTCTGTAATTCTTCAACTCTGGATCGTCTACTACGATTACCTTATCTGCACCGTAAGCAGCAAGCTCATCTACAAGTCCTGAAACATCAGAACCAACCAATACTGCTGTTACTTCTGTGCCTAACTTCTCTGCAAGTCTCTTTCCTTCGCCAACAAGCTCGAAAGAGATTCCGCTTAATACATTATCTACCTGCTGTGCAAAGACGAATACGCCCTTGTACTTTGCTATTTCTTCTGCATTCATTGCTCCCATTTTATTCACCACTTTTCCTTTTTAATTAAATTACGTGCTTTTCCTTCAGTTTACCAACAATATAGCTTACTGGATCTGCGTCCTCTGGAGCCATCTCGCCCTGACCCTTCTTAACCTTGTCAGAAGCTCTGGCGATTTTTGTTGGAGAACCGTTCAAACCGATGTTTGAATCATCAACGCCTACAAGATCTGCTCTACCAAAAGTTGTGATCTCTGCATTGACTGCATCGAAAATTCCACCTGGTGTCATATATCTTGGATCATTTAATTCAGAAAGTGCTGTGATAAGACATGGCATCTGAGCCTTTACCATATGGTAACCATCGTCATACTGACGCTTAACGATTACACTGTCTCCATCAACCTTGATCTCCTGTGCATAAGAGATAACCGGAAGTCCAAGGTGCTCAGCGATCTGAGGACCAACCTGAGCTGTATCACCATCGATAGCCTGACGGCCTGTGATGATCAGATCATAGTCAAGCTTTCTGATCGCACCAGCGATTGTTGTAGATGTTGCCCACGTATCAGCACCACCAAGTACACGGTCTGTTACAAGAACACCCTTGTCAGCGCCCATAGCGATTGCTTCCTGAAGAACATCTGCAGCCTTTGGAAGTCCCATTGTAAGAACTGTAACCTCAGCGCCATACTGATCCTTCAGTCTAAGAGCTGCCTCAAGACCAGCCTTATCATCTGGGTTCATAATTGTGAGCATTGCTCCTCTATTCAATGTACCATCCGGGTTAAACTGTACGCCACCCTTTGTATCAGGTACCTGCTTAATACATACGATAATTTTCACGATAAGTACCTCCTTACTTTAACAAGTTTGCTGAGATAACCATACGCTGTACTTCTGAAGTACCTTCGTAGATCTCTGTGATCTTAGCATCTCTCATCATACGCTCAACGTCATACTCCTTGATGTAACCATAACCACCATGAAGCTGTACACACTTTGTTGTTACTTCCATAGCAACCTCAGCAGCATAAAGCTTAGCCATGGCAGCCTCTACAGAGTAAGAAACCTTAGCGCCTGCCTGATACTCATCTTTCTTTCTTGCAGCCTTGTATACAAGAAGCTTAGCAGCCTCGATCTTTGTAGCAAGATCAGCAAGTACAAACTGTGTATTCTGGAACTGAGCAATTGATCTGCCAAACTGTTTTCTTTCCTTTACATAGTTTACAGTTGTCTCAAGAGCGCCCTCAGCAATACCAAGTGCCTGAGCAGCGATACCGATACGACCACCATCGAGTGTGTGCATAGCGATATTGAAGCCCTTGCCCTTCTGTCCAAGAAGTGCATCCTTAGGGATACGGCAGTCTGTGAAGATCAACTCATATGTAGAAGAACCACAGATACCCATCTTGTTTTCCTTTGTACCAAATGTAAATCCAGGTGTTCCCTTCTCTACGATAAATGCAGAAATCTCTTTCATCTTTCTGCCACGCTTCTCGATGATACCTGTAACAGCGATAACGATATATACGTCAGCTTCCTTACCATTTGTAATGAAGCACTTAGAACCGTTCAGTACCCACTCGTCGCCATCAAGAACTGCCTTTGTCTGCTGTCCCTGTGCATCTGTACCAGCACCTGGCTCTGTCAGACCGAATGCACCGAGCTTCTTACCAGATGCAAGATCCGGAACATACTTTGCCTTCTGCTCTGGTGTACCAAATGTTACGATAGGGTCTACACACAGAGATGTATGTGCAGATACGATAACGCCTGTTGTACCACAAACCTTAGAAAGCTCTTCTACACACATAACATATGTGAGAATATCACAGCCCTGTCCACCTAATTCCTTAGAAACAGGAATTCCTAAGAAACCATACTTTGCCATCTTGTCTACAGTCTCTCTTGGAAATCTGTGCTGCTCATCAATTTCCTGTGCAAGAGGCTTTACTTCATTCTGCGCAAAATCCTTGAACAGAGTCTGCGCCATTTCATACTTCTTGTCTAAAGTGAAATCCATTCTTTCTATCCTCCATAATAGATTGATTATTACACCCGCACGTGGCTGACAGCCACATGCGGAAATTGTACGCTTATTACTGAGCGTCAACAGGTGTCTTTGTACGATCTGCGTTGTATACGTAGAATCCCTTGCCTGTCTTACAGCCGAGGTTTCCACCACGTACCATCTTACGAAGCAATGGGCATGCACGATACTTGCTGTCGCCTGTTTCCTTATAAAGAACATCCATGATTGCAAGGCAGATATCCAAGCCTACGAAATCACCTAACTCAAGTGGTCCCATTGGATGGTTTGCACCAAGCTTCATAGCTGCATCGATACCAGCGATATCAGAAACACCTTCCATCTTGATGAAAGCAGCTTCGTTGATCATTGGGATAAGGATACGGTTTACAACGAAACCAGCAGCCTCATTTACCTGTACAGGAGTCTTACCAATCTCCTCAGAGATCTTGATGATCTGATCAACTGTCTCCTGAGGTGTATTTACACCAGCGATAACTTCAACGAGCTTCATTCTGTCAGCAGGATTGAAGAAGTGCATACCGATCATAGGACGTGTAAGACCATTTCCAATCTCTGTGATAGAAAGTGAAGATGTATTAGAAGCGAAGATACACTCTGGCTTTGCAATCTTGTCAAGCTCAGCAAATGTTGTCTTCTTAACTCCCATATCCTCGAATGCAGCTTCTACGATCAGATCGCAGTCTGCACAGAGGTCTTCCTTCAGACCAGGTGTGATGCTTGCAAGAATTGCATCTACCTTCTCCTGTGTCATCTTTCCTTTTTCTACGAGTCTTGCATAGCCTTTAGCGATCTTATCCTTTCCGCCTTCAGCCCACTCCTGCTTGATGTCGCAAAGTGCAACTTCATAACCATCAACCATAGCAAATGCCTTTGCAATGCCCTGTCCCATGGTACCAGCACCAATAACGCCAACCTTCATGTTTATTTCCTCCTTAAAATTTTAATTACTTACTTGTTTATTATTTGTTCTGGAAAGGAACAACCTTTAACTTCTTCTCCTTGTCTTTCTCAAGGAAGTTGCCCATACCTGCCTTCTGGTCTTCTGTCTCGAAGCAGTCACCGAAGAGCTTCTCTTCGATCACGATTGCCTGATCCATATCTACCTGAAGTCCATCGTTGATTGCCTTCTTACAGTTTCTGACAGCAATCGGAGCATTTGCTGCGATGCCTGCTGCCATCTTCTTAGCTGCCGGGAGAAGCTCCTCCAATGGATATACAGCGTTTACAAGGCCAATTCTGTATGCCTCATCCGCCTTAATATTTCTGGCTGTGTAGATCATCTGCTTTGCCATACCGGCACCTACCAGACGTGCAAGTCTCTGTGTTCCACCAAATCCAGGTGTGATGCCAAGACCTACCTCTGGCTGACCGAATACTGCATTCTCAGAACAGATACGGATATCACAGCTCATAGAAATCTCACAGCCACCGCCAAGTGCAAATCCATTGACCGCAGCGATCACCGGGATTGGGAATGTCTCGATCTTGCGGAATACATCATTTCCCTTCTTGCCAAATGCTTCGCCTTCAGCCTTTGTGAGTGTAGACATCTCGGCGATATCAGCGCCTGCTACAAATGACTTCTCGCCAGCGCCTGTAAGAACTACGGCTCTTGTTGTATTCAGATCAATGGCATCGAATGCAGCTTCAAGCTCATCCAACACCTGACTATTCAACGCATTCAAAGCCTTTGGTCTGTTGATTGTAACAACACCTACAAAGCCTTCCTGCTCATAAGTAATAAATTCCATCTTAATCTCCTTAAACTCTATCCAAGTATGTTACGTGGCTCAATTAGTCCTCAATCTTAACGATTGTAGAGCAGCCCATACCACCACCGATACACAGTGTAGCAAGACCTGTCTTAGCACCTCTTGCCTGCATCTCATGAAGCAATGTAACAAGGATACGGCATCCAGAAGCTCCAACCGGGTGGCCAAGTGCGATTGCACCACCATTTGGATTGAGCTGCTTCTCTGTATCAATACCAAGATCCTTACCAACTGCAACTGACTGTGCAGCGAATGCCTCGTTTGCCTCGATGATATCGAAGTCCTGAATCTTCATGCCTGTCTTAGCCATAACCTTCTTTGTAGATGCAACAGGTCCGATACCCATGATAGAAGGATCAACACCTGCAAGTGCGCCTGCAACGAATGTAGCCATAGGCTTAACACCAAGCTCCTGAGCCTTCTCCTCTGACATAACAACGATTGCTGCTGCACCATCGTTGATACCAGAAGCGTTACCAGCTGTAACGAATCCGCCTGGGTTGATTGTACGAAGCTTAGCCAGAGTCTCAACAGTTGTTCCTGGACGAGGACCCTCATCCTTCTTGAACTCGATTGTCTCTTTCTTCTTCTTAACCATAACCGGAACGATCTCTGCGTCAAATGCACCTGTCTCCTGAGCAACAGCTGCCTTCTGCTGGCTATTTGCAGCAAATGCATCAAGCTCTTCACGAGTTAATCCCCACTGCTCACAGATGTTATCTGCTGTCTTGATCATATGGTAATCGTTAAATGCATCCCAAAGAGCATCGTTTACCATTGTATCAACGAGCTTGCCGTTGTTCATTCTGTAACCAAAACGTGCATTCATAGCTGCGTAAGGAGCCATAGACATGTTCTCCATACCACCAGCTACAACGATATCAGCATCGCCAGCCTGAATCATCTGAGCTGCCATATTAACACAGTTCAGACCTGAACCACAAACTACGTTTACAGTAACAGCAGGTGTCTCAATAGGAAGTCCAGCCTTCAGAGATGCCTGACGAGCTACGTTCTGTCCAAGACCTGCCTGGATAACACAACCCATATATACATGATCGACCTGGTCAGCAGGAACACCTGCTCTGTTCAGAGCCTCCTTGATAACGATAGAACCTAACACTGGTGCTGGTGTTGTTGAAAGTGCACCCCCCATAGTACCGATTGCTGTACGACATGCGCCAGCCAAAACTACTTTCTTTGCCATGTTGAAATTTTCCTCCATTTCGTTTTCTTTGTTTCTATCTGTGCCGATCATGCATATGTCGACACGCCTAGATAGATAATATCATAATTTCTATGGTTTCGCAATAAAAGAAACCCTTACTTTTGTTTCTTTTTATGTACATTGCGTATACTTTTTTTGGTTTTTGTATTCATTTGCGGCTTCTGTTTTTGTCCCTGTTTCTGTGCAGGATTTTTATGCTGCACATTCGAACGATTTTCGGATTGTTTATTTATTGTTCCATGTTGAGATTTTTTCTCATTTGCAGCATTCTTCATCTTCCGAGGTTTAATCAGACATTTTTTATCGAATCCAATCAGGTCTGTCCGGCCTGCTTTCACAAGTGCCTCATGCACCAGATCATAATTATCCGGATTCCGGTACTGGATCAGTGCCCGCTGCATTGCCTTTTCATGTGGAGAATTCGGCACATACACCTTCTCCATCGTCCGCGGATCCACACCGGTGTAATACATGCAGGTTGATATTGTCGATGGCGTTGGGTAGAAATCCTGCACCTGTTCCGGCATATACCCTAAGTCCCGCAAATATTCCGCTAATTCCACAGCTTCTTTCATAGTCGAACCCGGATGGGATGACATAAGATACGGTACCATATATTGTTTTAAACCAAGTTCCTCATTGATACGTTTGTATTTCTTGCAAAATGCCTGAAAGACTGCATTTTCCGGCTTGCCAAGCTTCATCAGCACCTTGTCCGAAATATGCTCCGGTGCCACCTTTAACTGTCCGCTGACATGGTATTTACAAAGCTCCCGGAAGAATGTGTCGTCCTTGTCCGCCATCAGATAGTCAAACCGGATACCTGAACGGATAAATACCTTCTTCACCTTCGGCAGACTCCGAAGCTCCCGCAGCAGCTTCAGATAATCCGAATGATCCACGATCAGATTCGGACACGGCTTTGGAAATAAGCACTGGCGGTTCGCACAGACGCCATATCTCTCCTGTTTCTTGCAGGCGCGCTGCCGGAAATTCGCCGTCGGGCCTCCCACATCGTGGATATAGCCCTTGAAATCCGGATCTTTTGTCATTTCCTTTGCCTCTTCTATAATCGATGCATGGCTGCGTGTCTGCAATGTACGTCCCTGATGAAATGTGAGCGCGCAGAAGCTGCATCCACCAAAGCATCCGCGATTGCTGACCAGCGAGAATTTAATCTCCGATATCGCAGGGATTCCGCCCTGTGCTTCATAGATTGGATGATAGGTCTTCGTATACGGAAGTGCATACACCTCGTCCATTTCCAACTCCGTCAGCGGCTCTGCCGGCGGATTCTGAACCACATACAGATGTTCCTTGTATTTTTCTACCAGGATTTTCGCTGTGATGTGGTCTGTGTTATCATATTGTATTTTGAAGCTCCGCGCGTAATTCAACTTATCTTCCTGCAACGCATCATACGACGGAAGCTCAATATAATCCTCATACAGATGTTCCAGATTTCTCGCTTTATAGACTGTTCCATGAATAAAACTTAAATCCTTGATGTCGATGCCGCTTTGCAGTGCATCCGCAATTTCAACGATTGCATGCTCACCCATGCCATAGATCACAATATCAGCCTGCGCATCAACCAGAATCGAGTGTTTGAGTTTATTTGACCAGTAATCATAATGTGCCAACCGGCGCAGGCTCGCTTCGATTCCACCTGCCACGATTGCTGCGTCCTTGTATTTCCTGCGGATCAGATTGCAGTAGACAATCGTTGCATAATCCGGTCGTTTTCCCATCTCACCGCCTGGCGTGTAGGCATCCGTATGCCGTTTCTTTTTAGAGACAGTATAATGGTTCACCATCGAATCCATATTTCCCGCACATACCAGAAAGGCAAGCCTCGGTCTGCCATAAATGGCAATCGAATTTTCATCCTTCCAGTCCGGCTGTGAAATAATTGCCACTTTATATCCATGTGCCTCTAACACCCGGCTGATAATTGCCGGTCCAAAGGATGGATGATCCACATATGCATCCCCGATCACATAGACAAAATCCGGCTGTTCCCAGCCTTTTAATTGCATTTCTTTCTGCGTGAGCGGGAGGAACCGTTCGTCATATGTATATTCCACGCCATGTTCACGCAATGTTTTCTTCTTATTTTCCACGTATTTTTGTCCTGTCTCTTACTCTTCCAAGGTTCTTCCGTCCTTGATATAATAATGTGCCGTTCCAGCACCTGTCGCAACAACCTGATCCGGATTCTTGATATTCACAACAGGGACACCAATCTTGTCCATAATGAGCTTATCCATACCAAAAATCTTGCTTCCACCACCGGCAAGAATAATACCATGCTCAGAAATATCAGAAACCAACTCCGGCGGCGCCGACTCCAGCATTTCCCGAATGGAATCTAAGATCTGATCTGTCTCCTCCTGACATGCCTCGATCATCTCTGAAGATTTGACTGCCATCTTCGTCGGAAGTCCACGCACCAGTTCCTTTCCACGTGCGTAGCCAATTGCATCCTGCTCCCGCGGATATACAGAACCAATATCCTTCTTCAACTGTTCGGCAGAGCTTTCGCCCAGCAACACATTGTGGCGTTTGCGCATATAACGGATAATTGCCTCATCAAAATCGTCGCCGCCAATCTTGATAGAACTGCTGTGTTGTACACCGCCTCTTGCAACAATCGCAATATCCGTTGTTCCCGCACCGATATCCACAACCATTGCGCCAACCGCTGACTCAATATCCACGCCTGCACCGATAGCCGCAGCAAATGGTTCTTCAAGCACATACACATTCTTGGCGCCCGTCCGATATACTGCATCGCACGCCGCACGGCGCTGCACATCCGTGACGCCACTCGGCACGCAGACACAGATATTTGGTTTGCCCCAGATCTTTCGTTTTGCAATTGCTGATTTCACGTATATTTTAAGCATACGTTCCGTCATAATATAATCCGAAATAACACCATTCCGAATCGGACGTGTCACCTCGATATCTTCCGGTGTTTTTCCCAGCATCTTTTTCGCTTTATTTCCAACTGCAATAATCTTTTTACTCTTTGCTTCATATGCGACCACCGATGGCTGGTTGACTACAATTCCTTTGTCTTTTATGTATATGACCGTGTTCGATGTTCCAAGGTCTATACCGATATCTATATTTACCACGTTTTATACCTCTTATCTTCCGGTTTCTTATTTATCCTCTCGCTCACCGGCTTATTACGTAAAAAAGCCGATGCTTAAATTATAAGCATCGGCTCTTATTTTTTCAACGATTATTTAAAATCTTCGCTTAGTAAATATTTCCGGCTGGAACCTTTTACCTTTTCACGGTCGTCACATTTGAGCATTGCCTCATCGCAAGCCTTGAGCATACGATCGATATTTCCAGACTCCATCGCCATCAGGAGATTCTTCACAGTGCCTTCTACAGAATCGTCTGTCTTGAAGCCCTGCTGTTTGAAATACCCCTTTGCAATCGCGAGCATATCCTGTGTAGAAATACCCTCCATATTGATCTGATGTGTAAACTTATCCTTAACATTTCCAGCTGCTCCAAACAACCGGTTGATAGACTCCGTTGCACCAGTCAGGATCACTACAACATCGTTTGCATCCTTGGCTGTAAGTTTCATCAGTTCTGTCATCTTCTCCGGCGCGATCAGACCTGCATTTTCAACAACCATGCATCCACCGGCAAGCTTTGACATTGCATCCGCAAGCTTTACCTTGTTCAATGCCTGTGCCTTAATCTTTGCGATTGTCTTTGCCTTGCAGATTCCCATATCATAGAAGCTTCTTGCGAAATCCTCTCCGACACTGGTCAGACCAAATCCATGATCCCCCATCATACATACATTACGGTTATTCTGATCGACAGTAATCGCATTAAATGTGTCAACGAGACTCTTTCCGGATTTCTCCATCTTTGTATACTTCTCAAGGTAAGATGCAGCGAGTGGAAGTTTCCCTTCCTCGGCTGGCTGTGTCAGGTCGATCTGAATACTGTCTGCCTGCTCTGCCGCCTTCAACGCTTCCTCTTCGGCTTTCTTAGCTGCCTCTAAAATCTTACGGGCTTCCTCGGCCTTTGCCTTTGCTTCCGCTTCTGCCTTTGCAGCTTCCTCAGCTGCCTTCTTACGTGCCTCTTCTTCTGCCTTTGCAGCAAGTTCTTCGGCAGCCTTCCTCTTGGCTTCCTCTTCGGCTTTCTTCTTTGCTTCCGCCTCTGCCTTCTTACGGGCTTCTTCTTCAGCCTTCTTACGTTTCTCTTCCTCGGTCTTTGCCTTTGCAGCTTCCTCAGCCGCTTTCTTCGCATCTTCCTCTGCCTTCTTACGGGCTTCCTCGGCTGCCTTTAACGCTGCCTCCTCTGCCTTCTTCGCTTCCTCTAAGATGCGCATAGCCTCTTCGGCTTTCTTGCGGGCTTCCTCCGCAGCTTTCTTTGCATCTTCCTCAGCCTTCTTACGGGCTTCCTCTTCGGCTTTCTTCTTTGCTTCCGCTTCCGCCTTCTTACGGGCTTCCTCTTCGGCTTTCTTCTTTGCTTCTGCTTCCGCTTTCTTCTTTGCCTCTGCTTCCGCCTTCTTACGGGCTTCCTCTTCGGCTTTCTTCTTTGCTTCCGCTTCCGCCTTCTTCTTTGCCTCTTCCTCGGCGCGTTTCCGGTTCTCTTCCGCACGTTTTGTTGCTTCTGCTTCTGCCTTCTGTGCCTGTTCTAAGATACGCTTTGCTTCTTCTGCTTTTTTCTTCGCCTCTTCAGCTTTCTTCAAAGCCTCCTGCTTTGCCTTGGCTCTTGCCTCTTCCTCGGCCTTCTTACGGGCTTCCTCAGCGGCTTTCAGGCGTGCCTCTTCGGCTTTCTTACGTTTTTCTTCCTCTTCGGCCTTGAGGCGTGCCTCTTCGGCCGCACGTTTCTCAGCAGCAGCTGCTGCACGCTGTCTGGCTGCTGCTTCTGCAATTCTACGCTCCTGTGCAGCCGCCTTTTCTTCTGCCTCTTTCAGCTTCTTTCTTCTGGCTTCTTCCTTCCTCTCAGCTTCCTCAATGGCCGCCTTCTTCTTGGCTGCCTCTGCCTCTGCTGCCTTCTTTGCCATCTCTTCCTGCGCCTTTTTCTTTTCTTCCTCTGCCTTATTCTCAGCATCACCATATTGCGCAAGTTTTGATATCTCCGCACCCAGAGAATCCTCATCCTCATCGCCAAGATCATACATACTCTTTACATCGTTGGTTGGAGTACTCCGATTTGGCACAATACTGATGATATCATCAGAATCTTCTTTGGATGCCTTATTCTCCTGTGCCTTCCATTCTACGCCATCGGAAATAATCGTTGTATTTCCCTGTTTCGTAAATGATGCTTCGTCTTCTGCATCATCTCCACCAATTACTTTTACATCGCCACTGCCACCGGATAATTTTGTAGGACGCAGCCTTGCTTTTTCATCATCCTGCGCTTTTTTCTTCTCCGATGCTTTCTCTTCCTGCTTGTTACCCATGTTGATATTGAGCCCAAGACCTCCAGATGATTCTGCAGCTCCAAGGCCACCGCCCAATCCTCCAAGGCCTTTGCCCTCTGCCTTAACACCGGACAGCCCGCCTTCCACTGGTGCTCCAAGTCCGCCACCAGCCGGTTTATCTAAGGATTTTCCAGATTTATCTGCCTGAATGCCAACACTCATGCCAAGTCCTTCGTCAATCGACTTCTTTGGTTCTTCCTTCGCCGGTGCCGTTTCTGGTTCCTCATCCTCCAATTTAATACCAAGTTCTGCAGCTTTCTTACGACGCTTCTTCTCCTCGATTCTCGCAAGTTCTTCCGCTGACAGAGTTTTGTATTTTGGCTTATTGTGGTCTGCAGCAGCTTCTCCCGCATCTGCAGCTCCAGACAATTGCATTGCTTCCTGCTCTTTTTTCAGTTTTGCAGCCTTGGCAGCTTTCTCTTTTTCTACCTGTGCCCTTACCGCAGCAATCAATGCCTCTCTTTGATCAATAGCCACTCCAATTGCCTCCTTTCAGTCATACCTTCTCTCGGTCATACCTTCTCGTCAAGAATTATCTGTATTCTTTTACACGTTTTAGCAAATTCTTCTTAACAGAATCTATCTTCAAAGATGCTTTTAACTCATCTCGTGAAGGTCCTTTTTGTACCGGCTGTTCCTCTTTATTCTCAGCCTTTGGTGTTGTTGGGATCGAATCCATGCTGATTCCAAGTGATGCAAGTAACGCTTCCGCCTCTCTCTGCATCTGCTCTTCCTTCTGCATATTCTCCGTCATCTTATCCTGCGCTTCTTCCATGATCTCGTTGAAATGATTCTCGACGGCTTTCACTTCTTTGTGATAATCCGGGAATAAGGATGACTTGAATACCGGGAAGTCCAACTTCTTCTTTTCTGGTTTCGTTGTAAACGGAGCTACATGGAATTCCTCTTTCGGTTCTGCCTCTGGTTTCTCAATTTCCAGTTCCGCCTCAGTTTCGATCTCCGGTTCTGGTTCTACAACCTCTGGCTCCTCGATTTCTTCCTCAGCTTCCGGTTCCTCTTCGACAGTTTCTTCCACCGGCTCCTCAATCTCCGGTTCTGGCTCTTCCACTGTCTCTTCGATTTCCGGTTCTACAGCCTCCGGTTCCTCTTCGACAGTTTCTTCCACCGGTGTCTCAATCTCCGGCTCTGGCTCTTCGACTGTTTCTTCGCTTTCCGGTTCTACAGCTTCCGGTTCCTCTTCGACTGTCTCTTCCACCGTTATCTCAATCTCCGGTTCCGGTTCTTCCTCAACAACTTCTTCCACTGCCTCTTCGACTTCCGGTTCTGGCTCAGATTCCACCTCCGGCTCTGGTTCTACGGCCTCAACCTCCTCGGTTTCTTCCTCTGCTTCCGGTTTTTCCATCTCAGGTTTCGGTTCCGACATCTTCATCTCTCCGAATTCGTCATCCACTGTTTCAGAGAAATCGTCAACCTCATATTCTTCATCAAAATCTTCCGGTGCCAATTCCACTGTCTGGAATTCAAACGTCGGTTTTTTGGCTGTTGTCGCTTCTGCTTCCTTCGTTTCGGTCTCCTGCGTCACATGTTCCTTGGATGCAAGCTCCTCGATCGTATCCGCTTCTGCTTCAAAACCATCATCTTCATCTACTACGACTACATCTTTTGCAATTGTCCCTTTTCTATGTCTCATATCTTCCGCCTGCCCTGTTGTCTCTGCAATCTCTGATGAAATGTCACTATTTGATTCTTTCGGCTCTTCCGATGGCTTTGCATCTTCCGACTCCGATGTTGTTTCTTTTGTTTCCTCTATATCGGTTGTTCCAGACTCTGTTTTCTCTTCCACAGCATCTGTGGTCTCTGGTGTCGGAGCTTCTTTCTTCTCCTCTACGGCTTCATCTGAAGCAACCTCTTCAGATTCTTCCTCGTGTTTCTTTTTCTTCCACCTCTGGAAAAATCCCTTCTTTTTTTCCTTTTCCGACTCTCCCGCTTCTGTCTCAGATGTTTCCTCGGTTGCTTTTTGCTCTGTCACAGTTGTTTCCTCGGTTGCTTTCTGTTCTTTCTCATCCACAACTGTCTCAGATGCTTTCACCTCAGTATCCGATTTTTCTTCGGTAGCAGGTTTCTCTTCTGCATTCGGCTTTACTTCCGCTTCATTCTTTTCTGTTTCCGCCGTTGCCGCAGCCTCCGCCTTCTCCTGCTGTTTCTGTTTTTTCAGCAATTTCTTTTCTTTCCGTTGTTCTTCGCGTTCCTGCTTTTTGAGCATCTTCTGCACTTTCTTCTCCGAACCGGCAGGTGTATACGAATCTTCATACATAATCGTGATTTCCGCCTCTTTCGGATGCATTCTCAGATCATCCGCTGCAAGCAGCTCCTGTTCTTCTGTGCGAAGTTCTTCCATGTCCGGATCATTATCCGCAGCTTCTGTTTCTGGATATACATTAAAATATGTATCTACCTTTTCTTTTCCAGATTCGATATCCTGTATGATCCGGCTATTATCGGAATTCTTGAACGATGCATGATACAACTCAGCTAATGCCGCCGCCTCGCTCTGTTTCCCCTCTTTTTTATAAAGCAGATATAATTCAAAGCTCCAGTCATAGTCCAGATTGTGTGCGTACCCGGCAA
>ERZ808270.930-NODE-930-length-14366-cov-4.205227_pt1 | contig 14366 bp, 12 predicted proteins | sample MGYA00521082_ERZ808270 | MGnify/ENA primary metagenome ERZ808270 (study PRJEB31516, sample SAMN03275594) | gut metagenome | biome: mammalia-associated habitat; material: feces | host: Papio cynocephalus | place: Kenya | collected 2012-07-27 ...
ATTGACGGGGTGACTTCTATCGGTGAGGACTGTTTCTATTACTGCACTTCGCTGAAAAGCATTGAGATCCCGGACGGCGTTGCAGAACTGAACGGTGCTGTGTTCGGTTACTGCCTGTCCCTGGAAGAGGTGAAACTGCCGGCGACCATCTGGAAACTGGGAGACCACTGCTTCTATTCCTGCGCCAAGCTGAACAAGATCGACCTGCCGGAGGGACTGACTACGCTGGGAGACCAGTGTTTCTACAACTGTGTCTCTCTGCTGGAAATGAATCTGCCGCAGACCATTACGGAGATCGGCGACCAGGCGATCGGGTATTATACGCCGTCGGACTCTAAGGACAACAAGGCGAAGAAGATCGACCGGCTGCACGTATACAATGCCGGCAGCAATGCGGTCAGCCAGTATATCCGGCAGTGGAAATCAGACGACTATAAATATTGGATCATTGGTGGTGCGGTCGCTGTTGTGATCGTCGGGGGTGTCATCGCACTGATCTCGGTACGGCGGTATCGGAACAAGATACGGCCGACCAGCCGCCATGCGTCGGAGACGAAGCGGAAGAAGAAATAAGGCATCACCTGCCGCAGAAAGGACCCCAAACCATGAAGCATTTACATTCATTTGCACCCAAACGCCTGCTTGCAGCTGCCGCAGCCGGTGTGCTTTCGGTATGTTTGCTGCTGCCTGCCGGAAATGTTCTGGCAGCAGAGACCACGACCGACAGCAGCAGCGAGACATTCGATGACGGTACGCTGACCTATAAAAAACTCAGCAACACCACGGTTTCCGTAACGGACTGCGTGGAGTCTGCCACCCATATCAGCATCATGCCGAAGATCGACGGCTATGATGTGGTCTCCATCGGAGAAGAGGCTTTCGCCAACTGTACTTCGCTGCAGGGACTGACCATTCCGGACAGTGTCACAGAGATCGGCTCGGCAGCATTTTACGGCTGTACCGCTCTGGAAAGTCTGACCGTTCCGGATTCGGTGACCAAGATCGAGAGCGGTACCTTCTTCAACTGCAGCGCACTGACCGATCTGACGCTGGGCGGAAAGACCACGGATATCGGCGATATGGCGTTCGGTTACTGCACCAGTCTGGGAACGGTTGCTCTGCCGGATACCGTAGAAAACATGGGCAGCCAGGTGTTCTACTACTGTACGGCGCTGGATGATATCTCCATTCCGGATAAGGTGACAGAACTGGGCAGCTATACGTTCTACGGCTGTCTGGCGCTGAAATCGTTTGAAGTGCCGGCAAACCTGGAAGATATCGGCGCAATGTCCTTTGTGGCGTGTCCGTCTCTGGAGACCATTACAGTGGCAGACGGCAACACCAAGTATACCGCAGTGGACAACGTATTGTACGACAGCGAGGAGAGCATCCTCTATCTGTATCCTGCCGGACGGAGCGACACCAGCTTTACCCTGCCGGACAGCACGCTGGTGGTCTATGCCGGCGCATTCTTTGCTGCCGGAAATCTCCAGCAGATCACATTTGACGAAAAGCTCCAGTACATCGGCGAGATGGCGTTTGACTTTTGCAGCGGACTCACCAGTCTGAACATTCCGAAGAGCGTGACCACCATCGGCACGACTGCTTTCGCCGACTGCACCGGACTGACATCTGTCACATTCGACGGCGCATCCGATGAGGACGGCGGCGATGGGGATAAGCTTGAGATCGGCGACTACGCCTTTTTCTGCACGGATAATCTGAAGGAAGTCCAGCTGCCAAAGCGTGTCTCCTCTATCGGCAAGTATGCCTTTGGCTGCACTTCGCCGTCTGATGATGACGACAGCGAGGACTATGTGACTGTTTCTTCGGATTCCGGAGACGATCTGAAGGTCAAGGCGCTGAGCGGATTCCTGCTGATCGGCTACACCGGCGCTGCATCGGACTATGTGAAGGACTGCGATGTGGACATCAGCTTTAAGTCGGTGAACTTTAACTGGAAAGGGCTGATCTTCTGGGCTGTGCTGGTTGTGGTTCTGGTGGCAGTGGTGCTGATCGCCGTTCGCATCATCCGCCGCACCATGATGACGGCGGAAGAAAAGCTTGCCCTCAAATCGGCGCAGGCAGAACAGAAAGTGCCGCTGATGCAGCGTGGGGAATCGTCAGAAACCGAAGAACCGGAGTTTGACGACGGCTACCGCAGTATTCTCGCAGACGACGAGGAAGAGGACGAGGCGGAAGAAGTGGCAGACTATGAGCAGACCATTTCGCACAGCCAGCTGCACAGCATCGGTCACGCCGATGCGGCAGAACCGGAGGAGAAAGCACCGGAGGAAGAGAACAAATCGGAAAACGAATAAAACAGATGTGACCATTTCAGCGGTATGCGTGTTGTTATAGGTGAACGGCCGTTCGAGGAAAACGAAAGGAGTGAACCGGCGTGCAGGGACGTATTCTGATACGCAGACTCAAACAACACCAGCCGCAGGCTCTGGAAGAGCTGATCGAGACATACAGCCCTTATGTGGGGACGATCGTGCGCAATATTATCGGAAAGTATCTGTCAGAATCAGATGTGGAGGAACTCACTGCGGATGTTTTTCTGGCAGTGTGGGAACACACCGACCAGCTGAAAGCCGGAAAGCTCACCGCATATCTGGCGGCGATCGCCAGAAACCGGGCGAAAAACCGCATCCGTGGATATCACGAGACTGTGAATCTGGAGGATATGATAGAGATCGGCAGCGGCGAGGATCTGGAAGACGCCATCGACCGGAAGCTCCTGGGCGAACTGCTCCGGGATGTGCTGGACACGCTGACGGCAAAAGACCGGGAGATTTTGGTTCGGTACTATTACTGTTATGAGACTGTCCGGCAGATTGCCGAGACGCTTTGTCTGAGTGAGTCCGCAGTGAAAATGCGGATGAGCCGGGCGAGAAAGAGACTCCAGCAGGAACTGATCGCACGAGGATATGCGTATGAGGAATCGCCGGCGGTGCAGCAGATACGCTTTGCCGCCATCGGAAAAGGAGCTGTCTCATGAAATGGAATTGCTATGATCTGTTTGATCACTATAATACAGAAAAAAACGGTGTGCCGGCGCTGAAAGAACAGCCCATCCGCACCGATGCGGTGCTGGAACGGGTACAGGCGCAGACCGCCGCCCATTCCCAGCCGCATAAGCGCAGCCGCATCCGGATAACCAAGTGGGCAGCCGGCATTGCGGCAGCGGCAGTATTGGTAACCGGCGGTACAACGCTGGCTGCGGCTGCCGGTGTCGGCGGACTGGATGCCTTTTTTCACAGTCTGATCGGCGAGGAAACGCCGGAAAATCCGGAAAAGCTGGCGGCGCTTGTCGCTACGCCGGATGCCAGCTTCGACAGCACCAACCAGGACGTACAGTTTGCCCTGCTGGGAATGTACGGCGACGACAGCCAGGCGATGCTGAGCTTTCAGGTGACTGCCAAGGACGGCACAGCATTGCAGGACGGTTTCAAGCTGCCCTATCAGCTGACCTTACAGGGCGCTGACGGCAGCAGTGAGGCGATGGACTGCTACGGCAAAACGGCAGATGTCCGGGAAAAAGACGGGGCGTATTACATCAATCTCCGCATCAACCGCACAGACTTGCAGGGCAAAACACTGGATGTGACCTTCCGGAACTTCTACACGGAGGCGCAGATCTCTCAGATCTGGTCGCAGCTGACAGCCTATGACGACCAGCTCCAGCAGGACTATGTCCGGCAGAACTTCGGGGAAGATGCGCTGAAAGGCTGGGGGGACGGCGAACTTCCGGCAGAATTTGATGTGGATGCCTGGAAAGCCTACCGCCGGGAGAACCATCTGGATCAGAAGTGCAGCGACCGGGAAAAGGAACTCTACGCAGAGACAGACGGCGTGATCTCCGGCAGCTGGCATACCAGCGTGACACTGGATTTCGCCAGCGCAGCGCCCATCACGGCGGAGTTTGACGGTGGCACAGTGACATTGCAGACTCTGTCCGCAAGCATCGCTGCGCCGGCAGAATGGGACGACCAGAACCATGCGGTCAACTATGTTATCACGCTGAAAGACGGCAGAAAGATCTTCGACGAACTGATGTGGCAGGGCACAGCTGGTGACGAAATGTTACAGCGTATCCATGCGCTGCCCGGCTGTGAGACGGACACCATTGAACAGTATGTGCCGCTGGCAGAGAACTACTGGGAGAAGGACAGCGCCACAGACGTATTTTGCTACAGCGAACCCATCGACCCGGCAGAGGTGGAGACGATCACAGCGTATCGCTTTGCTTTTGCAGGTGAGGATTCCGACGGCACCAGCGGACTGAGCGGCTATGACCTCACCGACAGCACTGTGATCTACAGCGCACAGTAATTCGCAGAGAAAGGATGTTTCAACATGAGCAGAAATCAACAGCACAGCCGGAAACGGCAAAAACATTTGATGACAGCAGCGCTGCTGCTCTGCCTGGCAGTGCTGGGGTTTTCGGTATGGCTCCTGTTTGTTCCCAATCATCTCAATCACGTGGGAGAAACATCCGTTTTGCAGAGCGGTACAGCTGACCCCGGAAATGCAGCTGTGACCAGTGATTCCGGCACGGTGCAGAATTCCGATGCACAGGCGTTTCTGGCGGTGCTGGAGGGAAATACTGCCCAGCTTTCTGCCGGGAAGTGGAAGAGCAGCGACGAGTCGGTGGCAACTGTGGACAGCAATGGAACCGTCACCGGCGTGAAACAGGGCAGCTGTCAGATCACAGACGGCAGCAGTACCTGCCAGGTGGATGTGCGCCGCCTGGAACAGCGGGAAGAGGGAACGTATGTGGACGGCATTCTGATCGTCAACAAGTCCTATCCGCTGTCGGAAAACTACGACCCCGGTTTGCAGCCGGTGACAAAGGATGCTTTTCAAAAGCTGAGCGATGCGGCGGCACAGGAAGGGCTGGATATCTATATCGGTTCGGATTACCGGGACTACGCCTACCAGGTGAAGATCTATAACAACTACTGCAATTTATACGGCTGGGAGCAGGCAGACAGCTTTTCTGCCCGTCCCGGCTATTCGGAACATCAGACAGGACTCACCATTGACTGCAACACCATTGACGATGCTTTCGGCGATACCCAGGAATCCGTCTGGCTGGCACAGCACTGCGCCGATTACGGGTTTATCATCCGTTTTCCCAAGGGAAAGGAGAGCATCACCGGCTATCAGTATGAGCCGTGGCACATCCGCTATGTGGGCGTGAACGTGGCAAAAGAGATACAGAAATACGGTCTGACCCTGGAAGAATATCTGGGCGTGGATTCCGTCTATGCCGAACCGTGGCAGGGATAAACATACTTTTCAACTTGATAGAAAAGCCGTACTGGAAAGTACGGCTTTTTTGTGTCTCTGTGAAATCTTTGTTTTCCAATTTTGTGAATCGCTCGCAAAAAAAGTTGACAGATTTAGAATGATATGTTATAATAAAACCTGTAAGAACAAAATCACAGGAAAGTGAATCTTACGGCAGTATATGACGAGTAAAAATGAAAAAGGGGCGATCGTATGAAAGCGTGTAAAAAGCTGACGGCACTTCTGGCGGCATTGGCAATGCTGACCGGAACGGCAGGACTGCCGGTTTCCGCAGAGGAAGTTACCGGCACACTGGGCGATACCATGACATGGACGATGGACGGGGACACCGTGAGCTGCACATGGGAATCTGCATCGGCGGACGGTGTGGAGATTTCGATACAGGGAGATACCTGCACCATTGAAAAGGGCGTTTATCCTTGGGAAGAATATTATGCGTGGTCGAATGCGGCAGCAAACGAATTGACGGAATTGCTGGAGGCAAACGGCTATGATCCTTCTGCAATGGGCAGCGAGGAAAAGAACGCAGTGCTCGCAGAACTGATGCCGGAGGCTTATGCGGTGCAGACAGCGTTTACCGGCATCAAGCACATCGTGGTTTCTGATGAGGTGACACAGCTGGATGCGCCGCTGGGATTCCTGGGACTTGGAGATTCAGAAACGGTACAGCTGGGAAACAGCGTGGTTTCCATCGGGGACAGTGCGTTTGAGAATACCCATTGTACCCGGATCACCTTGCCGGACAGTCTGAAAACCATTGGAGATCACGCATTTCTTAACGCCGGCGTAAAAGAACTCACCATTCCGGCAGGGGTGGAGGAGATCGGCGACATGGCCTTGGAAACCGATTCCGCTCTGGAGAAGGTGACCATTCTCTCCCGTGACGTGGACTTGACGGACACCGGGCTGGGCTATGTGTCCGTCTGGCTGGAAACCAATCCGAACCGCAATGAAAATCTGGTGATTTATGGCTATGCCGGTTCTACTGTGGCGCAGTATGCGGCAGAGAATGACATTCCCTTTGTGACGCTGGCAGAAACGCCGGTCTACGGGGACGTGAACCTGGACGGCAGAGTGGACATCCAGGATGCCGTCCTGCTGGCAAAGGCAGCCGCCGGAATGGTGACGCTCAACAGCGATGCCAAGGTAAACGGCGACTGCGACCAGGACGGTACGATCAGCCAGGCAGACGCTGCGATTCTGATGCAGTTTCTGGTGCACCTGGTAGATGAACTGCCGATGCAGGGCGCATAAGCATAATTGGGGAAAATGAAAACAGGACAGCGTGTCGAGGTGAGATGCGCTGTCCTGTTTTTTATGGCAACACCGCACAAAGCTTGTGCGTAAGATGCGTAGCCGGATTTTTCGGCAGATTGTTCAGAAATTCCGCAGGCATACTTTGTGTCTGGCAAGGAATTTCTGGGCAATATGACGGAAAATCAGCAAGCAGATTGCGTGCAAAGCCGCCCGGCTGGCTTTGTGTGGTGTTGCCTTATGTTTCAGAATCGTCTGTTTCAGTGGGTGTGCAGCTTTTCAGCAGCGCCTGCAATTCAGAGGTGAACCGCTGTGCCTTGTCCTTGCCCCAGTAGCCTACACTGTACAGGTGGGTGCTGCCGCCGGCGGCAGGGGAAACGGCGAAGTCGCCGCAGTCCGACACCTGGTACAGCTGGTCATCGCTGCGCAGCAGAAAGCTGGTGGTGTCTATGTCCATGGTGTAGCTTTCCAGAGGCAGCGGCGTGAGAAAGCTGCGGTGATAGGTGTAGCCGTCCAGCAGGGAAAGCAGTGCATCGTATTCCTTTGTGCCGGGCTGGAAGTCATAGGTCACGCTTTCTGTGGTGGCTTTTCCCGTGACGGAAACGCCGGCGGTGACTACCGAGAGGGAAAACGGCTCGTCAGCGTGCATGGCTTTTCCGATGGGGAACGGCGTCAGCAGATACCATCCGCCTGCCAGAAGAATGCACAGCACCAGCAGCCCCAGAAGAACACGTTTTACGGGTCTGGCAGAACGCATGGCAGGTCTCCTTTCTGTAAAGATCGTTGTATGCTTGTTCTATTGTAGCATATTCTGTCGAAATTGTAAAGGCAGTGCGGCACAAATCTTTTCTGAAAATCCCTCTTGACAAGTGTACTGCAATGTGCTATACTGTACTTATTAAACCAGTACAATCAGAACAGTAAAAGGGGGAAAGCCTGTGGAGATCATTCTCAGCAGCAACAGCAGCAAACCCATTTATACCCAGATCACGGAGCAGATCAAGGCGCAGATCATGGACGGCACGCTGCGTGCCGGTGACCCGATCCCGTCTATGCGCAGCCTGGCAAAGTCTCTGCACGTCAGTGTGATCACTGTACAGCGTGCCTATGAGGAACTGCAGCGTGACGGGTTCATCGAAACGACCGTCGGGCGCGGCAGCTTCGTTGCCGTGCAGGATCCGGCGTTTTATCTGGAGGAACAGCAGCGCCGGGCAGAAGAACATCTGAGTGCGGCGGCGGAGATCGCACGAACCGGCGGCATACCGCTGGAACAGCTCATCCGTGCGCTGACCATATTCTATGAGGAGGAGAACTGACCATGCAGAACATTTTAGAGATACGGGATCTGGGGCGTTCCTATGTGAATTTCCGGCTGGAACACATCAGCTTTTCCATTCCCGGCGGCACGATCATGGGACTGGTGGGCGAGAACGGCGCCGGAAAAAGTTCTACCATCCGTGCAGCGCTGGGACTCATCCGGAAGGATGCCGGCGAGGTGCTGTACTGCGGCGAACCACTGACCACAGACAGCGCCGCCATGAAAGAACAGATCGGCGTGGTGTTCGACAGCATCTGCTTTTATCCGGAACTGACAGTGGAAAAGGCAGGGAAGATCTGCCGGAAAACCTATCGGAACTGGGACGAGGCATATTTCCGGGAACTGCTGGAGCAGTTTTCCCTGGATCCCAAGCAGAAGATCAAGGCGCTGTCCCGTGGCATGAGCATGAAGCTTTCCCTGGTGCTGGCGTTTGCCCATCGTCCGAAACTGCTGGTTCTGGACGAACCCACCAGCGGACTGGACCCGGTGGTAAGGGATGACTTGCTGGATTTGTTTCTGGACTTTGTCCGGGACGAGGAACACGCCATTCTGATCTCGTCACACATCACCAGCGACCTGGAAAAGATAGCGGATTATGTGACATTTCTCCATGCAGGAAAGCTGCTGCTGACCGAGCCAAAGGACGAACTGCTCTGGAAATACGGCGTACTGCGCTGCGGCGAGGAACTGTTTCAAAAGCTGGAATCGTCAGAGGTGCTGGCATGGCGGAAAAAGGACTATTCCTATGACGTGCTTGTGCCGGATCGGGAAGAACTGCTGCGGAAGTATCCGGAGGCGGTAGTGGACAGAGCAACCATGGACGAGATCCTGCTGTTGTATGTGAAAGGAGCGCAGAAAAAATGAAGGGACTGCTCTTGAAGGACTTTTATACCATATGGAAAGCCGGACGAATTTTTATCATTCTGTACATCTTTATCGCAGCCGTTTCCGGTATGAATCTCCAGAACGGCTGGTCTTACATGGGTTTTTGGATGGTGATGATGGATGCGCAGACTTCAAGCACCTTTTCCTATGACCATTCCTGCAACTGGAATTGTTTTGCGCTGACGATGCCTGTTACACGAAAAGACGTGGTGCAGTCGAAATTCCTTTTGCAGCTGCTGATCGTATTCGGCAGTATGCTGGCATACCTTGTGCTGGCTGCCCTTGTCAGTCTGGTGCTGCGGACGTTTGAAGTCAAGGCATTTTGCAATATGCTGCTTGCCGCATGGCTTGTGTTCTGGGTCGTTCTGCTCATGGGCAGCGTTTCCACACTGCTGCTGTTCCGGTTTCCGCCGGAATACGTGCGGCTGATCTCCATTTTGGTCTATGTGATTCCGGCGTGTGTTTTCATGGGTGCAGGCAGCATTTTCGTGCAGGAAATAGCGGACAATCCTGCCGCCCTGCCTGCGGCGTTTTCCGCAATGCTGCTGCCGGCGGCGATTGCCATACCCATACTGTCCCTGGTGGTCTCCGGGCTGTGCTATTTCTTCAGCTGCCGGATCTTTCAGAAGAAAGATCTGACATAACGGGAAAGGAGCGTCTTGCATGAAAATCATTGCCCATATCGAAAACGACTTTCCCACCAAGTTCGGCATTCCCCGGCAGAGCGGACTGGTCAACAGTCTCCGTTCCCGGATCGTCTTTGCGCCGGAATACCGGAATCCCGATGCGTTCCGGGGACTGGAGGATTTTTCCCACGTCTGGCTGATCTGGGAGTTTTCCCAGGCAGTGCGGCAGAAGTGGTCTCCCACGGTACGTCCGCCAAGGCTGGGCGGCAATACCCGGATGGGTGTATTCGCCACCCGTTCGCCGTTCCGTCCGAATCCCGTCGGGCTGTCAGCGGTGCAGCTGGAAGAAGTGGTGCTGCACGGCGCAGATGCTCCGTATCTGGTGGTCTCCGGCGCAGATCTGATGAACGGCACACCCATCTATGACATCAAGCCCTATCTGCCTCATATCGACAGCCATCCGGATGCCAGAGGCGGCTTTGCCGTGCCGGCGGCGGAACATCGGTTGAAAGTGGTATTTCCGGAACAGTGGCTGGAAAAAGTTCCGGAACAGCTGCGGGACGGGCTGACCGAAGTGCTGGCGCAGGACCCCAGACCGTCCTATCAGCACGACCCGGAACGGGTATACGGGTTTGGCTTTGCCCGGCTGGAAGTGCAATTTACCGTAGACGGGGACGTGCTGACGGTGTGCGGCGTGACGGCGCAGAAGTGACCTGCGGCGGCATCGTGTGTCTCATCGCCGCCGAATCTCACATTTTCTGCAAAAAATTTCGGAAACCCCTTGCAAATTGTTTCGTTCTATGGTATGATAAATCTGTACAGTTCAGAGCCTGTATCAACTTCGTGGTACAGGCTCTTACCGTATCTGTGCGGACTGCCGTGCAGATGCAGAAATCAACACCGTAAAATATTGATAAAAGGAGATACTACTTATGCAGTATGGTTACTTTGATCTGAAAAACAAAGAGTATGTCATCGATCATCCGGATACGCCGGCACCCTGGGTCAACTACCTGGGTTCCCCGGAATACGGCGCAATGATCTCGAACAATGCTGCCGGCTACAGCTTTGTCAAGTCCGGCGCAAACGGCAGAATCAGCCGTTTCCGGTTCAACTCCATGATGGCGCTGCCGGGACGCTACATCTACCTGCGTGACAACGACACCAAGGACTACTGGTCTGCCACCTGGCAGCCGGTAGGCAAGCCGCTGGATGCCTACAAGAGTGTCTGCCGCCACGGCACAGCTTATACCGTGATTTCCGCAGACTATGCCGGCATCTCTTCTGAGGTCACATATTATGTTCCCATCGGCGCTACCTATGAGGTATGGCGTGCTGTCATCACCAACAACAGCGACAAGCCGAGAAACCTGTCTGCATTCGGTTTTGTAGAGTTCACCAACGACAACAACTACGAGCAGGATCAGGTCAACCTTCAGTACACCCTGTTCATCACACGCACCAGCTTTGAGGGCAACAAGATTCTCCAGCACATCAACGAGAACAGCGGCAAGGATGCTACCGGTTCCAACCACAGAGAGCGTTTCTTCGGCATGGTCGGCGCACCGATCTCCGGCTATAACGGCAATCTGGACAGCTTTATCGGTCCGTACCGCACCTATTCCAACCCCATCGCAGTAGAGCAGGGCAAGTGTACCGGCGAGATGAACTACAACGGCAATGCCTGCGGCGCACTCCAGAGCGATATCACCCTCCAGCCGGGCGAGTCCAAGGAACTGATCTTCGTACTGGGTCAGAAGGACAACACCCAGGCAAACGAGATCCTGGCATCCTATGAGACTGCCGGCAAGGTAGACGAGGAAGTCGAGGCACTGAAGGCTTACTGGCACGGCAAGCTGAACCACTTCCAGGTAGACACACCGTCCGAGTCCTTCAACAACATGATCAACGTATGGAACGCTTATCAGTGTTTCATCACCTTTATCTGGTCCCGTGCAGCATCCTTCGTATACTGCGGTCTGCGCAACGGCTACGGCTATCGGGATACAGTACAGGATATCCAGGGCATCATTCACCTGGATCCGGAGCTTGCCGCAGAAAAGATCCGCTTTATGCTGTCTGCACAGGTAGACAACGGCGGCGGTCTGCCGCTGGTCAAGTTCGACCACAATGCCGGCCATGAAAACACTCCGGACGATCCGGAATATGTCAAGGAAACAGGTCACCCGTCCTATCGTGCAGACGATGCGCTGTGGCTGTTCCCGACCATCCGCAAGTATGTGGGCGAATCCGGCAACAAGGCATTCTACGATGAAGTGATCGTCTATGCAAACGGCGGCGAGGATACCGTTTATGACCATCTGAAACGTGCGATCCGTTTCTCCATGGAGCGCCTGGGCGACCACAATATGCCGGCAGGTCTCCACGCAGACTGGAACGACTGCCTGCGTCTGGGCAAGAAGGGCGAATCCACCTTCGTTGCATTCCAGCTGTACTATGCAATGTCCATGATGCACGAGCTGGCAGCAGAACGCAGGGATGACGAATACATCGCTTATCTGGACAAGGTACAGAAGGCGCTGGGCGAAGCATTGGCTGCCTGCTGGGATGAGGACCGCTTTATCCGCGGCATCCGGGAAGACGGCGTAGTCGTTGGCGCAAAGAAGGATCCGGAGGCATCCATGTGGCTGAATCCCCAGAGCTGGAGCGTTATCTCCGGTTTCGCCTCCAAGGAGCAGAGCGACAAGGCAATGCAGTCTGTTGCAGATATCCTGGATACCCCGTACGGCGCAAAGCTGCTGGATCCGCCGTATGTCGACAACTATTTCGACGGCGCACTGATGCACATTTTCAATCCGGATACCAAGGAAAACGGCGGTATCTTCTCCCAGTCGCAGGGCTGGCTGATCCTGGCAGAGAGCCTGCTGGGTCATGGTGATGATGCGTTCCGTTACTTCGAGGAAAGCTCTCCGGCATCCATGAACGACAAGGCAGAACAGCGTGTGCTGGAACCGTACGTACACGGTCAGTTCACCGAGTCCACAGCATCCCCGTATGCAGGACGTTCTCACGTACACTGGCTGACCGGTACTGCATCCACCGTTATGGTCGGCTGCGTAGAGGGTATCTGCGGTATGCGTCCGGATGCAGACGGTCTGCACATCTGCCCGTCTATTCCGGGTGCATGGGACGGTTTCACCATGGAAAAATCCTTCCGCGGCAAGCAGCTGTCCATTACAGTCAAGAACCCGAATCACGTACAGAGCGGCGTTGCATCTCTGACATTGAACGGCAAGGCACTGGAAGGCGACTATGTTCCGGCTGCTGCACTGGCTGAACAGAACCAGATCGAAGTCGTTCTGGGCTGATTCCGGAAATAAACCATAGAAAACAGAAAAAGACCGCCTTTTTCCGGCACACCATGGGAAAAGGCGGTTTTTTGTGCGCTGCTGCCTGTATATTTTCCGCCGCTGCGGGCATACTCTCTGCGAACAGAATTTTTTGTTGTCAGTTCCTCTTGACAAGGGAGAGATTCTGTGGTACAATAAATTTAGTTAGAGATAACTAACCACAAAATGAGAGTACGTAAAGGAGTCGTATAGCAATGAATTACTTGCAGATCGAAAAAGTTATTGGCAGAGAAATTCTGGATTCCAGAGGAAACCCTACCGTTGAGGCGGAAGTGACTCTGGTTGACGGTACTACCGCAAGAGGCACTGCACCCAGCGGCGCATCCACCGGCGAATTCGAGGCGTTGGAACTGCGTGACGGCGACAAGGCACGCTATCTGGGCAAGGGCGTGACCAAGGCAGTTGAAAACATCAACACCATCATTAACGAGACTATCACTGGCATGGATGCCTCTGACCTGTACGCTGTGGACAAGGCAATGATCGCAGCAGACGGCACAAAGGACAAGTCCAAGCTGGGCGCAAATGCGATCCTGGCAGTTTCCATCGCTACTGCAAGAGCAGCAGCAACTGCACTGGATATTCCGCTGTATCGTTTCCTGGGCGGCGTTTCCGGCACACGTCTGCCGGTTCCGATGATGAACATTCTGAACGGCGGCGCACACGCTACCAACACCGTAGATACCCAGGAATTCATGATCATGCCGGTTGGCGCACCCAGCTTTAAGGAAGCGCTCCGCTGGTGTGCAGAAGTATTCCACAGCCTGGCAAAGATCCTGAAGGCAAAGGGTCTGGCTACTTCCGTTGGCGACGAAGGCGGCTTTGCACCGAACCTGTCCAGCGACGATGAGACCATCGAGACCATCCTGGAGGCAGTAAAGGCTGCCGGATATGAGCCGGGTAAGGACTTCATGATCGCAATGGACGCTGCATCTTCTGAGTGGAAGAGCGAAAAGGGCAAGGGATTCTATCACCAGCCTAAGTCCGGCAGAGACTTCACTTCTGACGAACTGATCCAGCACTGGGCAGACCTGGTAGAAAAGTACCCCATTATCTCCATCGAGGACGCACTGGATGAAGAGGACTGGGAAGGCTGGCAGAAGCTCACTGCAAAGCTGGGCGGCAAGGTGCAGCTGGTCGGCGACGATCTGTTCGTTACCAATACCGAGCGTCTGAAGAAGGGCATCGAACTGGGCTGCGGCAACTCCATCCTCATCAAGCTGAACCAGATCGGTTCTGTTTCCGAGACACTGGAGGCGATCCAGATGGCGCACAACGCAGGTTATACAGCAATTTCTTCTCACCGTTCCGGCGAGACCGCAGATACTACCATCGCTGACCTGGCAGTGGCACTGAACACCTGCCAGATCAAGACCGGCGCTCCCAGCCGTTCTGAGCGTGTGGCAAAGTACAACCAGCTGCTCCGCATTGAGGAAGAACTGGGCGACAGCGCAGTATATCCGGGCATGGCAGCATTTCACGTAAAGCGTGACTGAGAACCCGTCTTCACAAGCGTATACACGTGCCTTTTCGGCAAATTTTGCTGCATACTGCGTAAAAAATACTTTCCGGGCGACTGTGTTCGAGGCAAGA
>ERZ808270.931-NODE-931-length-14364-cov-2.569572_pt1 | contig 14364 bp, 13 predicted proteins | sample MGYA00521082_ERZ808270 | MGnify/ENA primary metagenome ERZ808270 (study PRJEB31516, sample SAMN03275594) | gut metagenome | biome: mammalia-associated habitat; material: feces | host: Papio cynocephalus | place: Kenya | collected 2012-07-27 ...
GCAGACCTTACGTTCCATGAATATCAAGACGATAGCCAGCATGGCGTAGCCCACTAAGATGAGGACGCCCACTAGTATGCACTCGATAAGGATCGACCAAAAGTCGCCCAATCCCAATGTTTGGCGAAGGAGAGCGTCGACCCAAGTTGTTACTATACTAAAATCAAACATTTGTCTAATGTTTTTGAATCATAAATAAGAAATACTATCGGTCGATATCAGGGATAACGAAGTCGATGGCGGCACCCGTCGTGATGAGGTCGGCAATCTTCTGTCCTCTACACATCTTGTCAAGAGCTCCTGTCAAAGAGAGACCCATAGGACGCATCTTCATGCGGTAAGGACTCTTGTCACCCTTGGAATCAAGATACACGCCGAATTCACCGCTGGCTCCTTCCACAGAGAAGTACCACTGTCCCTCGGGGACCTTGATAATTGGTTTCTGCTTGATATAGAAGTCGCCGGCAGGAATGTTGTCGATGAGTGCCTCGATGATGTCAAGACTCTGATACAATTCCTGGATATGGACATAGTAACGATCCATAGAATCGCAACCGGTAAGGGTGATTTCCTTCCAGTCCACCTTGTCGTAGCAGTCGTAAGGATGACGCTTGCGGGTATCATTGTGCCAACCGGCAGCACGACCGGCAGGACCGGTAACACCATAGTTGATACAGTCTTCCAATCCCATAGGACCAACACCTTCAAGACGGTTGTGGGTAATCACGTTGTCACCGAATACGTCAAGATACTCCTGAATCATCGGACGGAGATACTTGCAGAGTTTCTTTGTGTTGTCGACAAAGTTTGGATCGATATCAGCCTGACAGCCACCAATGCGGTAGTAGTTCTGAATCAGACGTCCACCTGTGGTCTCCTCCATTACGTTGAGCACATGCTCACGATCACGCATACAATAGAGGAAAGCCGTGAGTGCGCCCAAGTCCTGAGCGGTACAACCGAGATAGAGCAAGTGGCTGTTGATACGCTGCAACTCGTCCATAATGGTGCGGATGTAGTGGATACGGTCAGAAAGTTCTATACCCATACCCTCCTCAATCACACCGACAAGAGCATGACGGTGCATCATGGCTGAAAGATAGTTCAGACGGTCGGTCAGCGCCAAAGTCTGTGGATAGGTCATGCCTTCCCACATCTTCTCGATACCACGATGGATATAACCGAGATGAGGATAGATGCGCTTGACAGTCTCGCCGTTCAGCACAGTCTGCAAACGAAGCACACCGTGAGTTGACGGGTGGTTAGGACCGATGTTGACTACATAGTCGTCATCCTCGAACAAGCGGTGCTTGACAGCCACGAGATGACCTTCGTCATCGAGATTATACTCCACGGTATAATCAGACTCAGGTTCGTCAGTCAGCGGGAACTTGTTGGCTTCGGGACTCATATCGAAATCCTTGCGGAGAGGATAGCCATTGAAGTCGGTGCGGAGGAAGAGACGGCGCATGTCGGGATGTCCCAGGAACTTGATGCCGACGAAGTCGAACACCTCTCGTTCCAACAGGTCTGCCACTTTCCATAGATTGATGACAGTAGGAATCACATCGCTACCATCCACCTTCTTGGCAATCGTCTTCACGGAGCAACGCTCATTATTGTCTGTATTCTCAAGAATATAGATACATCCAAGACCCTCTTCACCGAAGTCTTCACCGATAATGGTAACAAGGTAGTCGAAATGTTTCTCGTTCTTCAACTTGGCCATTTCTGCGGCAAAGTTATCGAATGTGAGTTCAATGTTATTAAGTTTCATATCTTATACCTTATTATATTAGTCAGTTAAACCTTTCTGTGCGTCGAAATTCTCAGGCACGTCGGTCACAATAATCGGCTCTTTCTGTCCGAGTTTCTCAGTTGCGACGAGATTTTCATTGCTTAAGCCTCTCAGGCCGCCCTTGCTCATAGAAAGTTCTTTTTCCTCAGCAGTCATCTTATGGTTGGCGCCGCCGAAGAATTTCTCGACTTTCACCTTGCGCTGCAACTGCATCATACCATAGAGGATTGCCTCTGGTCGTGGAGGACAACCAGGAACATATACATCTACAGGAACCAGTTCACTGATGCCGCGCACCACATTGTAGCTTTTCTTGAATGGACCACCGCTGATGGTACATCCACCGACAGCCACAACATACTTAGGTTCAGCCATCTCGTCATAGAGACGTTTGAACACAGGTGCCATCTTGTTGGTGATGGTGCCGGCGCACATAATCAAGTCTGCCTGACGTGGAGAGTTACGGGTAACCTCGAAACCGAAACGGGAGAAGTCATAGCGCGCACAACCGACAGCCATAAACTCAATACCGCAGCAAGAGGTACCAAAAGTGAGAGACCAAAGAGAATTGGAACGTCCCCAGTTGATTGCCTGGTCGAGAGTTCCTACAACTACATTCACGCCGCCCTCATGCAATTCGTTTACAATCTTTTCAAGTCCTTCGTTGTCCTTGAATTCTCCATAAGGGATACTCTTGATAACGGGCTTTCTTACTTCCATTCCAGCGCTCCTTTCCGCCAGGCGTAAGCCAAGCCAAATACCAATACCAGCATGAAAAAGCCAATGCTACAAAGCGCCATGGCTCCAAACTGCTTAACTACAACTGCCCAAGGATAGAGGAACACGGTCTCGATGTCGAACACGAGGAAAAGAATCGCAAAGAGATAGTAGCCCACATGAACTGGAAGCCAAGAGGTTCCACGTGTAGGGATACCACACTCAAACGGTTGACCTTTCACGGGGTTGTACGAGCGAGGACCAATGAGTTTCGCAACTACATAAGCTCCTACCACCAATACAGCAGCCGTCAAGATAACGGTGATTAATAAGATAGAATACATATATATGTTATAAAATATAATTTAGCCTACAATATAAGGCGATGCAAAGGTAATAAATTTATCGCTAACTTAGTTAAGTTTAACATTATAAAATGGATATAAACGGAAAAATTGACCCAAAACAAGTTGCATTATCTCCTTCTTTTCTCATGGAAAGCGACAAGTCCGTCCATCGGACTGCGCACCACCTCGCCCATGGCAAAACCTTCTGCAAGGGCGGCTTCTTTCAATTGTTTGCTGAAATAAAAAGCCACACTACCTATTGCACCGACCTTCAAATCCGTGCGATGATAGCGCGATACATTATAGCGGAAGAATTGGCGAAAATTACCGATGACAAGTTCGCGAAGCGATTCATCGTCCATATTTTTCGCCAAAAACGGACATACCGAGGCCAAGAAGCGGTTGGCCAGCGGTTGACGATACACATGGTCGATAACGTCTGCCATCGACAAGCCTGTAGTCCGCTCATAAGCTATCCGAATACGCTCACTGAGTCGTCCCTTGTAAAGGGCATTGAAGAAAAGTCTTCCCATCACGGCCCCACTTCCCTCGTCGCCGAGAATATAACCTAAAGGCGGTACATTCTCCACGACTGAAGTTCCATCATAGAGACAGGAGTTGGACCCCGTGCCCAGAATGCACGCCACCCCTTCCCGACTGCCGCACACCGCACGGGCAGCAGCCATCAGATCGCCTTGGCACTCCACTTCCGTATCAGGAAACAACTGGCTGAAGAGTTGGGTTATCTTGGGCAGCATCTCCGCACGACATCCACTTCCATAAAAATGAAGTCGCCCAACATCCACCATCTCCCGGTCATCGAGTTGAGGCAACAGTTCGTCGTTGATGATTTGGGCAATCGTGTCGAGCGACTGGTGAAAAGGGTTGAGTCCCTGTGTCGCCATCCGTTTGACAACACGGCCATTATCGGCTATACACCAATCGGTCTTGGTGCTGCCACTGTCTGCAATCAGTATCATTATGTAGTTATCATATCAATGAAGTCTGTTTTGACTTCAGGTTATTGTTTGTCACCCAGCTCGGTGACAAACAATAAAAGGGAGTCCCGCAACCTGTACAGGGTTCCCTTTTATTCTATTTCATCAATAAACTCTCGGTCCGAATATGAACGTGCCCACACGCACCATTGTGCTACGGCACCGCACGGCGATTTTATAATCATGACTCATGCCCCAACTCCGTTCGCAGAACGAAGGCCGGTCGGAGAAATATTTGACTTTCACTTCATCGAAGAAATCCGCAGCCAGATTGAATTCGTCTCTTATTTGCTGTTCATCATCGACATTGCTTGCCATCATCATCAGTCCACAAATGCGGACGTTGTGCAACTGACGCCATTCACCTGCCTCAAGCAGTTGGCGGCAAGCATCAAGAGTGAGTCCGTATTTGGTCTCTTCCGATGCGATATGAAGCTCGAGCAACACGTCAATCACGCGGTCATGCTTGGCGGCCTGTTTGTCGATTTCCTTCAGCAGTTTGAGCGAGTCGACAGCCTCGACCATTGAGATATAAGGCGCAATATATTTCACTTTGTTGGTTTGCAAGTGTCCGATGAAATGCCATTCGATGTCCTTAGGAAGCGTTTCCACCTTCCTGGCCAATTCTTGTTCATGACTTTCTCCAAAGACACGTTGTCCTGCAGCGTAAGCAGCCTCAATGTACTCGTTGGGGTGATACTTGCTTATGGCCACGAGGCGCACACCAGAGGGGAGGTTGCTGAGCACCTCACGAAGATTTTTCGCTACGTCTGTTTCCATATTCATTCCGTTATTATGGGTTCACTTCTTTTCTTCCTCAGCCTGTTCGTACTCAGGTTTGTCGTTCTTTTCAAGTTTCTTGGCAGCTGTCTTCACGTGCTCAAAAACATCCATGATTTGTGTTTCAGCCACACTGGCAATCACATAGTCCATCATGCCTGCGCCTTGCACTTCTTCAATGTGTTTCACCGCCCCCTGAATACTAGCAGCTTGAACAAGAAAATACTGACTGGTGCGCTTTTCCTTAGACGTTTTCTCGTCAATTGTGATAAACTGCAATTTGGCTTTATACCACTTGTCATCATTATCAAAATCGCTGAAGAAAATCTCACGATAAGATGCAGGAGAAATATTCTTCACAGTAGATCCTCCATGAAAATAGGGTTCCATTTCTTCATTAATATTAGCCTCTGCCTCTGCAAAGCCGTCGGCATCAACCACATATGTCTCGGTAACGTCCTTTTCAAGGCCGTCTTCCATCTGCTTTGTATAACGCACTTTCGTTTCAAACCAATTTGCACTTATTGCTCTCATTGTCTTTTCTTTATTGTTTTTTATTAATTTGGAAGGCAAAATTACGCAAAATCCCCGAACAAGCCAAAGTTTTGCCTTCTTTTATTTTTCAATTCTATTCCCATTGGCACTCTATATAAAATTATGGTAAGCCCCTATAGGCTGCATCTCAACAATGAAAATAAAATGGGATTTTATTTTGCATTGTCTTCGATTTGCACTACCTTTGGATAATGTAGGCTGCATCTCAACAATGAAAATAAAATGGGATTTTATTTTGCATTGTCTTCGATTTGCACTACCTTTGCACTCTTAGAACTAATTATTTTTAAAGATTTATATGCCTGAGATATCAGTTCGCGGACTGGAAATGCCGGAATCGCCAATACGTAAATTGGCTCCTTTGGCTGTTGCCGCAAAAAATAGAGGAATAAAAGTATACCACTTAAATATTGGACAACCCGACCTGCCCACTCCGCAAGTCGGACTGGACGCCTTGAAGAATATCCACCGTCACATTTTGGAATATTCTCCTTCTCAAGGCTATTTGTCATACCGACAGAAACTCACCGGATATTATAAGAAATTCAACATCAATGTTGACGCCGATGACATCATCATCACATCAGGCGGATCTGAGGCTGTTTTGTTTGCCTTCATGTCTTGTCTGAATCCTGGTGACGAAATCATCGTGCCCGAGCCGGCCTATGCCAACTATATGGCATTTGCCATCTCTGCCGGTGCGAAAATCCGTACCATCGCCACCACCATCGAGGAAGGATTTTCCCTTCCAAAGGTAGAGAAGTTTGAGGAGCTTATCAACGAGCGCACCCGTGCCATCATGATTTGCAACCCCAACAACCCTACAGGTTATCTCTACACCCGCAGGGAAATGAACCAAATCCGTGACCTCGTGAAGAAATATGACCTCTACCTCTTCTCAGACGAGGTCTATCGTGAATATATCTACACAGGATCGCCCTACATCAGTGCTTGCCATTTGGAAGGCATTGAGCAGAATGTCATCCTCATCGACTCTGTGTCAAAGCGCTACAGCGAGTGCGGTATACGCATTGGTGCCCTTATCACGAAGAACAAGGAAGTGCGCGCTGCCGTCATGAAATTCTGCCAGGCACGCCTCTCCCCTCCCCTTATCGGACAAATTGTAGCCGAGGCATCACTCGACGCACCCGAAGAATACTATCGCGATGTGTATGACGAATATGTGGAACGACGCAAATGCCTGATTGACGGATTGAACCGCATACCAGGTGTCTACTCCCCTATCCCCATGGGAGCTTTCTATACCGTGGCCAAACTCCCTGTCGACGACAGCGAGAAGTTCTGCCGTTGGTGTCTTGAAGAGTTCAACTATGAGGGCGAGACGGTAATGATGGCCCCTGCCACAGGATTCTACACCACTCCCGGAGCCGGCATCAACCAAGTGCGCATCGCCTACGTATTGAAAAAAGAGGATCTTGAGCGCGCGCTCGTCGTACTCCGCAAAGCGCTCGAGGCCTATCCTGGACGTGTCATGGAGGAACAGAAATGAATCTTCCCCTGTTTTTAGCCAAAAGGATATTCAACGACAAAGGTGACAAGCGCAAGGTTTCGCGTCCTGCCATCCGCATCGCCACAGCTGGTGTTGCCATCGGACTGGCGGTGATGATTATATCCGTTTGCGTGGTCATCGGCTTCAAGCACACCATCCGCGACAAGGTGGTGGGGTTCGGCAGTCATATCACCGTTGCCAACTTCCTGGCGATGCAGAGCGGCGAACCTTTCCCTATCTGCACCAACGACAGCCTGATCAAGACCGTGGAGCACATCGACGGCGTAAGCCATGCGCAACGTTTTGGTTTAAAACAGGGTATTCTCAAAACCAACACAGATTTCCTCGGCGTAATGCTCAAAGGCATTGGTCCGGAATATGACACAACGTTCATCCATCAGAACATAGTGGCGGGAAGCATCCCCAAGTTCAGCGACAAAGTAAGCCACAACAAGATTGTCATCTCGAAGATCATGGCAGACAAGCTGAAACTGAAGGTGGGCGACCGCATCTTCACCTATTTTATAAACAACGATGTGCGCATCCGACGTTTCACCGTGGCAGGCATCTACCAAACAAACCTAAGCCGGTTTGATGAGGTGATTGCCTATACGGATCTTTACACCACTGTGAAACTGAACGGATGGGAACCGGACCAAAGCAGCGGTGTGGAGCTCACCGTGAAGGATTTCAATGAACTGCCCATAGTGGACGACCGGGTTATCCATAAAATAAACAAGACTGTCGACTCCTATGGGGAGACCTACACCTCTGAAACCATCCAGGAAGCCAACCCACAGATATTCTCTTGGCTCGACCTGCTCGACCTCAACGTGTGGATTATCTTGGGACTGATGGTCTGCGTGGCAGGTTTCACCATGATATCCGGCTTGCTCATCATTATCCTTGAACGCACCAACATGATTGGACTGCTCAAGGCCTTGGGAGCCAAGAACCGCACAATCCGCCATACATTCCTGTGGTTTGCCACCTTCATCATCGGCAAAGGACTGCTCTTCGGAAACATCCTCGGCATCGGTTTGGTGGTGTTGCAACGCTTCACCGGATTCGTCAAACTCGACGCACAGACCTATTATGTCAGCACGGTGCCTGTGGAATTGGACCCTATATTGATTGTCCTCATCAATTTGGCCACCCTCGTCATCAGTGTCCTTGTCTTAATAGTGCCCAGCTACCTCGTTTCGCACATTCATCCAGCGAAATCGATGCATTACGAATAAAAGGATGCATTTTGTGCACAAAATATTTGCCAATGTGCAAAAAGCATATTACCTTTGCACATTATTAACATATATTGTGCAATGGAATCAATACCAAGCTTCAATTCTTTTATAGAAAAGAGCATCCTTAAAAACTGGGACTTAGACGCCTTTACAGACTATAAAGGTGCCACACTCCAATATCACGATGTGGCACGAAAAATAGAAAAGCTCCACATCATGTTCGAGAACAGTGGTGTTGTGCGCGGTGACAAAATCGCTCTCTGCGGACGCAACAGTTCCCATTGGGCTGTAGCCTTTCTCGCCACACTGACCTATGGAGCCGTGGCTGTCCCCATCCTTCACGAATTCAAAGCTGACCAGATTCACAACATCGTGAACCACAGCCAGGCAAAACTTCTTTTTGTCGGCGATGTGGTCAACACAATTATCGATCCAGCCCAGATGCCCGACCTTGAAGGCATCATCTATATTCCGGATTACTCGCTTGTGGTTTCTCGTACAGACAAACTGACTTATGCCCGCGAGAATCTCAACCGCATCTTCGGCGAGAAATTTCCCAAATATTTCCGCAAGGAACATGTAAGCTATTATAAGGAGCAAAGTCCTGATGAGTTGGCTCTAATCAACTACACCAGTGGCACTACAGGCTTCTCCAAGGGTGTGATGCTCCCTTATCGTGCGCTGTGGGGCAACCTTGATTTTGCCAATCAAGTACTCGGCAAGACCATCCCGTCAGGATCCAACACCATCAGTATTCTGCCGATGGCACACATGTATGGCATGGCATTCGAATTTCTCTTTGAGTTCGCCCATGGTTGCCATGTCTACTATCTCACCCGCATTCCATCTCCTGCCATTGTGGCACAGGCTTTTGCCGACATCAAGCCGTCCATCATCATTGCCGTGCCACTCATCATCGAGAAGATTATCCGCAAGAAAGTATTCCCCAAAATACAAAACAACCGCATCCGTCTGCTGATGAACATGCCTGTCATCAGCAAGAAAGTGAAGCAGAAAATCTGCGAGCAAGTATACCAGGCATTTGGTGGCAACCTGTATGAAATCATCATCGGTGGCGCCGCCCTCAACCAGGAAATTGAGAAGTTCCTGCGCAGCATCGACTTCCCCTTCACCGTGGGGTATGGTGCTACGGAATGCGCACCCATCATCACTTACGACGATTGGCACGACCATGTCGTAGGCTCATGCGGAAAAGAAGTGGTACACATGGAGGTGAAGATTCTCAGTCCCGACCCGCAAAAGATTCCAGGCGAGATTGTCGCCAAAGGCACCAATGTGATGCTCGGTTATTACAAGAACGAGGAAGCCACCCAACAAGCCCTCGACGAGGAAGGATGGTACCACACCGGAGACCTTGGCATCATGGACAAGGATGGCAATGTGTTTATCAAGGGGCGCAGCAAGAACATGCTTTTAGGTTCCTCTGGACAAAACATCTATCCTGAGGAGATTGAGGACAAGCTCAACTCCATGCCGCTCGTCAACGAATGTCTTGTGGTACAAGACGGCGAGAAACTTGTCGGTTTGGTACATCCCGACTACGACGAAGCAAGACAAATGGGCTTCAGCGACGAGGACATCAAGAATGTGATGGAGCAGAACAGAAAGGACCTCAACGAGGTTGTACCTGCCTACAGCAAGCTCTCCCGCATTCAAATCCAAGTAGATGAATTCGAAAAAACTCCTAAGAAGAGCATCAAACGCTATCTCTACAAACTGAGCTGATAGATGTTTAGATAAAAACAGTAACACCGGACATATCTCGAGCCGAAAGGCAGATATGTCCGGTGTTGTCGTTTGTGGTCGCCAGCAGATTTCATCTCTAGTGGCACACTAACGAAGCGCTACAGGCAGACTAACGGTCCGTTAGTCTGCCTGTAGCGCTTCGTTGGTCTATTTGATTCCTCTTTCATTGAGCGCCTTGGTATATTTTGCGGCATTCTTCAAATGTTCCTCGTAAGTTCGGGCAAAGTTGTGCGTACCGCTGAAATCCTCCTTGGCACACATATAGAGATAGTCATGGTGCACATGATTGAGCACTGCGTCAATACCTGCTACGGAAGGTATGCGGATAGGGCCTGGCGGAAGACCAATATTACGATAGGTGTTGTAGGGACTTTTCACGAACAACAAATTCTCATAGATGCGCTTCAACTCGAAACGTTTCAAGGCGAACTTGATAGTCGGATCAGCCTGAAGAGGCATGCCGGTCTTGAAGCGGTTGTAATACATTCCGGCAATCATCGGTTTCTCCGCATTGTTGGCGGTCTCCTCGTCCACAATACTTGCCAAAGTGATGACTTGATTCGGAGTCAGCCCCATAGCCTTCGCTTTCTCCATGCGCTCGAAATTCCAAAACTTCTTGCTCTCTTTCTGCATTCTTTCCAAGAATTTGTCGAGCGACACATTCCAATACATGTCATAGGTATTGGGAATGAACATACAAGCGACGGTGGTGGTGTCATAGCCATATTTCCGGCAGACATGCTGGTCGGTCAAAGCCTTGTAGAGCGCCGCACTGTCAAGCATCAATTTGTCGGAGATGGCACCAGCCAACTTATCCATGGTGCGCACAGACGGAATCGTCAACTGCACAGGGGACTGCTGACCATTCTTCATATGGCGGAACACCTTCAGCGCGCCTTCGCCAGGACGGATGGCATAACGGCCACTGCGCACATGCTTGCCATAACTGCTGTGGTTGGCAAACATCTTAAACACAGACATTCCTTTTGAAGTGGCTACAGAAGACAACTTGGTGTAGACGGAATCTATGGTGTCGTCGCTGTCCACATAAACATAAGCGACATCATGCTTTCGCGAGAAAGAAGAGAAAAAGAAATAATAAACAATACCGACAACTACGATGAGCAGGACAGCTATCGGAAGAAATGATTTCTTTTGTGATTTGCGTTTCATGTTATTCTAAATTTTACGGATGCAAAGATAGTGCAAAAATCTGAGTAAGCGAAGAGAATAAAAACATTTATTTTTATTTGGGCCGTCACTTCATTATGTGTAATTTTGCAATCAACAAATATTCAGCATAACGCAATGAAACAATACGAAACTTACATCTTCGACCTGGACGGCACGCTCATCAGTTCACTTGAAGATTTAGCCGCAAGCACAAACTTCGCCTTGCGACAACATGGCATGCCAGAACATTCCATAGAAGACATACGCATGTTTGTTGGCAATGGAGTGAAAAAACTCATGGAGCGCGCCATTCCCAATGGTCTGGACAATCCGTTTTTTAAAGACACTTACCAGACTTTCCGCCAACACTACATGCACCACAATCTGGACCAGACCAAGCCCTATCCCGCTATTATGGATATGCTGACCCGACTGAGAAGAGAAGGAAAGAAAGTGGCGGTTGTAAGCAACAAATTTCAAGAGGCCACACAAGAGTTGTGCAAGCATTTTTTCGGCGACTTGGTACAAGTGGCCATCGGACAACGGGACAACATCAAGAAAAAGCCGGCTCCCGATACAGTCATCGAAGCATTAAGGCAACTGGGAACCGACAGTAAAGGTTGTGTGTACATCGGCGACAGCGATGTTGACATAGACACCGCCCGCAACAGTGGTTTGCCCTGCATCAGTGTACTGTGGGGATTCCGCGACAAAAAGTTTCTCCTCGCCCATGGTGCCACAACCCTCATCTCAAACCCGATGCAACTGTTTGATGAAGACAACCAACAATAGACGATTTTGACGAACGTTTCCCCCTATCGTTTACCACAAAACGACCATCGGTCGGCAACTATCTTAAAAGCTGCCGACCGATGTGCTTTATACAGTCTGGTGATTGATGCAAATGCCGAGCTTATACCATTCATATAGGCGATGTATTCCTTCATCGATTTCCACTTTATGGTGCCAACCCAGCCGATGGAGTTTGTTCACGTCAATGAGCTTGCGTGGTGTTCCATCCGGTTTTGAGGCATCCCAAAGTAGTTTACCTTTGAAACCAATCTCGCTGACCACTTTCTCGGCCAGACTCTTGATAGTGAGTTCCTTGCCCGTACCCACATTGATATGACAGTTGCGAATCTCGGGATTGGCAGGATCATAGGTGTCCTTAAAGTCCACATTCAACAGCACATGGACACTGGCATCAGCCATTTCCTCACTCCAAAGAAACTCTCGCAGCGGAGATCCTGTTCCCCAAAGCGTGACCGCTTCCGGTGTAATGCCAAACTTGGCAAGTTTGGCGAGAATCTCCTGGTCGGTATTCCTACCATCCACTCCCTCGACAGGTCTGAGGCTGATGTCGCGGCGCACAGCCTCCCAATCGTTTTCATTCAGGCATTTGGCCAAATACACCTTACGTATCATGGCAGGCAACACATGACTGTTTTCCAAGTGGAAATTGTCATTGGGTCCATATAGATTGGTGGGCATCACCGCCACATAGTTGCAACCATACTGGATGTCAAAACTCTCGCACATCTTCAAACCTGCAATTTTGGCTATGGCATAAGGTTCGTTGGTATACTCCAATTCGGAGGTCAACAGTGCTTCCTCCTTCATGGGTTGGGGAGCCATGCGCGGATAGATACAGGTCGAACCGAGGAAAAGCAATTTCTTAACATCGTGACGGAAGCTTTCGCCAATCACATTTTGCTGTATCTGCAAGTTCTGATAGATAAAATCAGCGCGGTTGTTTAGATTGGCCATGATGCCGCCGACATGGGCGGCAGCCAACACCACAGCATCAGGACGTTCCCGGTCAAAGAAATCTTTTACATCCACGGGATTGAGCAAGTCAAGTTCCTGATGACTTTTCCCCACCAAACGGGTATAGCCACGCTGCCTGAGGTTGTTCCATATCGCGGATCCTACAAGTCCATGATGACCCGCTACATATATTTTGGACGATTTGTCTAACATATCTGTTCTTGGTTTATTCTGGCATTTGTGCCTTCAGATAGAGTTTCTTGACAAACTTTTTGTCGTGCTCAATCATGATGTGCACCAGCTCGGCGAAACTGGTCTTGGTAGGATTCCACCCCAGTTCCGTCTTCGCTTTGGTCGGGTCACCAAGCAACTGTTCAACCTCACAGGGACGGAAATACTTGGGATCGACCTCCACAAGCACACGACCTGTAGCCTCGTCGACACCTTTCTCCTCAACACCCTTTCCTTCCCAACGCAAGTGAATGCCCAATTCAGCAAACGCCGCCGTGGCAAACTCGCGCACAGTGTGCATCTCGCCGGTGGCAATGACGAAGTCTTCCGGGGTGTCATGCTGCAAAATCAGCCACATACACTCCACATAGTCTTTGGCATATCCCCAGTCGCGACGCGCGTCCAGATTGCCGAGATAAAGTTTGTCCTGATAGCCTTGGGCTATGCGACAAGCTGCAAGCGTAATCTTGCGGGTCACAAAATTTTCACCACGACGCTCGCTCTCATGGTTGAAAAGGATACCGTTCACACAAAACATGCCGTAGCTTTCACGATAGTTCTTGGTGATCCAGAAGCCATACTGCTTCGCCACGCCATAGGGAGAACGTGGATAAAAAGGTGTGGTTTCGCGTTGCGGCACCTCCTGCACCTTGCCAAACAACTCTGAAGTGGACGCCTGGTAGACGCGACAGGTCTTCTCCAAACCGCAAATGCGAACAGCCTCCAACAAGCGGAGCACGCCCACAGCATCATCTTCGGCTGTATATTCAGGCACATCAAAACTCACCTTCACATGGCTCTGTGCCGCCAAGTTATAGATTTCGGTAGGCTGAACCTCGCGGATAATGCGAATCAGCGATGAAGAATCGGTCATGTCTCCCCAATGGAGATTGACCAAACGTTGTTTTTTCATGTCTCTCACCCATTCATCCAAATAGAGGTGCTCAATGCGACCTGTATTGAATGAGGATGAACGGCGCAGAATGCCGTGAACTTCATACCCTTTCTCGATTAAGAATTCGGCAAGAAAAGAGCCGTCTTGGCCCGTAATTCCTGTGATAAGTGCGATTCGTTTTGTCATAACATCAAGGATTATTTTTATAGTAAAGGAATCAGATTGGTAGTAATATGAAGGGCAACCAAGATTATTGGTTGCCCGAGAATTGCTTGATACGCTGCTCTTCCGAGAGTTTGCATATCAATAAGGTATCGTTTTGTTCAGCTACAATATAGCCGTCAAGACCCTGTATGACCACTTTCTTTTCTTGCGTGGTGTGGACGATGCAGTTGTGCGAGTCATAAAGAGCCACATTCTGTCCGATGACGCCATTGCCATAAAGGTCAGTCTTTGTCTGCGTGAGCAAAGAACCCCAAGTTCCGAGGTCGCTCCATCCGAAATCTGACGGACGGACAAAAATCTCTTCTGCCTTCTCCATGATGGCATAGTCGACAGAGATATTCTCACACTCGGCATAAC
>ERZ808270.934-NODE-934-length-14313-cov-8.351312_pt1 | contig 14313 bp, 19 predicted proteins | sample MGYA00521082_ERZ808270 | MGnify/ENA primary metagenome ERZ808270 (study PRJEB31516, sample SAMN03275594) | gut metagenome | biome: mammalia-associated habitat; material: feces | host: Papio cynocephalus | place: Kenya | collected 2012-07-27 ...
CAGCGTGCTATTAGGCGATAAAAGGTAAGGCAAAAAAAATAATCTGTATTATGTTTCAAAGCAATATGGCAAAAAAAAGTGCAATCATTAGGAGAATTGATCTTCGCGCTACGATGAAGATGATGGCGAGAGGATCGGAAGTGAGTATCCCCAGAGGGGAGTTTACGCGGCAGGCGATTTTGCAGGCTGTGAAGGCGTTCAATAAGGAGGCTGGGTGGCTGGAGTATTCGATGGAGTTTGACATGGATGCTGCGGGCAATCGGTTTTATCGGATTGAGCGGAAGTTGGAACGAGAATAATAACCGCTTAAAGATGTGTGATATGAATAGGAAGATGTGCGATATGAATACGAATATTTCTCAGAGTGTGGTGAATGGGCTGAATGCTCAGGTGCAGACGTTTATTCAGATTCCGAAGGAGCAGTGGGACGAGATTGTGAAGCTGCTTGAGGATGTGAAGAAGATGCTTGAGCCGAAGGATAGATGGCTTTCGAAGGCTGAGGCTATTAAGGAGCTTGGCATTTCGGCTACGACGTGGTATGATTGGTGCCGAAGGTATGAGATCCCGTTTTCAAGGATTGGGCGCAAGGTGATGGTGAAGCAGTCGGTGCTTGACGAGGTGAGGGAGCGCCGGGCTAAGGAGCGGGATTGGTATTGATGAGTTTTGAGTTTTGAGTTTTTGAGGTCATGAGGTCATGAGGTTATAAAGTTGCTTTTGGCTGACGCGAGAAGCTTGGTGCTTGGATCTTGTGACTTGTGACATGGTAAAGACAGGAAAAATTAAGGTTACGATTATGAAGAAGTGTGTCTCTATACTTAAATGGATCGGGCTTGGCGTTGGCTTGGCTTTGATGTTTGGCATTGCTGGGCAGAGTGACTATGAGGATGCTGTGATTCAGGAGATGAAGAACAGTGGTGCTTACTATGAGCTTGAACGGGCTCATCCTACATGGAATGAGAAGCAGCTTGTGGAGGCTTATGAGGCTCAGCGTGATGGTAAGCAGATGGATGAGTGATGTGCTCTCATCTGAGATCTGATGGAGAGGATCGCCGGCTAAATGGATAGGCCGGAGGTGAAAACTGGGCGCGTGCTGGATGGGCTTGGATTTATGTTTAACCCTCTTTGATTTTGAATTGATATGTTGGCCGTGAAGGACGCGCTTTTCGTTGCACTCGTAGGAACGAGTACGGGGTTCGATTCCCCGCCTCTCCTCTGCTGATCTTGGTAGGCATAGGTGGCTAAATGGATAGGCCGCATGGGCTTAATCGTCGGCTTGGCTCGCGTGTATGGTCTGTGATCCTGGATAGGCGCAGATGGTGGGCTTGGCTACTGACTTGAGGCTTTCGCACATTAGGAGGTTCGATTCCTCCGCCTACTGCCGAGAAGAAGATCTGAAGTGGTAGCACTTTTGATCTGAAGTGGTAGCACTTTTGAAAAACGGATGCCCACTCGTTGAAAAACGGATGCCCACTCGTTGAAAAACGGATGCCCACTCGTTGGAAAACGGAAGCCCACCCGTTGAAAAACGGATGCCCACTCGTTGAAAAACGGATGCCCACTCGTTGAAAAACGGAAGCCCGATTGATTATAACTCAAAAAGTGAATGGATATGGATAGAAGACTTAGATCGAGAGATCGCCGCCGTGCTTGCACGTTTACGCAGGTGGCTGGTGAGAGAAACAGGGCTGAGGCTCTGAGGCTGAGGCGCGTGCATGGCGCTGAGGGCTATGGTGTGTATATGATGATCAAGGAGCGGATGGCTGAGGCTGACGATGGGAGGCTGAGGCTTGATGAGCTTGACGTCTTGGCTTATGAGCTTGGCGTGGAGGCTGCTCTTGTATCGGACGTGGTGAGGGGCTTTGGGCTGTTTGCGGTGGATGAGGCTGAGGGTGTATTCTTCTCTGTCGAGATGGAGGAGGAGAGGCTCAGAAGGCTGAATGTGAGCCGTAAGCGGGCTGAGGCTGGAAGGCGTGGCATGGCTTCAAGATGGGGCAATGTGGCGCTTGGCGATGAGGCTATCGGTGCTGAGGCTTCAGGCGATGTGGAGATAGCTGAGAATGAGGGCGGAAAACAATTGGATAACAATTGCTTAACAAAGAAAGAAAGAGAAAAGGAAAAAGAAATGCTCTCCCCTGCACCCCTCTCTAAAGAAAAAGAAAAAGAAAAAGAAAGTTCCGGCAACGACGCCCGCGCCCGTGCATGCGTACGTGAGGGCTCTGACTTGGGAGGTTCGGACGGTAGGCTCGTTCAGTCCCGGGGTGGCAGGCCGCGCGCGCGTGAGGGCGTGGTGGCTGATGTGGCTTACGAGGCTCGACTGATGGCGAAGGACGACCGTTGGACGAGGGTGGTGAGTGGTCACTGGGGCTTGACTGAGGATGGGCTGCGCAAGCGGCTTGATGAGTGGACGCTTTCTTGCGAGATGAACGGCCGGTATTGTCATCGCGACATGGTGGATGCTAAGACGCACTTCAACTCGTGGATGCGCATTCAAGTGGATAAGGACTTTATGAAACTTAAGACGAACAACTATGGAAGAAAAATTGGAACGCAACAACAGGGCGGAGCTTCGCCCTTCGGCTCGACAGAGCGAGAGGATAAGTACAAGCACCGTCGGGGAGTGGCTGCGACTGCTCAGGCATGGGAGTACACCCTTGACTTTTAGACTGCCCGCGGGCTCTCAATCGGAGGAGCTGCTCTCTGTGGCTTATGGCGAACAGGTGAGGCAGACGGGACGGCAAGTGGTGGATAGCTTGGAGCTATCGAAATTGCTCCGTATGGTGAGCTTGGAGCTATCGGGGCTGCAGTCTGTAGAGCAGAGGCTTGGGCGCTTCGGCTTGCTGATGATGGGCGTGCCTGGTGATGGTAAGACGACGATGATCCGTGCGATTCAGATGGCGGCGAACTTGTGCTACTCTGCGGGGCTTTACTCTCAGCGTGAGCGCGACGAGGGGCTTGAGGGCTTGCAGATCGTGACGGCTCGCGATGTGGCTCAGGCTTGTACGGATGCCTTTAGGCTTCAGCGGCTGAAGGAGCGTGCGGTATTGGCCGTCGACGATGTGGGCACGGAGCCTGCGGAGGTGATGCACTATGGCACTATGCTTCAGCCTATGGCGGAGCTCTTGGAGTATCGCTACTCTCGGAGGCTGTATACGATCCTTTCGACGAATCTCACGGGGCGGCAGCTCTCTGAGCAGTATGGCGAGAGGATGGTGGATAGGCTGAGGGAGATGTGCTTGCCGATGATCTTCCCCGAGCGATCGTACAGAAGGCGGAGGGAGGCTGAGGTATGAGGAAGCACTATCTTGAGACGAGCACTCGGCTGGTACGAGTAGTGACTTGTGGCTGTAATGGCATGGCGAGGCGCTACAGGCTCACCGATGTGGGCGAGCTGTTGCTCCGAAGGCTGAGGGATGTGCCTAATGTGAGGCTTTGCGCGGTGTTCGGTGTAGGCTTATACGTGGTGAGCAAGTGGCGCAGGGAGCGTGGCTTGTACATATCGAGCATGGCTTACAGGCGGGTGCACTCTGAGGCTGCACTTAAGAATTGGCAAGATCTGAAGAAGGATCCTCGCTGTGTGGAGATGCTGAAGGCGCGCGGGCGCAATCTCAGTGCTTCAGGCTGTGCGGCGAGGAAGCGTGATGCAGCACGACTGCGAATGGGACTGCCGCAGGTCTCGAAGTTTCGGCTGAAGGCTGTGGATGGCAAGATGAATAGATCTATGCGCAATGCTCGCTACTATCTGCGCTCTCATGGCTATATGACGGTGGATCGTGAGATCGACTTTGGACAGGTGGTGCGCTACGATGATCGGACCGTTCGCTCCGAGGCTCTTGAGGCTCGCTATCAGAAGCGATTCGGGTGGAAGTTTCTGCCCGAGGGCGCTGATGAGGAATACGTGAAAGGGCGCGATGATAGCCCTTTGGAATATGGTTTTACGACAAAATACTAAAAGATATGAAGGCAAGAATTGCTAAGAAGATCGTCCGCCCGCTGCTGGTGGGCCTCTACATTGACGATGAGAAGATGGCTCGAAAGGAAGCTTCCCGCTCGGCTTATTCGTGGCGATATAAGGTGGCGCTCATGATGATGAAGCATATGGGGCACAAAGGTGGCAAAGAAGACTGCCGACTGAGGATGGCTATGGACAAGATCTGCAGACGCGCGAGGAGAACTAAACCACAACTTGAAGAACTTTAAATCGGAGGCGCTATGGACAACAGAAAAAGACCTTTGGCCTCGGATGGCAAGACGGTGATCAGCGCTCGCCATACGAGCATTACGAATACGGCTATCCCGATGAGCGTGCGCAAGGATTCGCTCCGACAGAAGGTGAGCGGCTGCATGCAGAAGGCGATGGTTACGAGCGCAGCAAAGCTCATCAAGCGCGACTATGCTTGCATGACGAACGATAAGAGCGAAGAGGCTCTCATATTCTCGGCACTGTGGCATTCGTGCTACCTGCGCAAGGAGTTTGCTCACGACATGGTGCGCAGCGCCGTAGTAGAGATCCAGCTATCGCCCTTCTACCGCCAGCGGGTGAAGCAACGTGCCAACGAGGTGCTCCGCCGCTTGGCGCGGTGGGACTCGGAGAGCGCACGGCAGTTTGGGCGGAAGGCTGACGTGGCCGAGTTCTATGAGGAGATGGCTGAAGAGACTCGCCCTGTGATGCGCCGCATGTATGAGACGCTGAAGATGTGTATTGCTCAAGTCCTGACGCGTGAGCTTTGCGGGCAGGGGAGCATGGTGCATGCTGGAGCGATCGCAGCGATGCTCACGGTGGAGTTCGTCTTCGAGAAGATTCGCCGAGATGTGAAGGAGGCTTACAACCTCTGCCCTACTACTTGGGTGCTCGGTGAGCTATCCGACGATGGACTGTATCAGAGCGTGAGCGAGCTAGTGAACGAGATGGACCATGTGGTCTGCCCCAAGGATTGGCTCGGCACGAAGGTGACGCATGATCCCAACGTGAAGCAGGCGGCTCAGAACCTTATGCGCTACATTGGATCGGACACGCAGATGACGGTGCTCATAGATGACTATTATGCTAAGATCAAAGAACGACAACAGAGACAGACCGACAATGACACAGAAGAAGAATGACTACACGACGGGCGTGAGCTACATGGCCACGGATCGTGACCGCTCGGTGCACGTGTTCCGGGTGGTGCCGAGGCGTAAGGTGTTCCAATGGCTTGCCGACGAGAGGCTTGGCCGCCCGGAGACGGTGCTATGGAAGAGCTTATGGTATAAGCACCGCCCGCGATGGACGGATCTGCCGGTGAAGATCATAACAGACTTTACGACGGATCCCTGGACGGACACGTTCCATCAGATGACGCAGGAGGAATACGATAGGGAAGTAAGAGAGTGGTACGATGTGCCGGTGAAAGACCGTGATTATAATAGATTCGGATAACTCCTTAACTCCTACATAGACATTATGCCCAAAAACCGCCGATACCGCCTCAACCTCAGCCTCCGCGAAGCTGACTACCTCATTGCTCGCCGAGTGGCCTCCGACTATGGCTTCGACTCTGCATGCCAACTGATGACTACGCTCCTGCGTATGTTCTGCCGCCATGTGCGCACAGCGGAGCGCTTAAGGGCTGAGGCTGAAGCTGAGGCTTACACCGATGAGGCCGACATAGAGGAAGCCTTCCAAGAATTCACGCGATGGCAACGAGAGCCCGACGGCACGGTGCCGAAGAACAGAAACCACCCCCGACGAGAATGCCGGTAAAGGTGTGGCGGACACACTCATAGCGGAGAGACGCAGAAGCGCGCAGCAAGCAGACAGCCGGTACGCAGTGGCGTATCACAGACGCTCAATGCAGATATTGTTTCGTTACTTCATTCAGATGTTGCTATTTTGCGCTTGCTGTGCCCTGCGCGCTCTCCGCTTCTCTTATAAAATCATTCATTCATTTTATTATACATTTAACACTACACAATCATGGAAGAAAAGAATTGGTACGAAGTAAAGACTAAGTATGTGATCCAAGGCGAAGACCAGATGGACAGTATCCAAGATGCGCAGACGGTCTGCCTGATCAAGGCTGTATCGTTTGCCGACGCTGAGGCTATAGCCGCTGAGACAGTAGCCGAGCGAACCAACAAGAATGGCTACCATGCCGCCGACATTGAGACGAAGGCATGCGCCATCCGCAAGTATGCCTACGTGCTCCGAGCTGAGGGCGATGGCGGAGGGTCGTATTACAAATCCAAGGTGATAGTAGACAATATCGGAAGCATGGAGTCTGAAGTGGCAATCATAGAAGCCTGTAGCTTTGCCGATGCAGTTAAGCGGATTGACGATAACTACCACTATTGCGACTTCGAGATCGACACCGTGCAGAAGACTCCTATCAAGTGCGTAGTCGAATAGTAAGTGTACGTCTGCCATAGGGCAAGTAGAAGTAAAACACACATTCACTATATAATAGCATACGATATGATATCAATAGCGACAGAAGTATATCCAGCGCTGGTGTTGATCCTGATGGTAGCCGTGGGCGCGTGCTCGCTGATGGCCTACCGTGCCGGTGCTCATGAGAAGAGCGACCACTTGAAGCAGATCGAAGAAGAAGCTCAAGCGCATGGCTACGACATAGGCTACCGCGACGGCCACGACAAAGGCTTCGAGGAAGGACAAGAGACAGGCTTCTCGGATGGCAAGCTCTATGCTGCGATACAGAGCAACAATGAGCGAATCCTCAAGAAGCAACGCCGACTGCCCAAGGACTATAAAGCCTCGGATCATGGCTAAGGACGCTGACTACCGCCGACTGATCCACTCCGCCCGATGGCTGAGGCTGAGGCGTGAGGTGCTTACGCGCCATCCGCTCTGCGCTCGCTGCGAGGAGGAGGGACGCGTGAGGACTGCCACGGAGGTGCACCACGTGCGCCCTGTGGAGGAAGCCACTTGCCTGCGGGAGAAGGAGTTGCTCATGTTCTCACCCAGCAATCTCCGCCCACTCTGCCACGACTGCCACGTCAAGACGCACACCGAGATGGGACGCTCCGGGCGGGAGGCCAACACAAGGCGCAAGGCAGAGCAGGCGAGCCTGATCAACCGCCGATTCTTTGACTGAAAACGACCGAAAATAATCGAAAAACGACCGAAAAACGACCAAAAACGTGCGTTTTTCGGCCGTTTCTGTACACAGATGGGGCGTGGGTGGTAGTGCCTCATCCGGTACCAACCACCCCGGGGGGGCTTTTTTTAAGTGGGGGGTATACCCCTTAAACCCCGCCCAAACCCTTTTTTTTGCGCGAGAAAAATTTACGATTTGCGGAACTTTGGGCACCGCCGCCCCCGGCTGAGGCTCCCGATTCCCGGCTGAGGCTTTCGCCCATGGGCGCGCTGCTCTCTCCCCCGATTCCGCTCCTTTCATCCTATCAGCTTATGAAAACTACTCAGCAATGGCACCGCAAGATCACGCAAGCGCTCAAGAAAGCGGGCACGTACAATTCGAGCCTTGAGATGCAGATCCAATCGCTTGCCTCAGCCATGCGCACGCTCGAACTTTCGACCGAGGAGATCGATGGACTACAGACTACCGTGGTGTGGGAGAAGACTCGCTATGGCGAGAAGATGGCTCCTCACCCGGTATTTAAGATCCAGCGTGATGCGCAGGCCTCAGTGACTCGACAGATGAAGCAACTCCAGCTCACGCCCGAAGAACTCACTACCGACCAAACCTCCGATCCGCTGATCGACCTTACGAAGAAGCTGCTCGACACGTAGGGACTTCCCTCCTCGTTCAATCCTCGTTCAATTCTCATTCAATTCTCGTTTAATTCTCATTCAATTCTCGTTTAATCCTCGTCCAAATCCGTTTAATCCCCGTTTAATCCCCGTTTAATCCCCGTTTAATAATCCACCCTCACGCCCATGACCGATGAAGAAGCACACCGTCTGCGCCAAGAGAAGCGAGCCGTCACGGCTCGGCTTGACGCTGTAAGCCTTGACTCCTACCGCCTCGAGCGGGTAGATGGTAGGCTGTATGCTTACGTCTGTATGGTCAAGAACAATCCTGAGGAGCACTGCGTATGGGAGCAACTTGCTGTGGAGCGATTCCTGCGCATGGTGAAACGCTATGGGATCAACGTCAAGGCCGTGCAGCGCTTCTACGTGTTCTACGAGAATCTATTCTTCCCCGGCAAGCAGGGCATGCAGCACTATAGGCTCACGCCGGTGCAATGCTTCCAGTTTGCCTCGGTCTATGGATTTTGGCAGAAGGGACGGCGAGTGGTCAGGGAAGTGTGCTTGTTCGTGCCTCGTAAGTTCTCGAAGACTACGAGTGGTGCTGCCTTCCCCCTGTATGATCTATTCTTTGGCGACGCCAATGCCGAGTGTTACTTCGGTGCCAACTCCTACGACCAAGCGAAGAAGGGCTTCGACGTGCTCCGAGGCTGTGTGCGCAGGCTTGATCCGCGCGGGCTTCGCTATACGGTCAATGAGGAGGTGATCAAGAGCCGCCGTCAGGATCGCACTGCATTCGCCCAATGCCTCACGGGCAATTCTCGCACCAAGGACGGACTGAATGCTTCGACCGTGCTCATAGATGAGTACAGCCAGGCGCGCACGAATGAGCTGCTCTCCGTCTTGACCACTTCGATGGGTATCCGCATCAATCCGCTCACGGTGATCATCACCACGGCATCAGACGTATTTGATGGCCCGTTCTACTCCAAGCTGCAGGGCTACAAGCGGCTTCTGCTTGGCGACGTGGAGGACGATACCGTATTTGCCCACCTCTTTGAGCCCGACGTGGACGATCCGGAAGACTCGGAGCAGACGTGGCGCAAGGTCCACCCGCATATGGGCATCACGGTCAATATGGAGTTCTACCGCCAGGAGTACAAGACTGCCCTGCGCGATGGGGCTGAGGCTATGCTCGCCTTTCGCACGAAGCTGCTCAACGTCTATGCCGAACAGCAACAGCGCTCATGGATCACCGCTACGCTTGCTACGGAGATCATGCGTCCCGTCACGATCGATAGCATACCGGGGCGCCCCGATGGCATGGTGGCGATCGACCTTTCTGAGAGCGACGACTTCTCGGCCGTGACCGTCGGCATCTACTCTAAGGAGGCCAAAAGCTTCACGTTCCACACGTCCTACTTCTTCCCTGAGGGGGCTCTCTCGGGGCATCCCAACGAGCGCCTCTACCGCACATGGGCGGAGAGCGGACACCTGAGGCTCACTCCGGGCGAGGTGATCGACTACAAGAGCATCGTGGAGTACATACTGCGCGTGAATGATCACGTGCGCATACTCTCCATCGGCTACGACCCCTGGAAGAGTCAGGAGGTGGTCAATATGCTTGCCGCCAGCGGTGCCCGAGGTGTGCTGCGCGGTGTGAAGCAGACCTACGGCAACTTTACCGCCCCCGTGGAGAGCTTCGAGCATGGCGTCAAGACGGGGCATATCTTCATCAACCGCAATCCGATCAATGCTTTTTGCTTCGGCAATGCTATCCTCGACACCGACAACCTGGGCAACTCTAAGCCGGTGAAGCGCGCCCGCTATCAGAAGATCGATGGATTGATCACCATGCTTATGTGCCTCCGACTGTTCATAGACTATGAGCGGTAATAGCCCCGCAATAAATCCGCGATTCCTTGCGGGGTAATATTAATAATCGTACCTTTGCGGTGTGGATAAGCGTAATCATATGAGCAATTTTGAGAATCAGATACAAAATAAAGAAAGACAGTATCAGAGAGACAGAACAAGGCGAGAGAGACTTGCGACGTACTTCTATGACGTGTCTAAGCTATTCATAGGAGGATGGGTGATAGGTGTAGTGCTGCCGTTACTTTCTTCCGATGAGATAACTATATCTACTTATTTAATCATCTTAGCTGGCATATCTACAGCTATATTTTTAGCTTTGATTGCCAATAAAATTTTGAAATGACATGGAAGCATTAGCATTCGGTTTCACCCTATCTGCGATTATCGCAATAGGATTCTATATTTGGCTATTCACTAAGAGTGGCAAGAAGTGGCTACGAGATTTGTAAAAATATACGACAATCCGTTTGGTCAATATAGCGAAAATCACTACTTTTGTAGTGCTTATCGCACACACCTATGAGCCAATTCTCCTTGGTTCTTTTTTAAAATCCTATCCACTTTCCAGCCGCAAGCCTCTCCTCCACCGGGCTTGCGGCTTTTTTGTGTCCTATTGTCGGGGTGGTACCCACGGCCGAGCGTCGGCGTGGTGGTTATGAATCTGCTATCTGTTTTCCCCTTTTTTCGTAAGCGTTCCTTAGCCCAGGCTGACGAAGCGAGCACACCCCGCAAGGGTGGGGCTTCCATAGTTCCCCCATCCTATATGGGGTGTGCTCAGCCGTTGGCCGTATCTACGGTGTACCGCTGCGTGAGGCTTCTCTCTGAGAGCGTGGCCAATCTGCCTCTGCGATTCCTCAGGATGAATGCCGATGGCGTCTTTGTAGACGATCGGCGCGACCGCCTCCACTATCTGCTCTCTGTGCAGCCCGATGAGCCTTACAATGCTTTCGACTTTTGGTCGCAGGCCATCCAGCAAATGCTCCTCCAGGGCAATGCTTATATCGTGCCGCAGTACGACCCTATGACCATGCAGATCTCCCGCCTCGTGCTCTGCACCCGAGGCACGGTGAGCTATGATCAGCTCAATAGGCAGTATACCGTGATGGATCCTACCAACCGGCTATCGGGCACCTTCGCCGAGGAAGAAGTGATCCACCTGAAGAACCTCTCGCTCGATGGGCAGACGGGCGTGAGCACCCTCACCTTTGCCCGCCTCACCGCCGACATTGCTCAGACGGGCGACCGCGAGACGCTCAACCGATTTGCTAACGGTGGCAACGTGCGCGGACTCGTAGGCAACGACACCTCCGTGCGTGGCTTTGGCGAATACCAAGACACCGAGCTCGACGCTACAGCTGCCGACCTTGACGAGCAGTTCCAGGCGGGCAAGAAGATCGTGGCTGTGCCCGGTCAGGTGAAGTTCTCGCAGCTTTCACTCTCATCGACCGACATGCAGTTCCTCGAAAGCCGTAAGTTCACCGTGCGTGAGATCTGCCGCTTCTTCGGTGTGCACCCATCCTTTGTCTTCGACGATACGAGCAACAACTATAAGAGCGCCGAGATGGCCAACGTCGCCTTCCTCTCCAATACGCTCAACCCCATGCTCCGCAAGATAGAGTGTGAGCTCCATCGCAAGCTCATCGTTCCTGAGCTATGCTGTGAGCGTCGCTTCGAGTTTGATCGGCGCAGCCTCTACGCTTGTGATCTGCAGAGCCGCGTGCAGTATCAGACTCAGACGATCGCCGCAGGCATCTATACCGTCAACGATTGGCGACGCGTGGAGAATATGCCCGCCGTCGCTGGTGGCGACACCCCGCTCGTATCGGCCAATCTCAAGGGGCTGCAAGCCCTGCTCCAAGAGGGAGAGCCCGGCGCCGCCGATGAATAACACATGTAAAACAATTGCTATAGTAGAAAGTATATATGGAAACCACAACACTCAAACGCTGTATTTACGCCCCCGCCACCGTGCGCATTCGCTCCGCTGAAGACGATCAGAAGCCGAGCCGCACCATAGAGGGCTATGCCATCCTCTTCAACACTCCCTCCGCCATCCTGTGGGCAGACGACAAGGAGACCGTGCGCGAGCAGATCGCTCCCGAAGCCGTCACGCAGGAGCTGCTCGATAGCTCCGACATCAAGATGACGATGAACCACGACTTCTCCTGCCTGCTCGCTCGCTCCAAGAAGGGGAAGGGCACGCTCTCCTACTCCATCGACGCGAAGGGCGTACGCTTCTCCTTCGAAGCTCCCAAGACCGACGATGGCGATCGTGCACTCGAACTCGTCGGCCGTGGCGACATAGACGGTTGCTCCTTCATGTTCACCTGCTCCTACCGCGATCCCGACGTCACCTCTGAGGCCACGACCGATAAGGAGACCGGCCGCCGAGACGTGCTCTACACCATCCACACCATAACGGGCATCTACGACTTCACCCTCACGCCCATGCCCGCCTACCCTGACACGGAAGTAAGCGCCCGCGAACTGCGCGAGTTGACAAGCCGTGCAGGTGCCGCCCCGAGTGCAGCACCCTCGGACGCCCAACTCCGTCAGAGGCAGGAAGCTCAGCTCCAAGAAATGCGCCGCGAGGCTGCCCGCGATCTGTGACTGATACGCTATAGATCTACCTTTTGATACTCTCTCTCTTTATGTGAAATGGAAGAAGGACCGTGCGGCAAGCTCGCATGGTCCTTCAGTGTGTTCAATAACTTGGCGAGTCTTTGTTCTCGCCGCTTGCTTAGAATGTGGCTGCAAAGATAACGAAAACGTTATGCTCACCCAAGTTTTCCGCCTAAATAATCTCATTTTCCCGCCAAGAGCGGGTACCACCCACTAATAAGCCATACAAGGTTATGCGCACCGACGCACACACTTATAACTCGACATACATCCAAACAAACCACAAAACCCTTATGAACAAGACACAGATGAACGTTCGTCAGATCGTAGCTCAGTATCAGAAGAACTGCGCACGAATCGGCGAAATTGCCGACCTCTGCGAGAAGGAAAAGCGCACTCGCAACAAGGAAGAAGAAGCAGAGTACGGAGCACTCACCCGCGAGAACTCCATGCTCCAAATGCGCATGCAGGCAGCTGCAGCCGACCACCTCGGCCAGAACCCCAACGCGCTGCAGGAAGCCAACAAGATCGTGCGCGACAACATGGCTGCCGGCCGTCAGACTGAGATCATGCTCTCTCGTGATCTGATGATGGTATCCGACGCCACATCGGGCGGCATCATCCCCCTCAACATTCAGGACATCCTCCAGCCACTGACTGAGGGCTTGATCCTCGACAAGGTAGGTCTGCCCATGCCCACCGGCCTTGCAGGCGACTACGTATGGCCAACCTATGAAGCCGTAGAAGCCACCATCCAGGGCGAAGGCGTAGAACTCACCGACACGAAGATCAACCTCTCGAAGCTCACCGCCTCGCCCCAGCGCGTAGGCGTGGCCATCCCCGTGACTCGTCAGACGATCGTACAGACGGATGGCATCATCGAGACCATCGTCAAGCAGGTAATGCCTCAGGCAGTAGCCATGCTCCTTAACAAGGTGCTCTTCTCTACCACAAAGGTGACGAACGCCACAAGCCTCGTGGGTCCCTTCGTGGCCAAGGCTGCCAAGGCAACAGCATTCGCCGAGACACCGACATTCGCCGACTTCGTGAAGCTCAAGGCCTCAGTGCTCGCCACAGGCGTAGACGGCACAAACCTCTGCTGGGTAATGACTCAGGCTCAGAAGGCCATCGCAGAGAGCACACCCAAGGACGCAGGCTCAGGCATCATGATCTGCGAAGACGACCACATCGCAGGCATCCCCGTATTCTGCACTCACTACATCGGTGAGGGCTACATCGGCCTCGGCGATTGGCGCTACCAGCCCATGGGTCTCTTCGGCGACATCTCATTCGTGATCGACCCCTACAGCCAGGCACGCAAGGACGCTGTCGACTTCGTGCTCAACGTCAACTACGGCACCACAACCCTCCGCCCCGAAGCATTCGCACTGGGCAAGGTCACGCCGAGCAAGTAACCCCTCCACCAACAAGAACCGATTTTCTTCATGAGTTGATATGTTTAAAGGTTAATGTAGAATGATGAATGACTGAGCGGGCGGGTGCCGCCATCTCCTTTCATACGCAAAAATCACCGCTTTCTCCGTGTGGACGGCATGTCTGCCCGCTCTATCTATTCTCCTTAACGCTTCCACTCATGGATGGATAACAAATAGATAACAAATGAAATACAAGGTCAAAATCGTCAAAGTCCCCTTTGGAGAGAACAAAGGCAAAGTATTATACTATCCAGCTTCAACCAATAAGCCCGAAGTAATCAACATCAACCGCTTGGCCAAGGAGATAGAAGACTTATCGTCACTCTCACGCGGCGACATTCTCAACGTCTTGAGCAACCTCGAGAAGGTAGCCATCAACCATCTGCGAGAAGGCCATAGCGTGAAGCTCGGCGACCTCGGCAGTTTCCGCACCGCCATCTTGGGCAAATCAGCAGAGACCGCCAAGGAAGTCACTGCCGCCAAAGTCAGCCGAATCCGCATCGCATTCACCCCAAGCACCACAATGAAGAAAGAGATCAACCCTACCGCCATCACTCTCGAAAAGCTGAGCGACTCGGAAGAATGATCCACCTTCAAACGTATGCCCACTCGTTGAAAAACGTATGCCCACTCGTTGAAAAACGTATGCCCACTCGTTGAAAAACGTATGCC
>ERZ808270.939-NODE-939-length-14230-cov-4.494109_pt1 | contig 14230 bp, 7 predicted proteins | sample MGYA00521082_ERZ808270 | MGnify/ENA primary metagenome ERZ808270 (study PRJEB31516, sample SAMN03275594) | gut metagenome | biome: mammalia-associated habitat; material: feces | host: Papio cynocephalus | place: Kenya | collected 2012-07-27 ...
TTACGTTATAGTTGGTAATTTCAAAGTTTTCGGTAAAAATTTTTGCCGTTGACTTCCGCTTTTCACTGTGCTACAACCGCAGACGGAAGGCGATAAATCGGACGGCAAATTAAAAAGTGCCCATATTTTTATGTTACAGTGTACAAATTCGATCGTTTCGGCAGAAACCGCTACGAAACGGCGATACATAAAAAAGAACTCAAAGACAACGGCGTGAAAGTCGTTTCCGCCACGGAGTATCTTCCCGATACACCCGAAGCGATTATCTTTGAAAGTATGCTTGAAGGCTATGCCGAATATTATAGCGCGGAACTTTCGCAAAAGATTCGCCGCGGCAATAACGAAAGTCGGCGCAAAGGCAATCTTACGGGCGGACGCGTGCTGTACGGCTACAAAAACGTGAATAAAAAAGCCGTCGTCGTGGAAGAAGAAGCCGAGGTCGTGCGATACATTTTCAGCGAATACGCCCTCGGCACTTACGTGAAAGATATTATCAAAAATCTTACGAAACGCGGAGTGTATTACGGAAAGCACCCGTTTTGCAGAAGTACGGTATACCGAATCTTAAAAAACGAACGCTATTCGGGAGTTTATAAATTTAACGGCGAAACGTTCGATAATATTTATCCGCAAATCGTGCCGCCGGAAATTTACGAAATCGTGCGTAAAAAAGTAAGCGATAATAAATACGGAAAAACCAGTGAAAACGTTGAATATTTATTGAAAAATAAAATTATCTGCGGTTATTGCGGAAAATCAATCGTCGGTGAAAACGGAACGGCGCATACCGGAAAACGAATGTACTATTATAAATGCGGCGGAAGAAAAAATTCTAAAAACGGTTGTAATAAGCAAACGATTCGCAAAGATCTGCTTGAAAAACTTGTGCTTGACGGCATTATCGAAGAAATGAAAAAGCCCGGAATTATGAACGGACTGATAGCCGAATTGCTACGAATACAACAAGAAAACAGCAAAGTCAATTCGGCTGTTTTGATACTGCAAAAAGAACAAAAATCAAACGCCGCCGCCATTGATAATTTACTGCAAGCCATAGAGCAAGGCGGTACGGCGGCAAGCGCGATGAAACGTTTGCGGGAACTCGAAAGCAGACAAAACGACTTAGAAGAACAAATCGCAATAGAAAAAAGCAAATCCGAAATCGCGTTGACGGAATTTCAGATACGGCAATTTTACGAAGAAGCACTACGGAGTACACCAAAAATGCTGATCAACGCGCTTGTGAAAAAAATCATTTTGTTCGACGATAAAATGCAGATTATATTCAATTCGCCGCTGAAAAATGCGGAAAGCGAAATAATGAAAGTAAGTCCCGAATACCGGGGCTTTTCTTTTGCGAAAAAACAGATACATATTCGTTATAAAGTGCCGCAACGCGCCGATCCCGTCAATTTTAACTTCGAGATTATTCTGATGATATAACGATGAAAAGCGGCTACTTCAACGCATTTAAGCGCGAAAAAACACAAAAATAAACGAAAACAACACAAAAAAAAACCTGAAACGCTACGTTTAAGTAGTTCGTTTTAGGTTCTTTTTGGTGGACAGAGGTGGATTCGAACCACCGAAGTCGAAGACGTCAGATTTACAGTCTGATCCATTTGGCCGCTCTGGAATCTGTCCGATTAAACGTTGTGCTTTCAAGCTGTGCTGCGGGTGGAGCCGGCGATTGGAATCGAACCCACAACCTGCTGATTACAAATCAGCTGCTCTGCCTATTGAGCTACGCCGGCATTCTGGTGCCTCAAGGTGGAATCGAACCGCCGACAGAGGGATTTTCAGTCCCTTGCTCTACCGACTGAGCTATCGAGGCATCTGGCGACCCAAACGAGGCTCGAACTCGTGACCTCCAGCGTGACAGGCTGGCGCTCTAACCAACTGAGCTATTGGGCCGTAGCGACAAAGCATACTCTTTCGCACAACGCCTAACTATAATAAGATATTTTTTCTTTTTTGTCAAGCGTTTTTTGCGATTCTTGCAAAGATTATCGAAAAAAATTTTTACAACGCCTTAAAAACAATAATTTTGAAAAGGAATTTTCTTTTTTACAGCGTTTTATTTGACTTTTCCTCAAAAAACGGCTATACTGAAATAGCCAAACAAACTTCACAGAAAAACACGGCGAGAAAAATTTTTCGCTCTTATTTTCGTTAGTTTAAATTCAGTAAAAGCGCGGATTAGCTAACGGATAGTGAGACATTTTTCACGCTGTGCAGGTTTGTTTGGCGACAATCGAGGTTCGCGTTTTTCGGTGCGTTGACTTCGGTTGGCGCACTTTTTTATTTAAGGAGGATTCAATATGTCGCCCGAACACACCCATGCACAGCAACCCTTACCGGAACAAAAGAAAACACGTATACGAAGAATCGTATTTTTTACCGTCTTTTTTCTGACGTTACTTTGGCTTTTTATTTATATCGTAAAGCCTGCAAAAGTCGAAAACGGCAGCATCTCCCCCACCTATTACTCTTCGCTGAACCAGACGTCTTGCGAAATTCAAATTGAATGCAATCGCGATGTTTATGGCGCAACGGCGGAAATCAGCTTTCTCGAAGCAAAAAACTTAACCTATGCGATAGCTACTAAAACCGTGAAATTGTACGGACGAGGCAAGACGTTGACTGCTTACATAACCGACATTCCTGGCAACGTTAAAGATTTCAGAATCAAAAGCATCAGTATTCAAAAAGACAACGAAAGCAGCCTGTTTATTATTTGCTTCGCTTGCTTTCCGGCTCTCTTGTTTTTTATTTCCGCACTGCTTTTATCTTGTAACGTGTACTTTTACAACGACAAAAAAATTGTGGTGTATGCGGGGTGGTATCATCACTATATCCTTGTCGACGGTGAAAAATACGACGAACACAACACTATTACGGCTTTCACGCCCATCATTCTTTCCGCCACGCTTGACGACGGAAGCGAAATAAAAGCCACTATTTCGCTCACCAACCGCATCGCGCTGAAAATTAACGGAAAACTTTATCAAAAAAGCAAAAACTAATCGAATGTTTCCCGAACATATTCCGTACAAACAGAAATTTTTTGCGCTATAATTTACCGCTCCCGCCTCGTTGCAACAAATACACTCAAAAACGCCTGCGCGCCGTACTTTTTACGGCAACCGCAAGCGTTTTTATCTATTTCCTTTTAAATTTTCCGATGTATTTGTATCCGATGCCGGAAGTTATTTCACCTCATATTCGCTTTCGCCGCCGCGAATCAGCTGCACCAGCCCTTCAACGCTGCGTTCCACCAGCGTTTCCATCGAATACGCCGTGTAAAAGCCCATATGCTGCGTTAAAATAACGTTCGGAAATTGCCGCAGGTACGCCATGTCGCGGTTCTGCAGAATATCGTCCGTCTTATTTTCGTGATAAATGCCGCGCTCGCCTTTGAAAACGTCCATGGCAAGCACGCCGATTTTCTTGCTTTCCACGCCTTCGATAATCGACGGCACGTCGAAAATATCTCCCGAAGCCGTATTCACAAGCACCACGCCCTCGCGCATTTTCGCAAGCGTTTCTCTGTCCACGCGGTATTTTTCCGGGTTTTTCAGCTTCGCGGGATAAATGATCACCTCGCTTTCCGCATAAAAATCATCCAGATTTCCGCCGTCGTCCTCGCCGTGCACCTGCACGCTGCACCCGATGCCCCGCAATATCTCCGTAAGCCGCTTCGCCGCCTCGCCTTCGCCCACGACGCCGATTTTTTTCTGCGCCAGAATCTCGCCCTTCAGCGTGTCGATCGAATAATCGTTTACCTGTTGCAGCCAGATGGCGCGCTTATATTTTCTCAGCGCCACCAGCGCAAGCATCAGCGTAAATTCCGCCACGGCGTCCGGCGGGAACGTAGAACGGCACACACGGATATTGTACCGTTTCGCCGCTTCGTAATCCACGGCGGTTTCTTCGTCGCGCACGGAAAGGAATTTCACGCCGTAAGAAGCAAGCGTTTTCATGGTTTCTTCGCCGAGCACGTCGTTGCCGTACAGAGAAACGCCGTCGCAACATTCGCACAAAGCCGAGTTTTTCGGCGAAAAAATTTCTCTGCTTCGCACGCTTTCAAAAATGTACTGCCGCTGCAAAGCCGAAAGTTTTGTTACTTCGTCCTCCCACAACCCGTAAAAAGCAAGCTTCATATCGTTCACCTCGGAAATTGATTTTTTCTTTCTTCCGTATACCAATCCCCCAGTATACTTTATATTTTACCCGATTCCGCGTAAAAAAACAAGCGTTTGCCCCCTCTCTTCCTGTCATTTTTTGCCTGTTTTACAAAAATTTTTTATCGCCGCGCTTCAAAACGAATGCTATTCCCGACTTGTTCGCGTTCTCTGTTATAATATCCGTGCTTTTTAAAAGAAGAAAATTATGCGCAACCTTGACATTAACACCGATTAAAGTGTTATAACGAAATCCGCCAACGTGTTCAGCCCCGTATCTTCCACGGAATGCGGGAGCCATTTTACGAAAAATCACCGAGTTCCGAAAACGAAACTCGGTGAAGTCGTTTTATTGTAAAGCCCGGATTATTCCGCGGTTTCTTCGCTTTCCGTCGGCTGCGTTGCCGCATAAGAGCCTACATACTGCGGAGAAAGCTGCTTGTAATCTTTCATGCCCGTACCGGCAGGAATCAGCTTGCCGATAATCACGTTTTCTTTCAAGCCCACAAGGTAATCGCGCTTGGTGCGGATAGCCGCTTCGGTAAGCACTCTCGAAGTTTCCTGGAAGGAAGCCGCCGAAAGGAAGCTGTCCGTCGCAAGAGAAGCCTTCGTGATGCCCTGCAAAACGCGTTTTGCAAGCGCCGGACGTTTGCCCGCCTGAATCGCTTTCTGGCTTTCTTCCTGGAAGGCGTTCAGATCCACCAATTCGCCGGGCAGCAGATCGGTATCGCCCGCATTCTCCACGCAAACGCGCTTCAGCATCTGCCGTACGATGATTTCAATGTGTTTATCGTTGATATCAACGCCCTGAGAACGGTAAACCGACTGTACCTGTTCCAGAATATAATCCTGCACGCCGGAAACGCCCTTGATACGAAGAATATCCTGCGGGTACACGCTGCCGAGGTTGAGAAGGTCGCCGGGTTGCACTTTGTCGCCTTCTTTCACTTTCAGTTCCGCGTTGAACGGAAGCACGTACTCTTTCAGTTCTTCGCCCGTAGCCTCGTCCTTGATGAACACGTGTTTCATGTTGTCCGACATATCGATGGAAACGATACCGGCTACTTCGCTGAGGGTAGCGCAGCCCTTCGGGCGGCGCACTTCGAACAATTCTTCTACACGGGGCAGACCTTGCGTAATATCGCCCGTAGCCGCGATGCCGCCCGTATGGAACGTACGCATCGTAAGCTGCGTGCCGGGTTCGCCGATAGACTGCGCCGCGATGACGCCCACGGCTTCACCCACCTGTACGGGCAGCGTGGTAGCCATGTTCTTGCCGTAGCACTTCGCGCACACGCCCACTTTCGAACGGCAGGAGAATACGCTGCGGATAGAAACTTCGCGGATATTCGCTTTGGCAATCTTGTTGGCAAGCTCTTCCGTAATGAATTCGTTTTCTTTCACCAGCACTTCGCCGTTTTCGGGGTTCACAACGTTTTCCGAAGCGAATCTGCCCACCAGACGATCGCGCAGACTTTCGATTTCTTCGCCCGCCGCGTCCAGAATCGCGCGCACTTTCATGCCCATCGGCTTCTTGCCGGCGCAGCAATCTTCTTCGCGAACGATAATTTCGTGCGATACGTCCACCAGACGACGGGTCAGATAGCCGGAGTCCGCCGTTTTCAGCGCGGTATCCGTCAGACCTTTACGTCCGCCGTGCGAAGAAATGAAATATTCAAGTACGGACAAGCCGTTTCTGAAGCACGATTTAACGGGAACTTCGATTTTCTTACCCTGAGGGTTCACCATCAGACCGCGCATACCGGAAAGCTGTTTGATCTGGTCGATCGAACCGCGGGCGCCGGAATCCGCCATCATCCAGATGGGGTTGAACTTATCCGTTTCGCCCTGCTGTTCCAGCAGCTTGGCTACTTTCGAAGTCGCCTCGTCCCACTGGTCGATCACGGCGTTGTAACGTTCTTCTTCGGAAAGCAGACCTCTGGAGAACTTCTTGGCAATCTTGCCCACCGCTTCTTCCGCCTGCGCAACGATTTCCTTCTTCTCTTCGGGAATCTTCATATCGAATACCGAAGTGGTAAGCGCCGCAAGCGTAGAATACTTGTAACCTCTTTCCTTAATCGCGTCCAGCACGTACGAAGCCTTGGGGGCTGCGCCCGTCTTGAAGCAGGCTTCGACGATTTTCGAAAGATGCTTCTTGCCGATGGCGCGCTTGTTGCCGATAAATTCGGCGTCAAGTTCAAGGCGCAGATACGACTGCGGCGTATCGCGGTGCACGAAATCAAGGTCCTGCGGCAACCCGTCGTTATAAATCAGTCTGCCGATCGTGGTGCGGATGATACCCACCACTTCGCGGCGCCCCGTCTTTTCGTTCAGGCGTACCGTCGCGCACTTGATGGGAGCTTTCCCTTCCGCAACGTCTTTATCGAAATCGCATTCGCAGGTATAAGGCAGCGGCAGATCGTCGAATTTTCCTTCGGGAAGTTCTACAACGCGCTGCAGATACATTTCGTCCTGCTCGTGCGCGACTTTCGTCTGATATGCGATAATCGCTTCGTTTTCCGAGGAGTACACGGGCGGAATATATACTTCGCCGTTTTCGTCCGGGCGCCCCTGCGAATCGTATTTTTTGCCCTCTTCGCGGCGTTTGATCGTCAGGCAGTAAGCGCCGATAATCATATCCTGCGTGGGCGACATTACCGATTTACCGTCGGCAAGTTTCAGAATGTTGTTCGCGGAAAGCATTAAAAATCTTGCTTCCGCCTGCGCTTCCACGCTGAGCGGAAGGTGCACTGCCATCTGGTCGCCGTCGAAGTCGGCGTTGAAAGGTCCGCAGACAAGCGGAGAAATCTTGATGGCTCTGCCTTCGATTAAAACGGGTTCGAACGCCTGAATGGAAAGGCGGTGCAGCGTAGGCGCACGGTTCAGAAGCACGGGGTGATCTTTGATGACGTCCTCAAGAACGTTCCACACCATGTCTTTCGCCTTTTCCACGGCACGCTTCGCCGTTTTGATGTTGTGGCACTGCCCGCTTTCCACAAGGCGGCGCATAATAAACGGCTTGAACAGCTCTATCGCCATTTCCTTGGGCAAGCCGCACTGATAAATTTTCAGGTCGGGTCCTACAACGATAACCGAACGTCCCGAATAGTCCACACGTTTACCCAGCAGGTTCTGACGGAAACGTCCCTGTTTACCGCGAAGCATGGCGGAGAGAGATTTCAGCTCTCTGTTCGAAGGTCCGGAGAACGCTTTTCCTCTTCTGCCGTTATCGATCAACGCGTCCACGGCTTCCTGCAACATACGCTTTTCGTTTTTGACGATCATTTCCGGAGCGGAAATTTCCATCATCTTCTTGAGGCGGTTGTTGCGGTTGATAACGCGGCGATACAAATCGTTCAGATCGGACGTAGCGAATCTGCCGCCGTCCAGCTGCACCATCGGGCGGATATCCGGCGGAATTACGGGAAGCACGGTAAGAATCATCCATTCGGGGCGGTTGCCGCTCTTTCTGAAAGATTCCACCACTTCCAGGCGCTTGATTGCCTTTACGGCTTTCTGCCCCTGCGGGTTCTCCGCGATAATCTGTTTGCAGTTTTCGGCTTCTTTATCCAGATCCACAGCCATCAGAAGCTCGCGGATGGATTCCGCGCCCATGCCCACTTTCAAGCCGGTAACGGAAGAATCGCCGTATTTCTCTTCGATTTCGCGCAGCTGCTTTTCGGTGATGACCTGTTTTACGGAAAGTTCGTTCACGCTGCCTGGATCGAGCACCACGTATTCCGCGAAATAAAGTACTTTTTCCAAAGGCTTCGGGCTCATATCGAGCAGCAGACCGATTTTGGAAGGCACGCCCTTGAAATACCAGATATGCGAAACGGGAGCGGCAAGTTCGATATGCCCCATACGCTCTCTTCTCACCTTGCTGCGGGTAATTTCCACGCCGCACTTCTCGCACACGTGCCCTTTATATTTTACTCTTTTATATTTTCCGCAATGGCATTCCCAGTCCTTCATCGGCCCGAAGATTTTTTCGCAGAACAAACCGTCGCGTTCGGGTTTCTGGGTGCGGTAATTGATGGTTTCCGGCTTCGTTACTTCGCCGTAAGACCATTCTCTGATTTTTTCCGGAGACGCAATACTTATCTGAATGGAATTGAAATCGTTTAATTCGTACATTTTCTAATCTCCTTAATTACTCCTCGTCGTCCGAACCGTCGTCTTCGACTTCTTCAAACAAAGAACCGAAATTGAAGTCCTCGTCGTCGTCCGAGAAGTCCTCGTCGTCGTCCGTAAGATCGTCGTCCTTGTCGTCCGCCTTATCGTCGGTTTCTTCCTCTTCGTCCTCAAACAGCGATACGTCGCCGTCCTCGTCCTCGTTTTCGTCTTCGTCCGCTTCGGAGAAATCGATATCTTCGAGTTCCGCTTCCTTTTCGAGTTCCTTGCGCTTCTCGTCCTCGTCGCGCGCGTCCTCCTCGTCGTCGAATTCGCGGATAATCAGCTCGTCGCCCGTTTCCGTCAGCACTTTTACGTCCAGCGCAAGCGATTGCAGTTCTTTCAGAAGCACTTTGAACGCTTCGGGAATTCCCGGTTCGGAAATGTTTTCGCCCTTCACGATGGATTCGTACGTCTTTACACGTCCTACGATATCGTCCGATTTTACGGTAAGAATTTCCTGCAGAATGTGCGCCGCGCCGTAAGCTTCCAGCGCCCAGACTTCCATTTCGCCGAAACGCTGCCCGCCGAACTGGGCTTTACCGCCGAGCGGCTGCTGCGTAACCATGGAGTAAGGACCGATGGAACGCGCGTGAATCTTATCGTCTACAAGGTGAATCAGCTTAATCATATACTGAACGCCGATCGTAACGCGGTTTTCGAAAGGTTCGCCCGTTCTGCCGTCGAACACCTGGAACTTGCCGTCCACTTTGCCGTCGGGGTTCAGCAGGTTGTTTTCGCGGAACATCGTTTCGATGTCCTTTTCCGTCGCGCCGTCGAATACGGGCGTGGCGATTTTCCAGCCCAGCTGCTTGCACACGTAGCCGAGGTGCACTTCCAGCACCTGACCGATATTCATACGCGAAGGAACGCCCAACGGGTTCAGAAGAATCTGCAGCGGCGTACCGTCGGCAAGGAAAGGCATATCCGCCTGCGAAAGCACGCGGGAAATAACGCCCTTGTTTCCGTGGCGACCCGCCATCTTGTCGCCCACCTGAATTTTACGCTTCTGCGCGATGTATACGCGCACAAGTTTGGAAACGCCGGGTTCCAGTTCGTCTTTGTTTTCTCTCGTGAACACTTTTACGTCCACTACCACGCCGCCTTCGCCGTGCGGCACGCGGAGCGAAGTATCGCGTACTTCGCGCGATTTCTCGCCGAAGATCGCGCGGAGAAGTCTTTCTTCGGGCGTAAGCTCCGTTTCGCCTTTCGGGGAAACTTTACCCACCAGAATATCGCCGCTCTGCACTTCCGCGCCGATACGCACGATGCCGTCCTCGTCCAGATCTTTCAGCGCGTCGTCGCCCACGTTGGGAATATCGCGCGTGATTTCTTCAGGACCGAGTTTCGTATCTCTCGCTTCGGTTTCGTGCTCTTCGATATGGATGGAAGTGAACACGTCGTCCTGCACCAGTTTTTCGGAAAGCAGAATGGCGTCCTCGTAGTTGTAGCCTTCCCATTCCATGTAGCCGATGAGAATATTTTTACCGAGGGCAAGTTCGCCGTTATTCGTGGAGGGACCGTCGGCAATGATTTCGCCTTTCGCCACTCTGTCGCCCGTAGAAACGATCGGTCGCTGATTCAGGCAGGTGCCCTGGTTGGAACGTTCGAATTTCTTCAGAGGATACTCGTCAATCGTACCGTTATCCTCGCGCACCTTAATCAGGTTGGAAGCGCAGCCCACTACCACGCCGGCTTCTTTCGCGCGCACCATAACGCCGGAATCGCGCGCAATCGCGGCTTCGATGCCGGTTGCCACAATGGAAGATTCCGTCTTTAAAAGAGGCACTGCCTGACGCTGCATGTTCGAACCCATGAGGGCACGGTTGGTATCGTCGTTTTCAAGGAAAGGAATCAGCGCGGTAGCCACGGAAACAAGCTGCTTGGGCGAAACGTCCATGTAGTCCATTTTCTCGCGCGGCATTTCGGTGATTAAATCCTGATGGCGGCACGCAACGCGTTCGTGTACGAATCTGCCGTTTTCGTCCAGCGGTTCGTTCGCCTGCGCCACGATGTATCTGTCCTCTTCGTCCGCCGTCAGATAGTCCACGTGATCGGTTACGATGCCCGTATCTTTATCCACTCTTCTGTACGGACTCATGATAAAGCCGTATTCGTTTACTTTCGCAAACGTGGCAAGCGAGGAAATCAGACCGATGTTCTGACCTTCGGGCGTTTCGATCGGGCACATACGCCCGTAATGCGTGTGGTGAATATCGCGCACTTCGAAGGTAGCGCGATCGCGGTTCAAGCCGCCGGGACCGAGCGCGGAAAGTTTACGCTTGTGCGTCAGTTCCGCAATCGGGTTCGTCTGATCCATGAACTGGGAAAGCTGCGAAGAACCGAAGAATTCGCGGATCACCGCCGATACGGGGCGGATATTGATAAGTCCGGACGCCGTAACCTCCATCGGGTCCTGCGTCGCCATTCTTTCCTTAATCAGTCTTTCAAGGCGGGAAATACCCACGTGCAGCTGATTCTGAAGCAGTTCGCCTACGGAACGCACGCGACGGTTGCCGAGGTGGTCGATGTTATCGATCGTTCCGATGCCGTATTTCAAATCGAGGTTGGTGGAAACGGAAGCCACGATGTCGTCCACGGTTACGTGCTTGTGGCACAGTTTGTCCGCCAAAGGACGAATCTCTTTCTTTTCTTCCTTCGTGGGAACGGGGTTCTCGCGGGAAAGGATTTCGTGGAACAGTTTGCAGGCGGCAACGAATTTTCTTCTGTTGTCGCGGCGCTTTTCTCTGTTCTTCTTCTCTTCCTGCTTCTCGTCCTCTTCCGCGGGTTTTTCTTTCGTGTAGTACAGCGCGTCGATTTCGTTCACGTACTGTTCCGCCACTTCTTCCACGCTCGATTCCGCGCACGCTTCGGCAATCAGCTTCGAGAATTTATAGTTGGGGTAGTACACGGTGGGAAGCAGCCCGAAATCTTTCGCTCTCGCCTGCAAAGGAATATCCGAAATCGCCGTGAAATCAACGGTGTTGTTCGCGATAATCTTGTGGCGGATTTCGCCGTCTTCGGGGTCGTTCACAAGCACGAACACTTCGTTCACGCCCGCGTTCTGAATTTCGCGCGCTTTCGCTTCGGAAATTTTCTCGCCCGCGTTCGCCATAATTTCGCCCGTTTCGGGGTTCACGATGTCGTCCGCGACGATCTGCCCCGGCAGACGATAGGCAAGGTTCAGCTTTTTATTGTACTTGTATCTGCCCACCTTGGCTACGTCGTAGCGGCGGGTATCGAAGAACAGATTATAAAGATGCGTACGCACGGAATCTTCCGTGGGCACTTCGCCGGGGCGCAGACGGCGATACAGTTCGATTAAACCGTCCGATTCCGATTTGGTGGAATCTTTCGCCACCGTTTCGCGGATCATCTTGTCGCCGGGGAACAGCTGTTCGATCGCGTGATCGCTTCCGAAGCCGAGCGCACGGAGAAGCACCGTAACGCAAAGTTTCTTCTTTCTGTCCACGCGCACGTATAAAGTATCCTGCGCGTCCTGTTCCAGTTCCAGCCAGGCGCCCTTGTTCGGCATCACCGTGGTGGTGAACATTTCCTTACCGGTTTTATCTTTGGCGGAAGCGTTGTAAACGCCGGGCGAACGCACCAGCTGCGAAACGATAACGCGTTCCGCGCCGTTGATGATGAACGAGCCGTTCTCCGTCATCTTGGGCAAATCGCCCATGAACACTTCCTGATCCACCACCTCGTTTTTCACCTTGTTCACAAGGCGCACTTTCACGCGGAGGGGCAGCGAATAGGTAGCGTCGCGGTTGCGGCACTCTTTCTCGTCGTACTTGGGCTTGTCGCCGAAGCGGTGGTCGAGGAAGTACAGTTCGAAGTGGTCGGAATAGTCGGTAATCGGGGAGAACTCCTCAAAAACTTCGCTGATGCCCTCTTCGATAAACGATCTGTAGCTTTCCTTCTGAATTTCCACAAGTTCGGGAATATCGATCACTTCGTTGATCTTGCCGAATTTGCGTCTTTCGTTCTTACCGTATTTGCAAATAGGTAAATCCATCGGTTTAAATTACTCCTTAGATGTTGTTAAGCCGACCTACCGAGTATATCTTTTCATCGATAAAAATCATTTTTTTGCGTGCGGGTTACTTTTTTTCTCTTTCTTTGCTTTACTTTTCCGCCGCTTTACGCTATAATAGACAGGAAAGAAATTTCCGTACGGAGCGCAATGCGGCATAGTAACGCATAATAATACATTATCTAATTATAGCCGCGTTTCAAAAATAAGTCAAGCGTTTTTAACGCCGCTTTTTCCCTTTTCCCCGATTTTTCCCGATTTTGAATTATTTTTTACTTTTCCGAGGTGGTTTTCCTATGAGAATCGACAAATTTTTAAAGGTTTCCCGCATCTTAAAACGCCGCACCGTGGCGCAGGAAGCTTGCGGCGCGGATAAAATTTTATTAAACGGCAAGCCCGCCAAATCCGGCGCCCGCGTAAAAGAAGGCGATATTATCGAAATCCTCTTTTCGGGCGGCGCGCTGAAATGCCGCGTGCTTTCCGTAAAAGAAGTCGTTAAAAAAGAAGAAGCGGCGAAAATGTACGAGGTGATCGCATGAACGCCGCCGGGTTTTCCGCCGCAAAAACGCCGGCGAACTCCGTTTCTTCAAACGCCTCCGTCTGCGCGCTTATTTGCGCGGGCGGCAAAGGCACGCGCGCGGGTTTCAATAAAAACAAACTTTTAAAAGACGTCCTCGGCATCCCCGTGCTGGAACGCACCGTAGCGGCGTTCGCGGCGGCGGGCGCGGACGAAATCGTAGTGGCTGCTTCGCCGGACGATTTTTCCGAAATCGCCCCTCTTTGCCGGAAGTACGGCGCCACGCTGTGCGAGGGCGGCGCCACGCGTTTTTTCTCGGTGCGTAACGCGCTGGCGCACGTCGGCAGCGAAATCGTTTTAATCCACGACGGCGCGCGTCCGTTCGTTTCCGCGGAAACGATTGTAAACTGCGTAGAAAGCGTAAAAAAATACGGCAGCGGCGTGTGCGCCGTGCCCTCCACCGATACGCTTGCCACTGCGGACGAAAACGGCGAAATCCTCTCCTACCCCGTCCGCGCGAACACCTATCGGATACAAACGCCGCAGGGCTTTTGCCTTACGGAAATCCGCGCCGCATACGAAAAAGCAATCGCCGAAAACAAAACCGATTTCACCGACGATTCCTCCGTATACGCGGCATACGTCCGCAAACCGAAGCTTTGCGCGGGCGAAGAAAAGAACGTAAAACTTACCTACGCGGAAGATTTCCGCAACGCGTTTGCGCGCGTGGGCATCGGCGTAGATACGCACGCGTTCGGGCGCGCGCAAAATTATATCGTGCTCGGCGGAGTCCGCGTGCCGTCGGAAAGCGGGCTTGTCGCGCACAGCGACGGCGACGTGCTGTGCCATGCCGTGATGGACGCGCTCTTATCCGCCGCGGGCTTAAAAGACATCGGGCACTACTTTCCCGATACAAACGACGAATGGAAAAACGCCGACTCCATGAAAATGCTCGCGCAGGTAACGGCGCTGATCCGCGAACAAGGCTTCCGCCCCGCAAATTTATCGGCGGCGATACAGGCGGAAAAACCGCGCCTTGCCGCATACATCGAGGCAATCAAAAAATCGCTTGCGCAAGCGCTGGACTTACCCGAAGCGGCGGTAGGAATCTCGGCGGGCACCAACGAAAAACTCGGCTATATCGGCGAAGGCAAAGGCATCACGGCAAACGCCGCCGTACTTTTAGAGAAAATTTAGCCTTATTCTAAGCCTTCCCCCTGCCTGCATAAATTCAGCCTTATTTCAAGCCTTCCCCCGGGGGGGGGGGGAAGGGGGCAAGGCATAGCCTTGACGAATGAGGGGCGTAGCCCATTTTTT
>ERZ808270.942-NODE-942-length-14208-cov-2.902282_pt1 | contig 14208 bp, 10 predicted proteins | sample MGYA00521082_ERZ808270 | MGnify/ENA primary metagenome ERZ808270 (study PRJEB31516, sample SAMN03275594) | gut metagenome | biome: mammalia-associated habitat; material: feces | host: Papio cynocephalus | place: Kenya | collected 2012-07-27 ...
TCACGCAGGGTGATACCCTTTCCGATGGTAAACTGATAAGTTGTCGGATCGTTGAAGATCGGGGTTGCCAGTCTGCCGAATCGCAGATATACCGGACCCTCATACTGGATCGCAGCCTCAACTGCTGCCTTCGCCTCAACGTCATCTGCCGGATTCAGAATGGTCATGCCCGGAATCGTGCGCATCAGTGCGATATCTTCGTTGCACTGGTGTGTTGCGCCGTCTTCGCCGACAGAAATGCCGGCATGTGTTGCGCCGATCTTTACATTCAGATGCGGGTAACCAATAGAGTTGCGGACGATTTCAAATGCTCTGCCTGCTGCGAACATAGCGAAGGTGCTGGCAAACGGAATCTTGCCTGCGGTGGACAGACCGGCAGCTACGCCCATCATATTTGCCTCGGCAATGCCGCAGTCGAAGAAACGCTCCGGATATGCTTTCTTGAAGATGCCGGTTTTGGTTGCGGCAGCCAGGTCAGCATCCAGAACAACCAGTTCCGGGTATTTTTCTGCGAGATCACGAAGTGCCTCACCATAGCTTTCTCTTGTTGCTTTTTTCTGCAATTCTGCCATCGTTTAACCCTCCAGTTCCTTCAGCTGTGCTGTCAGTTCAGCCATTGCCTGTTCGTATTCTGCCTGATTCGGCGCTTTACCGTGCCAGCCGACCTGGTTTTCCATAAAGGAAACGCCCTTGCCCTTGACACTCTTCTGAATGATCGCTACCGGCTTGCCGACAATAGATTCTGCCTCCTGCATTGCTGCATCAATGGAATCAAAATCATGTGCATCCATCCGGATCACGTGCCAGCCGAATGCCTCGAACTTTTCCGGAATCGGCTCGGGAGAGCAGACTTCGGAAAGCTTTCCGTCGATCTGGAGACCGTTATTGTCAACGATGGCTACCAGGTTGTCCAGGTGATACTGATTTGCAAACATAGCTGCCTCCCAAACCTGTCCTTCTTCAATCTCACCGTCACCCAGGATGGTGTATACCTTATAGGATGCACTGTCCAGCTTGCCGGCTAGTGCCATACCGCAGGCAGCGGAAATGCCCTGTCCCAGAGAACCGCTGGACATATCTACACCCGGAATATGGATGCAGGGATGACCTTGCAGCATTGCGCCGATATGACGCAGAGACTTCAGCTCTTCCTTCGGGAAAAAGCCACGCTCTGCCAGTGTGGAATACAGTGCAGGTGCGCAGTGACCCTTGGACAAAACCAAACGGTCACGGTCTGCCATTTCCGGCTGTTTCGGATCTACGTGCATTTTTGCAAAATACAGATAAGTCAGCGTGTCGCAGATCGAAAGCGAACCGCCCGGATGACCGGACTTTGCATGATAGGTGCCTTCTACAACACCCATACGAATGCGACAAGCTGTTGCCTGTAGCTGTTTCTTGGTCATTTCATCCATACTATGAACCTCCAATGATTTCGTAATATGATGGATCAGTTCCGCAATTGCGTTGGTTTCGCAGGACTGCGTCAACTGAATATCAACGATTTTCTTTACACAAGGCTGTGCATTTGACGGGCAGGCGCTGATGTCAGCGGCACGGAGCATTTCCAGGTCGTTGTCAAAGTCCCCTGCTGCTGTGATCTTCCAGTTCTCTGCACCGCACAGCGTCCGGTATAGACGCAGTGCGCTGCCTTTGGTTGCACCCTTGGGCAGCATTTCATAAAAGCGAGCCTCCGACTGTACAAAATCTGCACAGTCCCAGTTTTGCGCTGCAAAATATGCGATCAGATCCGGCATTCGCTCCGGTGCAATCGCAAACAGCACCTTGAGCCATCCCTCTGGGATCTCTTCCGGCTCCGCCAGAATCGGTTCGACCTGACAGATTTCCAGATGCTCTTTTTCATAAGGTGTCATCCTTGCCACATAAGTGCCGTCTGTCCGCGGGATCTCGGCGGAGACGTCCGGGAACGCATCCAGCACCTGGCGTGTGACTGCGACAGCATCCGCCGGCAGCTTTTCTGTATAGAGCCACTTTTCTGAGACAGGGTCATAAATTGCTGCGCCGTTGAACAGGATAACAGGAATGTTCGGTTTCAGCTTGTTTATATAGCGCTGTGCCGCCTGCAATGTTCGTCCGGTCGCAATGGCAAACTTGCCGCCTTTTGCACGAAACTGTGAAATTGCCGCAGCGTCTGCCGCAGAAATTTCCTTGCTGGACGGCAAAAGTGTACCATCCAGATCTGTGATGAGCATGATGTTTTCCAAAGACTGCATCAGAATCACCCTTTCAGGATTTCAGTTTTCGCAAAACTTTTTCGAAATATTCCGGCAGCGGACTCTCAAATTCCATGTATGCGCCGGAAGTCGGATGGATAAATCCGATTTTTGCTGCGTGGAGACACTGCCCTTCTATGCCAGGGAACGCCTTGCCGTATACATCATCGCCCAGCACCGGATGCCCCAGATACGCCAGATGAACCCGGATCTGATGGGTACGTCCGGTTTCCAGCCGCAGGCGCAAATGCGTCGCACGGGCATATTCGGTAATCACGGAATAATGTGTAATCGCTGGCTTGGAATTCTTCTCTGTAACACACATCTTTTTGCGGTCAATCGGATGCCTGCCGATTGGCGCATTGATCGTGCCTTCTGATTCCCGAAAGCGTCCCATGGCAACTGCCTGGTACTCTCGTGTGAAGGAATGAGCTGCGATCTGAGCTGAGAGAGACTGATGCGCCGTGTCATTTTTCGCCACCATCAGCAATCCACTGGTAAAGCGGTCGATGCGGTGGACGATTCCTGGACGTATCACGCCGTTAATGCTGGAAAGACGATCGCCGCAGTGATAAAGCAGAGCGTGTACCAGCGTTCCGGTCGAATGTCCCGGTGCCGGGTGGACAACCATCCCTTTGGGCTTGTTGACGACCAAAAGGTCATCATCCTCATACACAATGTCCAGCGGAATGTTTTCCGGCTGAAGTTCCAGCGATTCCGGCTCCGGCAGTGTCACGAGAACCGCATCCCCTGCCTTTTGCCGATAGTTTTTGGAGACGGTTTTACCGTTGACCGTCACATCTCCATGCTCCATCCGGTTTTGCAGGGAAGAACGTGTCAGACCAAGGGAATCCTGTCCGGAAAGCCACTTGTCCAGGCGCTCCCCGTCCGCCTCCGGCGGCACGAGAAATGACATGGTTTCAGGCATGGTTTTTGTCTCCTTTTTTCGATGCTGTTTCATCCTTTTTGCTGAGTTTCGGTTCTATGAACAGAAAGTACACTGCAAACAGAATCACACCGATCACAACGCAGCAATCTGCAAAGTTAAACACAGCAAAACGAAACAGCTTTACTTCAAAATAGTCTACGACCAATCCACCGCGGAACAGTCTGTCAATCAGATTCCCCAGACCGCCGCCCAAAATCAGCGTCAGACTTGCTGTCATCAGTTTTGATTTTTTTCCGTGGCGCACCAGCCAGTAGGCACAGAACGCCATGAGAACAACTGTCGTGCCTACCAATAGCCAGCGCATTCCGGCAAAGCTGCTGAAAACAGCACCGTTATTTTCCAGATAGGTCAGATCCAGAATCTTTGTGTCACCGATATGCAGAAACGGCATGGTTCCTATCGGTTTCAGTTCCTGGATCGCCCAGTATTTGATGAGTTGATCTGCTGCTGTCAGCAGGATAATGACGATAATCGCCGCAATCAACACGAAATGTTTCCTTTCCCGATTACAGCTGATCCACAACAGATGCGCAGCGTGCGCAGAGCGTCGGATGTGCTGCGTTCTTGCCTACGCTGTCCAGATACATCCAGCAGCGCTCGCACTTTTCACCTGCGGCACGTTCTACTGTATAGGTTGTTTCGCCGGATTCTGCCTTGACAACAGAGACCTCAGAAACGATGAGAACCTTTGCCAGGACATCCGCAGCATCCGACAGGACAGCAAACTGTGCATCGTCAGCAACAGAGATGGTTACCTTTGCCTCCAGAGACTTACCGATCAGCTTTTCATTTCTCTTTTCTTCCAAAACCTTGTTGGCATCCATACGAGTCTGATAGATCAGATCCCACTTTGCCATGAAGTCGGCATCTTCTGTCAGACCGCTTGCCTTCGGCATTTCGTTCAGGAATACGCTCTTTGCGTCATCGCTTGCAGCGTGCGGCAGATAAGACCAGATCTCTTCTGCAGTAAAGGAAAGGATCGGTGCGATCAGTCTTGTCAATGCGCTCAGAATGCGATAGATCGTTGTCTGTGCTGCACGGCGTTCAACAGAATCTTCCTTTTCACAGTACAGGCGATCCTTGATGATATCCAGATAGAAGTTGGACAGGTCTGTGGTGCAGTAATTGTGGATTGCATGGAATACAATGTGGAAGTCAAATGCCTCGTAGCCCTCATGCGCTTTCTGGATCACGTTGTCCAGACGCATCAATGCCCAACGATCCAGTTCCATCAGCTGATCGTCAGAAACGCTGTCACGATCCGGATGGAAACCATCACCGTTGCCCAGGTTGCCCAGGATGTAACGAGCGGTGTTTCGAATCTTCTTATACGCATCGGAAAGCTGTCCCAGGATTGCCTTGGAAATGCGGATATCCGAGTGATAATCCGAAGATGCGACCCACAGGCGGAGAATATCTGCGCCGTACTGCTTTACGATCTCTTCCGGCATGATGCCGTTGCCCAGAGACTTGGACATCTTTCTGCCCTCGCCGTCAACGACCCAGCCGTGTGTGCAGACTGCCTTATACGGTGCGCTGCCTTTGTATACAACAGATGTCAGCAGAGAGGACTGGAACCAGCCACGATACTGGTCAGCACCCTCCAGATAGAGGTCAGCCGGCCACTGGAGGCAGTCGTACTGTTCCATAACAGCACTGTGAGATACACCGCTGTCGAACCAGACATCCATGATGTCATATTCCTTGGTGAATTCCTTGCAGCCGCATTCGCACTGTACTTCCGGAGAGAGGAACTCGGACAGATCCTTTGTCCACCATGCGTCTGCACCCTCCTTGCGGAACAGTGCGGCAATGTCATGGATGGTGGTATCATTTACGATGGGCTTTTTGCAGTTCTTACAGTAGATGATCGGGATCGGCACGCCCCAGGTACGCTGACGGGAAATGCACCAGTCGCTGCGGTCACGAACCATGCCCTTGATGCGCTCTTCGCCCCATGCCGGAATCCACTTGACATTTTCGATTGCCTTGACTGCCTCGTCCTTAAAGCCGTTTACAGAGCAGAACCACTGTTCAGTTGCACGGTAAATGATCGGCTTATGGCAGCGCCAGCAATGCGGATACTGGTGGACGATCTTTTCGGTTGCCAGCATTGCGCCGACTTCGGTCAGCTTTGCAGCGATTGCACGGTTTGCCTCGTCGGTGTCCATGCCCTCGAATTCGCCTGCCTCTTTGGTCTGGCGTCCCTTATCGTCAACGCATACCAGAATGCCGATATCGTCGTAATTCTTGCAGACCTCGAAGTCCTCGACACCATAGCCCGGTGCAGTGTGTACGCATCCGGTACCGCTTTCCAGTGTGACATGATCGCCTACAATTACCGGAGAAAGGCGTTCATACAGCGGGTGCTTGGTCTTGATGTGTTCCAGTTCTGCGCCGGTGAAGCTGCCGACCATTTCATATTCTGTGATGCCAGCTGCTTTCATGGTTGCGCTGACCAGCTCAGCTGCCATGCAGTAATATTCATCGCCGACCTTTACCAGTGTGTAATCATAGGAAGGGCCAACGCAGATCGCCAGGTTGCCCGGGATTGTCCAGGTAGTGGTTGTCCAGATCACGAAGTAGATCTTTTCTTTTTCAATGCCCAGCTTTGTGAACAGACCCTTGTCGTCAGTTACCTGGAACTTCACGTAGATAGAATAGCAGGGATCATTTTCATACTCGATCTCTGCCTCTGCCAAAGCGGTGTTGCAGTCCGGGCACCAGTAAACCGGCTTCAAGCCCTTATACATATAGCCACGCTTAGCCATTTCGCCAAAGACTTCTACCTGGCGAGCCTCGTATTCCGGCTTTAAGGTCAGATACGGATCACAGTAATGTCCCAGGCTGCCCAGACGCTTAAACTGTGCCATCTGATTCTTGACGTGCATCATTGCAAAGTCTTTGCAGTGTTTCCGCAGTTCTACCGGCGGAATTGCACCGTTTTCTACGCCGATGGACTTCATTGCCTTCAGTTCGATCGGCAGTCCGTGGGTATCCCAGCCCGGTACATACGGGGCGCAGAAACCGCTCATGTTTTTATACTTTACAATGAAGTCTTTCAGTGTCTTGTTCAAGGCAGTTCCCAGGTGAATCTCGCCGTTTGCATACGGAGGTCCATCGTGAAGGATATATTTCGGCTTTCCCTCATTCTTGGCGATCATCTGCTCATACAGATCCTCCTCTTCCCATTTCTGCAGGGTATCCGGTTCTCGTTTCGGCAGATTTCCACGCATGGGAAAATCTGTCTTGGGCAAATTTAAGGTCTTATTATAATCCTGTGACATAGCTTGATCCGGCTTTTCTCTCTGTCAGCGTTTTGCCGTCAGAAACAGCCGCTCCTTTCCGTGAAATTAGTCTTTATCGTCCTGCAAGTCGCCAAATCTGGAATCATATGCGCCCTGAATGGTCTTTGCAGAAAACTGTGCCGAAGCGAACGGATCTGTTGCAGACGGTGCTGCCTCTTCCGACTTCTTCGGTGCAGACGGCTCAGTTTCTTCTGAAACGCCAAAAGATGTATCATCCTCATCCGGCATAGCGGAGAGCATATTCAAATGTTCCTTATACATATCGAAGAGCGCCTTCTTGAAATCTGCGACCTGCTTTTTTGCAGCAGCCAGCTTTTTGTGTTCTTCTTCGATCTCTGCCTCATTCTTTTCAATGAGAGCATCGTGCTGTACCGTCACCTCATCCATCATTGCATCAGCCTTTTCCTTTGCCTGTGCAATGATCTCTTCTGCCTTGGTGTTTGCCTCAGAAATGATCCGGTGGCCTTCTTTCTGTGCGCCCAGAAGTGCATCTTTCAATGCATCTTCATCCCGCATATATTCACGTACCTTGTCCGCCAGTACCTGAATCTTATTGTTGCTGTCGTCCAGCTCACGCTGCGCGATGGCAACCTCTTCTTCCAGCTTATTCAGAAATTCATCAATATCTTCCTGCTTATAGCCGAAAGCTGCTTTTTCGAACCGCAGTTCGTGGATTTCACTTGCGCTAATCATGATAGTATCTCCTCTCATAAAAGGCCTCCGACTATACCGCACGGTAAGTTCTAGCCTTGATATTTTTGAATTGTAATATGATATCTCCCTTTTCGGCTCACTCCGTCCATAGTGTCGATCCGGAATTTTCCGTAGCCGCGGACAGAGAAAACATCGCCGATCTGCATGGATGCAGAAGGAGTTTCAATCGTTGCATGACGGCAGGTCAGCCGGCCCTGCCGAATCAACTGTACTGCTTTTTCCCGGCTCAGATGCGTCACAAATGCTGTAACAGCATCTGCCCGCAGAGAAGCGATCGTACCCTGTATCGGCAGAAAATCCGCTTGTGCCGAAAGGCAGACCGGATCATCTCCCGTCACGCTGACACCGATGCGCCCGACCTGACACAGTTCCTGGAGCAGCACAGGGGCTACCTGGCTGCAAACAAACATCTGTGCCATTTTATCGCTGATCAAGATGTCACCTATGGTATCCCGTTCCAGGTTGCACGCCATACACGCACCGAGAAAGTCCCGATGTGCCGGCGGTTTTGGAACGCGATAAGAAAACGTCAGACACTGTATCGGGAACTGCTCCGGTTCGACCGGGATGAAATCCGGCGAAAAGCAGAGCATGACACGTGTGGTGTTTTCTGTTCCGCCCCATGCCATACAGACAGCGTCGGCGGAACGGGCAATGCTTTCTGCCGCCGGGACATCTTCCACCGGTACAAAATCCGTAAAATACGGACGGCTGTCCCGGATACAGCGGCTTGCCAGATCGCTCCAGTGCGCCCGGAACTGCTGCATTGTGTCCGACGACTTCATATTGCGGCTTGCCATTTTGGAAGTAGCTTAAACCAGACCGCTGCCCTGCAGTTCGCCGACAAAGCTGTCACCGTCAAAGCCGACATTCTGCGGAATGATCAGAAATGTCTGGTTTGCGATGGGCTTGATGCGGCCGTGCATTGCATAAGCTGCACCAACGACGAAGTCGATAATGCGGCGCTTGTCCGGCTCTTCGATGCCTTCCAGGTTCAGAACAACAGTCTTGTTCTGCATCAGATAATCTGCAACCTTCTTGGAATCAGAAGTATAGGCAGTCGCCTTTACCAGAACGACCTGGAACTGTGCAGTTGCCTTGATTGTGGCATATCTTTCGTTATTCTTGCGGTCATCATAAGAAGATGTTCTGGCGTATCCAGCATTGCTGTAGCCGGATGATGCAGATGCCGCAGGTGCGGCCGGCTCTTCTTCCGGCGCTGTCATATTCGGGGTTTCCGGCTCATTGTCATCAGCCGGCATGAAAAAATCTTTCAAACTATCTAATACGTTCATGATACTCTCCATTCTCCGCACAAGTTGATATTGTTAACATTATCGTGCAGTGGTGCGGGTACGACAATGTTCTTTCATCACACACATCAGGATGAGCGGATGTTATTTACTTTTGATAATTTCTTGCGCCGAACAAGGCTGTGCCGATCCGGACAAGTGTCGATCCATAACGGATTGCGGTCGCAAAATCTCCCGACATTCCCATCGACAAAATCTCCATATCTATATTATCTATTTTTTTGGAGGAAATGTCAAGATAAAGTTGTTGCATTTTGTAAAGAAATTTTTCATCACCCTCTACCGGCGGGATGGTCATCAGTCCACGTACGTGTACGTGAGACAACTGTCCTGCCTCATGCAACAGCTCTTCCAGCTGATCCGGTGCGATACCGCTTTTGGAAGCCTCGCCGCCCACATTGACCTCAATCAAAATGTCCTGCACCTTGTTTACCCGTGCAGCATGGCGGTCAATTTCCGTGGCAAGTTTAATACTGTCCACAGAGTGGATCAAATCCATATCCTCGATGATATACTTGACTTTATTGGTTTGCAGGTGGCCGATAAAGTGTACCTTTGCATCCTTGGAATAGAAATCCTTTTTGGACAGGTATTCCTGCACCCGGTTTTCTCCCAGGGTATGAATGCCGCAGCTTATGGCGTGGTTGACTGCCTCGGGTGCAACGGTCTTCGTCACCGCCATCAGTGTAATGTCATCAGAAGGCTTGCGGTATTTCGCTTTTGCCTCCTCCATTGCATCGACGATCCGCTTGTAGTTTTCGTCGATATAAGCAAAGTTAGTTTCCATTTGCATCAATCCCTTCTACAATTATGGAATCATAAAGCATTAAATAACCATCGCCTGCGTTGAGCTTTGAGAGAACATAATCATTTCCCTCATAGACTACATCCAGACGCCGGAATTCGATTTTTTCGCCGTCCTGTACATAGACACCACGGCAATTGACGGTTTGCTTTTTCTCTTCTCCCGTCTCTTCGTCTGTGACTATTTCTTCCACATCCTTGAACCGGATTGCATTTCTCGGCACCTTGATGCCCTCGTATTCACCCAGAACCATTTCCACGTTTTCCGTGCGGTTCTGCACAAAATCGGAGGTCAAAGTGTCGCTGTACAGGACGACCATGAACTTACCATCTTCGCTGGTGCTGCGGAGTTCTTTGATGGTGGCATTTGCGGTTGCAGAAGAAGTCATAAGGCGAATTTTAACAGAATCTCCTACCTGATACTTCTGTTCTTTATTATCAATGATGCCCAGCATATACCAGCCATATTGTGCAATCGTCTTTCCGACAACATTGCTGTTCTGGCTTGTCTGGGTCGTATTGTCATTACTGTTTTTCGTGATCTCCTGTACCTGTTCGGGCGTGATGTTTGCCAGGTTTTCGATACTGAGCTTGGATTCCAGACCGTCCACGTGGCTGACAAAATAGGCAGAGCTGTCGGATTTCACCGTGTCTACCGGTGTCTCCTGTTCGCTTTGCAGCGCCTGGATCTGCGCCGTCAGATCACTGATCTCCTGGGCAAAGGAAACTTCACCCTTGCTGATTACGATTTGATATGTGCTGTAGGATTCCACAAACTGCTGCTGTGCGGAAGATAATTCCGCCAGGTCACCGCAGCTTCGGCTCTGCACGATCTTTTCGTAATACTGTGAGATCTGCCGGGAGAGGTCTGCCGGCTGTGCCTGTTCCAGCGTGCCGGGATTTGAGATGCGTTCCAGTACGTTCAGCTTATCTTGAAGAGCCTTGATCTGCTGCTCCTTTTCGATTGCGCTTTCATCCGGATACACCTCTGCGATCACATCGTTTACGGCAATTTTACCGCCGTCCGGCACCTGGTAGCTGACAGCACCTGTTCCGCTGTAGGACAGAACATTTTCATCCCGGACATACACGCCCTCAAAATATTTGGACTCGTCTGCGGTGGCACGGATCGCCGTTTCCGTTTCATAGCTGGTATCCACAAAATGATAAAATATCGTTCCGATGGTTGCAATCACAGATGCAGACAGCAGTACCAACAGAACATTATTCATTTTATTGCTGGAATTCATACCTGGATTACCTCTCAAAAATGATTTCTCCGCTGCGGTCAGATTTCGATTACTCTTCTCCCACTTCCAAAATAGAAATGGGGTGGATCGGAATGATCGTTGAAATGGCGTGCTTGTAGACCAGATTCTGCTTGCCGTCGCATTCCAGGATCACGACATAGCTGTCAAATCCCTTGACGACACCCTTGAACTGGAATCCGTTGGTCAGAAAAATGGTGACGCCGATTCGTTCTTTTCTTGCCTGGTTCAGGAACACGTCCTGAAGATTGATGTTCTTGTTCATTGCTATACTCCTTTTCTTCTGCAGCCAGAGCGGCTGCGTGAGCGCAGCAGACCTTTTCCGGCAGTCTGCCCTTATTTTCTCTTTGTATATAATGGCTCAATCTATATTATAACACATTTCGCCGGACTTGGCTATAATTTTTTGACACTTTTCCATAATTTTTTGTTTCTTGTCGAATCTGTCTAAAATAATCCACTGTATTTGATTGTTTTTGCGGAACCATGTCAACTGTCGTTTGGCATATCGGCGCGTTTCCTGTTTGATTTTGTCGATGCACGCCTCCAGAGACATGACACCATCAAAATACGGGATCAGTTCTTTGTATCCGATCGCGTGATACGCCGTCCGCAGCGCCTCATTCTGATACACGGCATATGCTTCATCTACCAGTCCCTGTGCAACCATCTGGTCGACACGTTCGTTGATTCTGTCGTAGAGGACGCTGCGCTCGTAAGTCAGCCCGATCACCAGAGAGCGGTAAGGACTGGGGATTTGATGGCTTTCCGCTTTGCAGGCGGTGAATGTTTTTCCGGTCAGCATGTAGACTTCCAGCGCCCGCACCACCCGAACCAGATTGTTCGGATGAATCTCTGCCGCAGCCTGCGGATCCAGTGCTTTCAGTTTGTCGTGCAGGGCATCGTTTCCATACTCCGCAGCGTATTGCAGAAACTGCTGCCGCAGCGCCGGGTCTTGTTTGGTGGGTGCGAGCTGGACATTGGAAAGCAGCGAAGAAACATAAAGTCCTGTGCCGCCCACCACGATGGGCAGATGCTTTCGGTCGTGTATCTCCTGAATCAGCGGTTTCGCCAGAGACAGATAGTCGGCAACGCTGAATGCGGCATCTATCGGGACACAGCCAATCAGATGATGCGGCACACCGTCCTGTTCTTCCGGCGTTGGTTTCGCAGTGGCAATATCCAGCCCCTGATAGATCTGCATGGAGTCTGCGGAGATCACTTCTCCGTGATATTGTTTTGCCAGCATGACGCCAAGTGCTGTTTTTCCGGATGCAGTCGGACCGACAACCGCCAGCACCGGGATCTTTTCCGATTCTGTCATGGCTTATACCCTCCGTCGGAATTGTTTTTCCAAGTCATATTTGCGTATGACGAACATCACCGGTCTGCCGTGCGGACAATGCCGGATGTTTTCGTCGTCCCAGACCTGCTGCGCCAGTTTTTGCAGTTCCTGGATCGTGGAATGGTCACCGGAACGGATGGCAGATTTGCAGGCAATGGTATGCAGTGTATCGTTGAACGTATGCACCTGGGGATCACGCTTTCCCAGTACCAGGTTATGTGCGATCTCTGTTACCACTTCATCGATGTTCAGCGGCAGGACAAAGGACGGCACAGCAGTCGCCCGGAGCTGCGGCGGCGTGCTGCAGTCAAAGGCAAAGCCCATTTCTGCCAGCCGCGGCAGATTTTCCTGCACTGCCGAAAACTCTTCCATAGAGAGCAGTGTCTCACTGGGACGGAGCAGCATCTGGCTGGTCTGTTTGGATGCGCCGGAACGCAGCTGTTCAAACAGGACTCGCTCATGAGCGGCGTGCTTGTCGAAAATCAGCAGCTTATCTTCCCCTACACCCTCAGCGATAATGTAGTTTTCGAAAATTTCTCCCAGTACTCGGATCCTGGTATGTTCCTTTGGCGCTGGCTTTGCAGGCATTGGTTCCGGCAGAGACTTTGGCTTTTCTGCAAAAGCACTGCCGCTGAGGAACTCATATTTTCCCTCTGACAGTTCCGGAATGGAAACTGGTTTTTGGGAAATCGGTGTGAGCGGTTCGTCCTGTACAGGCGGCTCGGAGGTATCCGATGCGTCTGGCTCCGCTTCCCGTTGGGGAATCGTGAGGGTGGTAGCCGGCATTGTGCTGACCAGCGGTGAAACCGTCTCTTTTACCGGTTCCGGCGGTGTGATCTCTGACGGCGGCAAGAGGATTTCCGGTTCTGGCTCTGTGGGCTTTTCTATGGTCGAAAGTGCAGGCTGTACAAATTCCTGCTGCGGTTCCGGCTGTGCCGTCCAGTCACGCTGCGGCACGTATTCCATCTGGAATTCGTAAATCAGACCGTTCTGCATCAGTGCATTTTTCACGGCAAAGAACAGGCTGTCCATGACGGCTTTTTCGTTGGAAAACCGCACTTCTGCTTTTGCCGGGTGAATGTTTACATCCACCTGTTCCGGCGGAACCTGGAGCATCAGCACGCAGGTGGGAAACTTTCCTACCATGATAAGGTTCTGATAGGCGTTTTCCAGAGCCACGCTGCACTGCCGGGAGCGGACGTATCTGCCGTTGATGAAAAAGTTCTGAAACGTCCGGTTCGACCGGGAGTACAGCGGCTTGCCCACAAATCCGGTGACCTGATTCATGCCGTCCTGGTAAGAAACCGGAATGAGGTCGTGTGCAAATTCCTTGCCCAGTATCGCATAGACCGCCGTGTACAAATCGCCGCTGCCGTCTGTGCGGAATTCGGTGCGGTTGTCCCGAATCATCCGGAAAGCGATCTCCGGATGGGACAGTGCGATTTTCTGCACGATCTGGCTTACTGCATTTGCCTCTGTGACATCACGTTTCATGAATTTCTGACGCACCGGCACATTGTAAAACAGGTCACGAATCAAAAGCGTTGTGCCATCCGGGCAGCCGGTTTGTTCCGGCTTTTCTGCAACGCCGCCGGAAATGCTGTAGCTTGTGCCATAGTCGTCCTCTTTCCGTTTGGTCAGCACGGTAACTTTGGCAACAGCTGCAATAGATGCCAGTGCCTCGCCACGAAAGCCCAGGGTAAAAATGTGATCCAGGTCATTCTTATCCGAAATTTTGCTGGTGGCATGGCGTAAAAATGCAGTCGGCACTTCTTCGGCAGCCATGCCGCATCCATCGTCCACGATTCGCATATAGGTTGTTCCGCCATGCTGGATTTCTACGGTAATATGCTTCGCACCGGCATCAATGGCGTTTTCCACGATCTCTTTGATGACAGAGGACGGGCGCTCGATCACTTCGCCGGCGGCAATCAGTTCGGAAATTTCTTTCCGTAAAACGGAAATATGCGGCATGACAAACACCTTCTTTCTAAGCGGCGCTCTCACCGCAGGTTCGGACAGCACAGCGCATTGTTTTTGTGCGGTGCTGTCACAGTGGGATTATGATAACATTGCGGTGAGGTCTGCCAGGAGTTCCCGGCACTCTGCATCGCTCAGTTCTGCCAGATGTGTTTTTTGCAGGGCAGCAATGACACGTTCCTGCTGCATGGCGGCAAAGCTGATCTGTCCGTTCTGCGCAGTCTGTCTGGACATTCCTGCTGCTGCCTGCTTTTCCATTTCCGCCAGCAGTTCCTTTGCACGCTTTACCACTT
>ERZ808270.943-NODE-943-length-14179-cov-3.406825_pt1 | contig 14179 bp, 10 predicted proteins | sample MGYA00521082_ERZ808270 | MGnify/ENA primary metagenome ERZ808270 (study PRJEB31516, sample SAMN03275594) | gut metagenome | biome: mammalia-associated habitat; material: feces | host: Papio cynocephalus | place: Kenya | collected 2012-07-27 ...
AGAAAAAAGTAAAATAAATGACGTATCTGATACGTCATTTTATATATAGGGGATTGGTCAAATGGTATGATAGGGGTCTCCAAAACCTTTGGTGGGAGTTCGATTCTCTCATCCCCTGCTCTTTTTAAAAAATGAATATCGGTTGGAACCATTGATTTTACTGGTGAAAGGAGATTTGAATGGCGCTTTTCTTAGAACTGTTAAATCGGAGGTAACACCGGAAGTAACACAAACACCTTTTTGGGTGTTTTTTCTTTATCCTATATTTTTTCAGAAATTTATTCTCCATTAATTGTGCAAAATATAAATATTTGGGTGCATGTATAAAGTCCATGTATTTTTGAATTGCATATGAGTATAGTACAAAGAGAAAAATAACGATGAGAATTATGTGAAAGCGAGGCGATGCGTGTGCTAATAAATACAGCAGAATATCTTTCTGTTATTGAAAATATCAAGCAAGAAATCAAGGATGCACAATACCGTGCAACGATTCATGCAAATTCGGATTTGCTGCTCTTGTATTATGATATTGGAACGGTCATTAACGAATACAAAACATGGGGAAACAAATTCATTGATAATCTTTCTTATGATATTCAGATAGCTTTTCCAGAAAGAAAAGGGTATTCCGTCCGAAACCTGAAGTATATGGCGAAGTTTGCTGCCCGTTTTTCTGATAGAAAAATTGTGCAAGAGGTGCTTGCACAAATTACATGGTATCATAATATTGCTTTGATGGATAAGGTCAAAACTGCGGAAGAACATATCTGGTATGCAAATGCAACAGTAAAGAACGGTTGGTCTCGAAATGTTCTTGTCCATCAGATTGAAAGCAACTTGTATCAGCGACAGGTTCTGGCAGATAAAGTCACAAATTTTGAACATCGTTTGCCATCTCCACAGAGTGAACTTGCGGTGCAGACCATGAAAGACCCATATGTATTTGATTTCATTCCTTTCCGGGAAGATATGCTCGAACGGGATATTGAGCAGGCGCTGGTTCGGGATGTAACAAAGCTGCTTCTGGAGCTTGGAACAGGATTTGCATTCTTGGGAAATCAGTATCACTTGAATGTAGGTGGTGATGATTTTTACATTGATTTGCTGTTTTATAACCTGAATTTACGCTGTTATGTGGTTATCGAACTGAAAACCGGGGACTTCAGACCAGAATATGCCGGTCAGCTAAACTTTTATCTGTCAGCCGTGGACGGCATTTTGAAGAAAGAGCAGGATAATCCATCTATTGGCTTGCTTCTGTGCAAAAGCAAGAATAATGTGGTTGCAGAATATTCGCTCAAAGATATTTCAAAGCCGATTGGTGTAAGCGAATACAAAATAACCAGCAGCCTGCCGGATGATCTGGAAAAGCAACTGCCTTCTGTTGAAGATATTCAGAAACGGATTAAATGAAAGAAATGTTGAATTATGCTATTGTGAATGGTATTATTGATTTAAGCGCTATTCAAGATAGCATAATTATGAATGAACGAAAAAATATCTTGAAAAGCACATATTAATAAAAAACTGAATAGGGTATGTAAAGCGTTGCATATCAATAAGCGCACCATGCACAAAATTCGAAAGACGTATGGAACAACACTGATTGATAATAATGTCGATGATGCTCTGGTGGCTGAAATGATGGGGCATAAAGACATTAGCACAACGAAAAAATATTACTACTATAGTAATAAATCTGATTCTACAAAGGTGGATCAGATGGAGCAAGCATTTGTAAATTATTAATTTTTGCGTGGTTATAGGGAATTTGTGTTGAAAATGCATGAAAAAAGGTAACACGAGGTAACACCTGCACAAACCCCGCAAGCCGCATAAACAGGGGATTTTAGAGGTTTTCACAGCCGTTCGATTCTCTCATCCCCTGCTTGTAAAGAGAGTTGTAAACACTAAAGTGTTTGTAACTTTTTTTTGTGTAAACAATATTAAGGAAAGAAGTAGAAAAATGCAAAAAGAAAAAATCGACAACAGTCTGATCTCAAAATACAGAGGAGTATTGATGGGACTTTCCATCCTGTTGATTATGGTATTTCATTACACGGAAGATTGCAGTGAGATGGATTACCATTTTCATGGGTGGATTCAGTGGTTCAACCAGCATATAGGGTCCTCAAGTGTAGATGCATTTCTGTTTTTCTCAGGACTGGGGCTCTATTATGCCATGAAGAAAAATCCGGATCTGAAAAACTTTTATCAGCGAAGAATCACAAGACTGCTGATCCCGTATGTATTGATTGCACTTCCGGCCTGGATCATATACGATATCGGAATACTCAAAGTGGGCTGGGTGGAAATGATAAAAGATTTTACATTTATCACTTTTTTCTCGGATGGAGATAAATGGTTCTGGTATGTCGGACTGATGTTTTTGTGTTATCTGATCTATCCGTATATCTTTCGGGTTGTGGATACAGCAAGAGACGCAATTGACGGAGAAATCCGCCTGATCAGCCTGGTAAGTGCGATCACGGTTGTCTCTATGGTGATTGAGTCCTGTGAGGCTACATTCTTTTCCAATACCAATGTGGCATTGCTTCGTCTCCCGATTTTTCTGGCGGGATGTTTTTACGGCAGATCCAGTTACGAAAAAAGGGCGAGTTATTGGAAATGGGGCGTTTTGCTGGTATGTTCCGGTTTTCTTTTGACACTGCTTCCGACCGAATCGCCTGTTTTTAGCCGGTTTACTTCCGGTATCTTTAATGTTGCCGTGTGTGCCATGCTTGCACTTTTCTTTTCGAAAGTACCACTGATGCCATTACAGAGAATGCTGGAGTGGTTTGGTCAGCGGTCACTGGAATTGTATCTGGTGCATGTTGCAGTACGAAAGCTGATGAAAAACGAAGGAATGAACACCTGTCATCCGAAAAATGAGCTGATTATGGTCGTTACAGCCATCGTACTTACCTGTCTGCTGCATGTGATAGTGCAGGCTATACAGAAGAAAATTCTACGTAGTAAATAATTTCAGAAAAAAGGAGAAGTGTATGACACTACAGCAGTTACAGCAGGTGATCACGATCGCAGAAAGTCGGTCTATGAACGAGGCATCCCGGAAGCTGTTTGTATCACAGCCCAATTTGTCTGCAGTTGTACGGGAGCTGGAGGAAGAAGCTGGGATTACGATCTTTATCCGCTCCAATCGCGGAATTGTGCTCACACCGGAGGGCGAAGAATTTATCGGATATGCCAAACAGGTAGTAGAACAATATCATCTGCTGGAGTCACGCTATATTTCCTCCACATCCAAAAAGAAATTTTCCGTGTCGATGCAGCATTATACCTTTGCGGTCAAGGCATTTGTGGAAGTGGTCAAGGCGGTGGGAATGGACGAATATGAATTTGCCGTGCATGAGACACAGACCAGTCAGGTGATCGAGAATGTACGCAACATGAAAAGTGAACTGGGAATTCTCTTTCTGAGCAAATTTAACGAATCTGTGCTGCAGAAGATATTTAACGAATATGATGTGATCTTTGAAGAACTGTTCACCTGTGATACCTATGTATATCTGTGGAAAGGACATCCCCTGGCAAAAAAGCCTGTGATTTCCATAAAAGAACTGCAGGATTTCCCGTGTCTGGTATTTGAGCAGGGCAAAAATAATTCCTTTTATTTTTCGGAAGAGATGAAAAGTACGTATGAGTACCGGAAAATCATACGTGCAGATGACAGGGCAACCATGCTGAATCTGATGATCGGACTGGATGGATACACGCTCTGTTCCGGCATTATCTGCGAAGAATTGAACGGAAATGACTATGCGGCAGTGCCTTTGGCGGAGAGTGAAAAGATGCGGATTGGCTATATCCGGCACAAGGGAATCAAAGTCAGCCCGATTGGTGAATTGTATCTGGAAATATTAAAAAGATGTGGAAAACCTCTTTAAAAAAATTGGTTTTTGTCAAAAAATTACTGTTTTTATGACTGGAAAAGCAATTTTTTGGAGAAAGTGCATAAGATAGTAGGTACAAATGTAAATACACGAAAAAAAACGGTAAGAATCTTAGTAAAACGGTTGCGCATTTACCGTCATTATGCAGGAAAAAGCGAAGAAATGCAGAGTTTGCGGAACTTTGACAGATGAAAAAAAAAGTGGCATAATCGTTTCTAAACTTGGGGATGATAAAAATAATATGTTGTTTAAAGGTAGAAAGAGGTGTTGGATTATGTATGAAACTGTTAAAGTAATTCGGTTATCAGACATGGATGAAGTAAAGGATTTCGTACGTGCTGCAGGAGGCTGCGATTTCGATATCGATGTAAAATGCGACCGCACATTGATTGATGCAAAGTCATTACTTGGCATGATTGGTCTTGGCGTAAAGAAGAATCTTCAGGTTTGCTACGGTGGAAAGAATGAAAACTTCGAAAACGTAGTTGCTAAATTTGCAGTAGCATAATACAATTATTATATCGTGACTATGGAACTTAAGGTCCCGCTCCGTATTCCGGAGGGGGCCTTTTTCATTTGTAAAACTGCGAAAAATAAAAAGCCCACTTGAAAAGATCTATGGGAGGAAGGAGGAGTGCATGCAGGAATTACATATCTCTGTGAGAAATCTGGTAGAGTTTATTTTCCGGGCAGGAGATATCGATAACCGTGCCGGAAAACTGGCGAGTGCGGAGGCAATGATGGAAGGCAGCCGTATACACCGGAAAATTCAAAAAAGCATGGACACCTCCTACAAGGCGGAAGTACCACTGAAAATTGAATGGAAAGCCAACGATTATGTACTGGTCGTGGAAGGACGTGCAGACGGAATCGCCTATGGAAAATTTCAGCCGGATATGCCGGCTGTGACGGAGTCTGTGCTGCAGCCAGAGATGGAATTTGCGGCGGAAATCCCTCCGGAAGAAGAAATCAGCTTCATCGATGAGATCAAGGGTGTATATAGAAACGTTGCGGCAATGGAACAGCCAGTTTACGTGCATAAAGCCCAGGCAATGTGCTATGCGTATATCTATGCAAAACAGAACCGTCTGGAGAGGATCGGCGTGCAGATGACCTACTGCAATCTGGATACGGAAGAAATTCGATATTTCCGGGAAATTTTTGATTATGAGACACTGACCGTGTGGTTTGGCCATCTGATCGAAGATTATCGGAAATGGGCGGACTGGCAGATTGCATGGAAAAAACAGCGGCAGGAGAGCATTCATGGACTGGAGTTCCCATTTCCGTACCGGGAAGGGCAAAAGAAGCTGGTTGCAGATGTTTACCGTACAATTTTGCGGGGAAAGAATCTGTTTATCGAGGCACCGACCGGTGTGGGCAAAACAATTTCCACAATCTTTCCGGCGGTAAAAGCAGTGGGAGAGGGGCTGGCAGACCGGATCTTTTATCTCACGGCAAAGACCATCACAGCAACTGTGGCAAAAGAAACGTTCGCACTGCTGGAAGAACAGGGCTATCGTGCCAAAGTGATCCAGATTACAGCAAAGGAAAAACTCTGCCTGTGTGAAGAGATGGACTGCAACCCGGCAAACTGTCCGTACGCAAAGGGACATTTTGACCGGGTGAACGATGCAGTGTTTGATCTCTTGCAGAAATCCAATCTGTTTACCAGAGAGGAAGTTTTAGCACAGGCGGAAGAATATCAGGTGTGCCCGTTTGAGATGAGCCTGGATGTGGCAACCTGGGCGGACAATATCGTCTGTGATTACAATTATGTGTTTGATCCGAATGTATATCTGAAACGCTTTTTCCAGGAGGGGATAAAGGGAGATTATCTGTTCCTTGTGGATGAGGCACATAATCTCGTGGATCGCAGCAGGGAGATGTACAGTGCCGATCTGTACAAAGAAGACGTGCTGGTGGTGAAGCGGATCATGAAAGCGCACAGTCGTACAATCTGCCGTACCCTGGACAAATGCAACAAAGCCATGCTGGAAATGAAACGTGAGTGTGAGCATTATCAGATTCTGGACAGTGTGGGAACATTGACCTTCCACCTCATGAGGCTGGCATCCCAGATGGATGAATTTTTGGAAAAACCGCGGGAATTTCCGGAGAAGAAAACGGTGCTGGATTTTTACTTTGCACTCCGCAATTTCCTGAATATCTATGATTTAGTGGATGACCATTACGTGATCTACAGCCAGATGACGGAGGAAGGCCAGTTCCGGATCCGGCTCTTTTGCGTAGATCCGTCGGTCAATCTGCAGAAATGCATCGACAAAAGCAATTCAACAATCTTTTTCTCCGCAACGCTCCTGCCGATCGGATACTACAAGCGGCTGCTTTCCACGGACGAGGATAACTATGCCATCTATGCGCAGAGTACGTTTGCCCAGGCACAGAGACTTCTTGCATTTGGCCGGGATGTAAGCACAAAATATACGCGGAGAAACAGAAAAGAATACGAAAAAATTGCGGACTATATCGGTGCAGTTACAGAAGCACAGCAGGGAAATTACATGGTATTTTTCCCGTCCTACCGGTTGATGCAGGACGTATATGAGGTCTTTGCCGGGAGAGCAGCCGATTCGTGCGAGATCCTGATGCAGCATAGTAATATGAAAGAACACGAAAGAGAAGCGTTTTTGGAAGAATTTGAAAAAGAGCGCCAGGGGACACTCGTTGCGTTCTGTGTGATGGGTGGAATTTTCGGGGAAGGCATTGATCTGAAAAACGACCGGCTGATCGGTGCCATCATTGTGGGAACCGGGCTTCCGCAGGTCAGCGATGAACGTGAAATTTTAAAGAATTATTATGATGAGCGGGGATTGTCCGGATTTGACTATGCGTTCCGCTATCCGGGAATGAACAAAGTCCTGCAGGCAGCAGGGCGCGTGATCCGGACCAGTGAGGACCGCGGAGTGATCCTTCTGCTGGATGAACGTTTCCTGCAGCGCGAATACGGAGCACTTTTCCCGAGAGAATGGGAAAAGAGAAGCGTCTGTGGTCTGTCGCAGCTGCGGGAAGAAGTGAGCCGGTTCTGGTCAGACGTCCGGGAGGAGCTTTAAAAACTCTTCGGTGGAGGCAGAAACCGGAAGGGTAGGGTTTAACGAAGCTACCAGCTGCCGCTGCGGGATGGTTTCCTGCGTGCGGACGAGAAAGAGATCCTCCGGTTTGTGTTTCAGACAAAAATCCGGGATAAAAGCAATTCCAAGACCGATGCGGGCCATGTCAATGAGCAGATCGTTGCTGCTGAGCTCCACCTGAGGCAGCAGTTCCAGCTGATGCTGCAGGAAAATATGGTGCAGAAACTCACTCGTTGTGCTCTTGCGGTCTAACATCATGAGCGGATAGGTGCCAAGCTCCGAGAAAGGAACGATGCGGTCCGCCAGATCAAAATATGCCGGATTGGCGACGAACACATCCGAGAAAGAGCCGACCGTTTTCTGAATATAGGAAGGATTCAGATGAGGGTTGGGAAAATTAGTGATAATCAGATCCACCCGGCGCTGCTCTAACAGGTCTACACAGCCCATCGAGCTGGCATTGGTGATTTTAATCGGAACATCCGGGAATTTCTGATGAAATTTCTGCAGATACGGCAACAGAAAATAGCGGCAGATCGTGTCGCTGGCACCGATATGCAGCTGTCCTAGACCTAGAGAGCCGGATTCTAAAAGCTGGCTTTCCCCACGGGAAATCAGATTCATGGCAGGCTCCACATGTTTTAGCAGCAGAGCACCGGCGGGTGTCAGCTGAACCTTTTTGGTGCTCCGGATAAAAAGCGGCTGTCCCAGCTTGTGTTCTAGTGTTTTGATAGACTGGCTTACCGCCGACTGGGAAATAAAAAGCTTTTTACTTGCATCAGAAAATGAGAGAGAGCTTGCAACATAATAGAAAACCTTGTATAATTCATAATTGATATCCATCGATCATATCCTCTATAGTATAATATAGGATATATTATATACCTTTCACAAAGGAGAGAAAAGGAGATTTATCATGAAAAAGGGAATTTTAAGAACCTTGTGCGGATTGATGGCGGCATTGATGTTGCTTGTATTTGCAGGAGCACCGGTCTCAGCCGAGGCTGCGTCAAAGAAACCTTATTACATTAAAATCAACCGCCAGCAGAACTGTGTGACCGTATATGCACTTGATTCTAAGGGCGAGTATACCAAACCAGTGAAAGCATTTGCCTGCTCTGTCGGAGTAAACAATGCCACCCCGACGGGAACATTTGCGATTCCGGCAAAATACCGCTGGCATGTACTCATGGGCGGTGTGTACGGACAGTATTGCAGCCGGATCACCGGAGGTGTTCTGTTTCACTCTGTTTTCTACAGTTCACAGGATCCAAGCAAACTGGCATACCGTTCCTATAACCGTCTGGGGCAGGCAGCATCCCACGGATGTGTCCGCCTGAACGTGGAAGCTGCCAAGTGGATCTACGACAATTGTCCGGTAGGAACCAAAGTCACCATCTACGATGGCAAAGATCCGGGACCACTTGGTAAGCCAACGCCGGTCCGTATCGATGTAAACAGTCCATACCGTGGATGGGATCCAACCGATCCGAATCCAAAGAACCCATGGCTGAAACTTCGCCCGACCATCAAGGGAATCAAGAACAAGACGATTGAGAGAACAACTGCAAAAGTAGATCTGAAGAAGGGTGTCAAAGCTACAGATTCCCGTGGAAAGACACTCAAGTTTTCCGTAAGCGGAAAAGTGAATGCAGAAAAAGTCGGCAAATACAAGATCACATATACAGCAAAGGACAGCAAGGGAAATAAGACACAGAAGAGTATCGTGATCACGGTAAAAGATACCAAGGCACCATCGATCAGCCTGGCCAGAAAGACATTGACCTACAATGAAGCTGTTTCCAAGGAAAAGCTTGTATCTGCAATCCGGAAAAATGTTGTGATAAAAGATCTGGGTAAGAATCTTTCATATAAGTATGCCTTTGCAGATGCCAAAGAGGTACAGAAAGTTCTCTCCGGTATGGAGAACGAGAAGTACGGAACTTATACGGTAACCGTATTTGCCAAGGATGTAGCAGGAAATACATCCAAGAAGTTGAAAGTAAAGATTAATTTTGTAAATCCGAACCCGAATCCGGGTGTTGTAACCGGCGGTGGAATTACCGTAAAATAATCTCATAAGTATAAGTAATAGGTATCGTAAGTGATATTAATTTTACTTCATTGTTATCCCATGATACAATAGAATAAAGATTCATAGAATGCCCCCAGATGCAGGGGGCATTCCGTTTTGCAAAAGAAAGAAGGAGGAAAATCCAATGGGCAACGTCGTGTGTACGTAGAAAAGAAACCGGATTTTGCCGTAAAGGCAAAGGAATTAAAACATGAGGTAAAGCATTATCTCGGAATCGCCGCAGATCAGGTGCGTGTTCTGATCCGTTATGATGTGGAGAATGTGTCAGATGCCACTTACCAGAAGGCATTGCAGACCGTATTTTCCGAGCCGCCTGTGGATGATATTTACGAGGAGAGCTTTGATGCAGAAGGAGGAAACGTATTTTCCGTAGAATTTCTGCCGGGCCAGTTCGATCAGAGAGCAGATTCTGCTGAGCAGTGTGTCAAACTTTTAAATGAGGATGAGGATCCGATCATCCGCAGCGCAACGACCTATGTGATCAAGGGAGACATCACAGAGGATGAGCTTGAGGCGATCAAAAAGTATTGTATCAACCCGGTAGATTCCCGTGAGACCGGTATGGACAAGCCGGATACCCTGGTACAGAAGTTCGATGAGCCGGCAGACGTGGCTGTTTTCGATGGATTCATCGATATGGCAGAAGCACAGTTAAAGGAACTGTACAGCTCCTTAAATCTTGCCATGACCTTTAAGGATTTCTTACATATCCAGAATTACTTCAAAAATACCGAGAAACGCAATCCGTCTGTGACAGAGATCCGCGTGCTCGATACGTACTGGAGCGATCATTGCCGTCACACCACATTTTCCACAGAACTGAAAAATGTCAAGTTTGACGATGGATTTTACCAGGCACCGATCAAAAAGACTTACGAAGAGTACCTGGATACCCACAAGAAGCTGTATGCAGGACGGGATGACAAGTTTGTCTGCCTGATGGATCTGGCGCTTCTTGCCATGAAACGTCTGAAAAAAGAAGGAAAACTTGCAGATCAGGAAGAATCTGACGAAATCAATGCATGTTCCATCGTCGTACCGGTAGAAGTAGATTATTCGGAAGTGCCCCCTCGCGTCAGTGACGCTCAGCGGCAATCGCGAACAACGGATGGAGAGAATGCTTCGCATTCCGTTGTTCGGGAAGAGTGGCTTGTAAACTTCAAGAATGAGACACACAACCATCCGACTGAGATCGAGCCATTCGGTGGTGCTGCCACTTGTCTGGGTGGCGCTATCCGTGATCCGCTTTCCGGAAGAACCTATGTCTATCAGGCAATGCGTGTGACCGGAGCCGCAGATCCGACCGTATCCGTAAAGGATACCCTTGAGGGCAAGCTGCCACAGAAGAAGATCGTGCGTGAGGCAGCCAGAGGTTACAGCTCTTACGGAAACCAGATCGGACTGGCAACCGGATATGTCAAAGAAATTTACCATCCGGATTATGTAGCAAAACGTATGGAGATCGGAGCTGTCATGGGCGCCGCACCGAGACGTGCCGTACAGAGACTGACTTCCGATCCGGGAGATAAGATCATCCTTCTCGGTGGACGTACCGGACGTGATGGTATCGGTGGAGCAACCGGATCTTCCAAGGCACACAACACGCAGTCCACATCGGTATGTGGTGCTGAGGTACAGAAAGGTAATGCACCGACCGAGCGTAAACTGCAGAGACTGTTCCGCAGAGAAGAAGTCAGCCATATCATCAAAAAATGTAACGATTTCGGTGCCGGCGGTGTATCTGTAGCCATCGGTGAGCTTGCAGACGGACTGCGCGTTAATCTGGATAAAGTACCGAAGAAATATGCTGGTCTGGATGGAACAGAGATCGCAATTTCCGAGTCCCAGGAGCGTATGGCAGTCGTTGTTGCTCCGCAGGATGTCGAGCAGTTCCTGGCTTATGCAAAAGAAGAAAACCTTGAGGCAACCGAAGTGGCAGTCGTTACCGAGGAACCGAGACTGATCTTAGAGTGGAGAGGAAAAGAGATCGTCAATATTTCCCGTGCATTCCTCGATACCAACGGTGCACATCAGGAAGCAGATGTCGAAGTCGAGATGCCAAAAGAGGCAGACAACTTCTTTAAGAAGATGGAACTTCCGAAAGTTGCAGATGCCTTACAGAAAAACGACAACAAGGCAGCATGGCTTGCAATGCTTGCCGATCTTAACGTATGTTCCCAGAAGGGGCTTGTCGAGATGTTCGACGGTTCCATCGGAGCCGGAAGTGTCTACATGCCATACGGCGGACGCTATCAGCTGACCGAGACACAGAGCATGGTTGCCAAGCTTCCGGTTCTGAAAGGAAAATGTGATACCGTAACCATGATGTCCTACGGATTTGATCCGTACTTATCTTCCTGGAGCCCATATCACGGATCCGTATATGCTGTGCTGGAATCTCTTTCCCGCATTGTGACTGCCGGTGGTGATTACAAGAAAGTACGTTTTACCTTCCAGGAGTATTTCCGCAGAATGAACGAAGATCCAAAGAGATGGAGCCAGCCGTTTGCCGCACTGCTCGGTGCGTTTGATGCACAGATCGGTTTCGGCCTGCCATCCATCGGTGGAAAAGATTCCATGTCCGGAACCTTCAACGATATTGATGTACCACCGACACTTGTATCTTTCGCAGTCGATGTGGCAAGAGAAAAAGATGTAATCACACCGGAACTGAAAGAAGCAGGAGATAAGCTGGTACTCTTTACCATCGAAAAGAATGCGTACGATCTGCCGGTATATGAGCAGGTAATGAAACTGTACGATAAGATTCATGAGCTGATTGGCAAGGGTGCGATCCGCAGCGCCTATGCACTGGACGGAAAAGGTCTGGCAGCAGCAGTCAGCAAGATGGCATTCGGTAACAAACTGGGTGTGACAATTGCCGATGATGTTACCGCAGAGACACTGTTTGCACCGGGATTTGGTAATATCGTAGCAGAAGTAAAAGAAGAGTTTCTTCCTATTATAAAAGAGGCATCCGGAATCGTTGTCGGAGAAGTCAACGATGCACAGAAATTCGTATACAAAGACATGACTCTTTCCATAGACGAAGCACTCGAAGCATGGACCGGAACACTTGAGCGTGTATTCCCAACCCGCGCGACCGAGGATAAGGAAAAAGTACAGAGTGATGTATACGATACGAAGAACATTTATGTATGTAAGAACAAAGTCGCAAAGCCAACCGTATTCATTCCGGTATTCCCTGGAACAAACTGCGAGTACGACAGTGCGAAAGCGTTTGAGCGTGCAGGTGCCAACACAATTGTAAAAGTATTCAAGAATCTGAGCGCCGCAGATATCCGTGATTCTGTCGATGAATTTGTCAAGGCAATCGACCAGTCGCAGATCATCATGTTCCCAGGCGGATTCTCCGCAGGAGATGAGCCGGAAGGATCTGCAAAGTTCTTCGCAACGGCATTCCGGAATGCCAAGATGACCGAGGCAGTCAACAAGCTGCTGTCAGAGCGTGACGGACTGGCACTGGGTATCTGTAACGGATTCCAGGCACTGATCAAACTGGGACTTGTTCCTTACGGACAGATTCAGGCACAGAGTGCGGATTCACCGACACTGACCTACAACACCATCAACCGCCACATCAGCAAGATGGTATACACCAAGGTTGTAACAAACAAATCCCCATGGCTGCAGCAGGCAAAGCTCGGTGCAACTTACTGCAATCCGGCATCTCACGGAGAGGGACGTTTCGTAGCTCCGAAGGCATGGCTCGATAAGCTTTTCGCAAACGGACAGGTTGCCACCCAGTATGTCAATGAAGCCGGTGAGCCGACCATGGATGAAGAGTGGAATGTCAATGGTTCGTACATGGCGATCGAGGGTATCACCAGTCCGGATGGACGTGTACTTGGAAAGATGGCTCACAGCGAGCGTCGCGGTGAGGCCGTTGCCATGAATATTTACGGCGAGCAGGATATGAAGATCTTTGAATCCGGCGTTGCTTACTTTAAATAGAAGATAAGATTTACATTCACGCGTAGTTTTATTTGGAAACTACGCGTGAAATAGTTTTAATAATAGAAAAAAGTGAAAAAACTCTTAAATGCTTAAGAAAATATTAAAGAATTTTTTCAATAAAATGTAATTTTGGTGTTGCAAAGATACAATACATGGTGTATTATATGCACGTAGAGTAGTTAAAAGAGTACTATAAATAGTACGACATGAGATTAGCTACTATCGAAACTATGGAAACTGGGGATATTCTCCAGACAAACCTTACAATTGTAGATACATACAGAAGCTGAAAATTCATTGGAACTTTAGCTTGCTGATTTTGATGCTGGACAATCAACGTCGATTTCACACTCTACGGCGACGACTGATGACTTGAGGCTTCGGATCAATTTTGATTAATGTATTTACAGACAAAGCTGACAATGGACTTATCAGAAAGACCGAGGAATGTCAGCAGAGGCAATTAGCGAGGCTGTCTGATTGAAAAAATCGTCCGCAGCGGTATGGAAGAACAGATGGAGGAACTTAAACGTGCAAGGTCAAACGAGTAGAGGAGATGGAGGTTAGTCTAAAAAGAAAGAGAGGAAAAAACATGAAATCAAGCAAAAAAGTGTTAGCTTTTGCTCTCGCTGCAGCTATGGTTGTAACAGCAGTTCCTGCTACAAATGCTCAGGCAGCTACAAAGGCAAAGCTTAGCGCAACAAAGGCTACTATCTATACTGGTAGCTCCAAGACATTAACTGTTACTACACCAAAGTCTTGGAAAAATGTAAAGGTAACAGTATCTAGCAACAAGAAGAGCGTTGCAAAGGTGACTAAGACTTCTGCAAAGAAGATTAAAGTTACAGCTGTTAAGGCTGGTACAGCAAAAGTTACGGTTAAGGTAACTTACAAGACTTCTACAAAGAAGAATGCTAAGACTCAGACAAAGACTCTTACCAGCAAGATTACTGTTAAGAACCCAACCCTTAAGGTTACATCTGATTCTGAAATTGCAATCGGAACAACTACACAGGTAAAGGCTACTGTTAAGCCATCAACTGCTAAGGTTACTTATACAACAAGTGACGAGAAGATCGCTACAGTAGATGCTACTT
>ERZ808270.946-NODE-946-length-14156-cov-4.070846_pt1 | contig 14156 bp, 18 predicted proteins | sample MGYA00521082_ERZ808270 | MGnify/ENA primary metagenome ERZ808270 (study PRJEB31516, sample SAMN03275594) | gut metagenome | biome: mammalia-associated habitat; material: feces | host: Papio cynocephalus | place: Kenya | collected 2012-07-27 ...
TTCCAAGGTCTTTTTCTATAATCAAACGGAGAAGGAGGGATTTGAACCCTCGCGCCGCTATTAACGACCTGCACCCTTTCCAGGGGTGTCCCTTCGGCCAGCTTGGGTACTTCTCCATATAGCTGCTCAAATCATTTTCTCTCCCGAGAACTTATGATATTGACACAGAAAAAGAATTCTTTCGAATTCTTTTTCAAACGGCTTAACCGCCTAGCGGAGAGGATGGGATTCGAACCCATGTGCCCTTGCGGACAAACGGTTTTCAAGACCGCCTCGTTATGACCACTTCGATACCTCTCCGTATTCTGTTTTTGCTGTTCATCTGAATCAGCGCAAGACATATATTACCATCCCCGGCTCTTTATGTCAATAACAATTTTTCATTTTTTTTGCTTTTTTCAAAAAAGCTTCTGCAATTAACAAATCTTCTGGTGTTGTAACCTTGATATTCTCGTATTTTCCCTGAACAAGCTTTACTTTATGGCCGGTAAAACGTTCCACAATCATTGCATCATCCGTAATCACAGCCCCGGAGTCTTTTTCGCGCCACATCTTATCATACGCTTCCATTAAAAGCTCATAAGAAAAGCTCTGTGGCGTCTGTACAGCCCACAGGCTGCTTCTGTCCGGCGTATCCACAGCATAATTTTCCAGATTGCCCACTTTAATCGTATCTTTTACTGGTACTCCAACCACACACGCATCTTCTAATGTCACCATACGCATGGATAGCTGTATCTCCGTTTCATCAATCAGAGGCCGTGCTCCATCATGGATCAGGACATAATCGGTGCCCACAGCTGCTTTTAACCCTTCATATACTGACAGATAACGTTCTTTGCCGCCCGGAATTACCGCGCGGACTTTTTGAAAGCCATAGCCATCTATAATTTCTTTTTTACAATAGGAAACATCATCTTTGCCAGTCACCAATATAATATCATCCACCGGGCTTTCTTCAAAGGCATACAGGCTGTAATAAACCAATGGATGCCCACACAGTTCCATAAACTGTTTCGGTGTATCACTTTGCATTCTTCTCCCACTGCCTGCTGCGAGTACGATCGCTGTATAGCGTTTCTTATTTTCCATCCGGTCATTCTCCCAATTTCAGATTCGGAACAGCGTTCAAATCCAATCCTGCACGTTTTCCCGCAATAAAGTCATAGTATGCCGCAGCGCCAATCATTGCTGCATTATCCGTACATAAAATTGGAGAAGGGTGATAAAACTTCACTCCTTCCTCACGGCACATCTGCTCCATAGCCGCACGGATCACTCCATTGGACGCGACTCCTCCTGCAATTGCGAAACTGTCCATATGATATTCACGGATTGCATGTCGCGCATGATCTACCAGTACATCTGTCACAGACTGCTGGAAAGATGCCGCAACATCCGCCGGGTTAATCGGAAGATTTTTCATCCTGCATCCATTCAGATAATTCAGTACCGCAGACTTTAATCCACTGAAACTGAAATCATATACTCCATCTGCAATCTTTGCCCGCGGAAAGGAAATTGCTTTCGGATTTCCCTCATGAGAAATCTTTTCGATTTTCGGTCCTCCCGGATATCCCAGCCCGATTGCACGTGCAACCTTGTCAAATGCTTCTCCTGCCGCATCGTCCCTGGTTCGTCCGAGAATCTCATACTTTCCATAATCTGTCACCTTAACCAGGTGCGTATGTCCTCCGGATACTACAAGACACAAAAACGGCGGTTTCAGATCCGGATTTTCAATATAATTTGCACTGATATGTCCCTCTATATGATGCACTCCTACCAGAGGAATATTCGCAGCATAGCTAATTGCTTTTGCTTCTGCCACACCTACCAGCAGGGCTCCAACCAGTCCCGGTCCATAGGTTACACCTATTGCATCTATATCCTGCAATGTCATATTTGCATCCGTAAGTGACTGCGTGATCACCTGATTAATCTTTTCGATATGTTTTCTTGATGCGATTTCCGGCACAACGCCTCCATATAATGTATGCAGTGCAATCTGTGAAGAAATTACATTAGAACGCATGTCGCGGCCATTCACCACTACGGCTGCCGCTGTTTCATCACACGAACTTTCAATCGCAAGTATTTTTATAGTTTGTTCTGTGTCACTCATTTTTCTTCCTCTGTCGAATTTCCCTTGATTTTATAAAATGTACGGATTTTCCAGTTTCCGTTATCGTCTTTTCTAAGCACATACATCTGGTAGGTTTTATCAAACTTTTTATTTTCTTCTGTAAAATAAGAAGCAGTGACATATGCCAGTTTGTCCCCGTTGCTGTCATCCGTCAAATATTTCACATCATCACTGTCACATACATTGGTCTGCCGGATTTTAAACGAACGTTTCTTGTAATCCGCGATACTAGCCTCCACGGAACTCTTATAGTCCTCTTTGGAATTATTATCCGCAAGTTCCTTATCAAAAAGCATACGTGCCTGATCGATCAGCTTGTCAAACTCATCTTCTGTGTAATTACCGGAATAATAACTGGTAATGATCTGGTTATACAGTTTAATCACCGCACGCGGAGTTTTCGGATAATCATCCGTCAGATTTTTCTCATTAATCTGCTGAACCACTGTCAGATTCTCTTTCGATGCCTGTGAACTATCACTGTTTTTCATGTAATAAAATCCAACACATAATAAGATAACACATACTGCTGCTACAATGGTAACTCCAACTTTCTTCATATGCCTATTCCTCCTCAAATGTCAATTCCACACTCTTTCCGTCTTTGCCAAGGTATGCATTTGCGAAAATATCCCGCACCTGTGGCATATAATCCTCCGCCCTTACCAGAGACGGAGAAAAATGGGTCAGCCACAGTTCTTTAACTTCTGCACGCTTCGCCATATCCGCTGCCTCATAAAACGTCATATGTTTGTACTGTTTTGCCTTATTTAACTTCTCTTTTTCTGCATACATGCCTTCACAGATAAATAAATCAGATTCTCTTGCAGCATCCACAATCGTATCCAGTGGACGACTGTCCGTACAATATGTCACTTTCAATCCTTTTCTTGCAGGACCAAGCACCATCTGCGGTTCATAGGTCACACCGTCCTGCTCGATGGTTTCCCCTTTCTGCAGGCGGCTCCATAATTTCATCGGAACCTTCTGTTCCCTGGCGCGTTCCACCGAAAAACGTCCTGCACGATGAATCTCCACCGAATATCCGTAACATATAACGTTGTGTCTTACACGAAATGCATGAATATCGTATCCCTGAATCGAAAAAGATTCTTCCGGCTGTGTCAGTTCTATACAATTAATTTCAAACGGAAGTTCCGGTGCAATTGTCCGCAAAGCCGTCACCACACGCGTCAGCCCTTTGGGACCAATAATGGTAAGCGGTTCTGTCCGCTCAGCATTTCCCATCGTCAAAAGCAGCCCTGGCAGACCACTGATATGATCTGCATGAAAATGTGTCACACAAAGAATATCGATTGGTTTAAAACTAAGTCCTGCTTCTTTGATTGCAATCTGGGTTCCCTCACCACAATCAATCAACAGGCTACTTCCGTTATATCTGAGCATGAGTGATGTCAGCCACCGATATGGCAGAGGCATCATCCCTGCAGTTCCTAACAAACATACATCTAACATACTTGTTTCCACTCCATAATATCCGCATCCTCCTGGGGAAACTGATAAAAATTTTTTCGCACTCCTATTTTTTCAAATCCGAGCGTCTGATATAAGTGTATTGCCGGCTCATTTCCGGAACGGACTTCCAAAATAATCCGGGTAATCCCATGTTCTGCCGCCCATCGCTGCATCGTCAAAAGAAGTTCTCTCCCACAGCCTTTTTCCCGCTTTTTCTGCGTCACAGCTACATTTGTGATTTCTCCCTCCGGCGGCATACGATACATGCCAGCATAGCCCACGATATCGGGATCTTCTGCGACGAAAAATACAGCATCCTTCATTCCATCCAAAAATCCCTGTTCACTCCATGGCTGGGAAAAACATTCTTTTTCAATTCTTGCGACAACCGGGACATCTTCCGCCGTCATTTGTCGAATTCTCATATACGAAAATCCCTTGCTTTTTCCTTACGTTCTCTTTCTGCCTGTGACAAACGCAGATAATCCGGCTTATGTGCTGCTGCATCCTCCGCCTTTCCCTGCTTGTATAAAATGCCTCCAAGTACTGCAACGCATGCTGCTCTCTGCTTATTGCAATGTGCAGGTGCAAACAAATACGGTACGTGTAAATTTTCTTTCAGATAATCGGCAAAAACCGGCACACCATCGCCTAAAAATACGGTTTTCTTTCCACTTTCATTGATCTTTGCGGTAATTTCATCAATTCCAACTACACACTGCGGAAGAAGTGTCTGCATCTGCCCATTGGAAAATGTGTATAATCCCGTGTACGTCTGCTGCCGGCGTGCATCCATAAGCGGACACACCTGATCCTCACATCCCCACAAATTATATGCCAGTGCATCCACTGTCGGTACGGAAACAATCTGTTTATTCAGAGCAAGGGCAAGTCCCTTTGCCGTTGCCGAGCCGATCCGAAGTCCTGTAAACGATCCCGGCCCCGCCGATACTGCGATTACATCAATCGTATTCAGATCCAGCTCTATCATTTTTGCAACTTCATCCAGCATCGGAAGAAGCGTCTGTGAATGTGTTTTTTTATAATTGATGGTATATTCTCCCAAAAGATTGTCATCCTCTGTGACTGCAACCCCTGCGACCAATCCTGAACTGTCCAACGCTAGTATTTTCATATTCTGTCCTCTATCTGTCTAAAATTGTTATTTTTCTGTAGTCAAAGCCTTTTTCAAGATCTTTTTCAATGGTAATCTCCCGGTAATGATCCGGCAAAATCTCTTCAATCAGATTCGCCCACTCGATCATCGTCAGACCTTCCCCATAAAAATAGTCCTCATATCCGATCTCATCCATCTCCTCAATATCTCCAATACGGTAGACATCAAAATGATAGAACGGCATACGCCCCTCTTCATATACCTGGACAATGGTAAATGTCGGACTGCAGATCGGTTCTTCAATTCCAAGTCCCTGGGCAATTCCCTGTGTAAAAACCGTCTTTCCAACGCCCAGATCCCCGACAAGTGTATATACATCCCCAGGCTGTGCCTCTCTCCCAAATTTTCTTCCGAGTTCTAAAGTTTCTTCCGGGGAAAAAGTTTCAAATTCCATAACATTTTTGTCCTGCATATTGCTTCTACGCCTTCATTCTGAGTTTATATTTTTCCAGTTTCTGTTCTGCAAGTGTCCGGAATGCTGCATACTGATCCCCGATCTGTTCCATAGGAATAATATATGCGCTTTTCCGATTGCTGTAGATTAAAATCTGTTTTGCATTTGCTACGATCTTATAAATCGCCTGCCACTCCATATCCCCAGTCTCTTTTCTCTGGGATACATGAATATTTTTCTCTGTAATTTCATAATGCAATGTGCCGGCAAGCACCTTGTTTGTCTTTATGGTTTCCTTTGCACGGAACCACAGTGCAACCGGGATATAAAGAAGAAATAAAAATCCTACTGCAATATAAAGCAGTGTGTAAGATGTTTTTCCATTCTGAAAACTGATTCCTGCCATAACAAATCCAAGAATTCCAAGCACAATGGAACTCCAGCCCTGAAACCCGGTATATGTCTGGTACATATTAAACCGATACAAATCTTTTGGTGATAATGTAACATCAAATGATGCTTTCATACCTTCTTCTCCTGTCCAAAATAAATGATAAGTCTTTCTGTGTATTACACAGAAAACCATTACGTTGTATCATATTATAACAATTTTCCAAACAAAAGAAAAGAGAAAAAACAGGAGCACCACACGGGTGCTCCCAAAACCATTTAGTATTCACTTAAACGTCCTTTTAAGATTGGAGATAACGGTTTGTAAATCAGCATACAGATGGCAACCGCAATCAGTCCTTTTACAATTGTAAATGGAAGATTAAAGCAGATCAGACACTGCAATACGCTTTTCATGGATGGTGCGATCACCTGATACATCTGTAAAATGGCTTCCTCTGCCATGCCAGCCTTGTAATATACCGGATAAACCACAAAATAATTGGAAAATACGCTGACCACTCCCATGACAAGAGCTGCAATCACTCCACTGACTACCGCATTTTTTTTGGTTTTCCTATGCTTGTAAATATTTCCTGCAATTGCTACAAACACGGCTCCGAGGATAAAATTAGAAAGTTCTCCGACAAACATGCTGTTTGAAAATGCCAGATGGAGAACGTTCTTGATCAGACAGATCAATACGCCGCACATTGGTCCAAGTGCAAAGCTTCCCAGAAGTGCCGGCAGATCCGAAAAATCAAATTTGATAAATGATGGCATGATCGGAATCGCAATCTCCAGATACATCAATACAAATGCTACGGCAGAAAGCATCGCCGTAACCGTAATATAACGCACTTTTGAATTCATCCCTCTTGGTTTTACTGCTGTCTTTGTCTGTTCACTCATAATAACTCTCCTTTCAGAATCAATGGAATTCCAGAGGAGTGTTGCCTGCATATATGATCAGAAAATAAAAAAGCCGATAGATTTCTCTATCGGGGGCTTTTACATCATACAGTCAACAGTGCAAACATTGATTTGCACTTTTTCTTCTCTCATCCAGACTATACTGTCGGTACCGGAATCTCACCGGTTCGGCTGCCAAAGCAGTTCACGGACTATACCGTCGGTCGGGAATATGCGTCATCCGCAGCACCCTGCCCCGAAGAATTCCTATTTCTTTTTACGCCACTATTGTATGCATTATGTTCTGGATTGTCAACTGTTTTTTGCGATATTTTCGGGCTTTTCGACATTTTTGAATCTTCCTTTATAATTTGTTATCCAAACATAATTTTGCATTTTACCTTGAAATAAATATCCTAGTTTACAAGCTCAACGAGACACTTGTAAATCAATGCCTCCAGCAAATCGTTTGATACATTTGCAGATTGTACACTTGCTAATATCATTTCTTCTTTGGTTGCTTCCGTGAAATCAATTTCGAATCTTCCATTATTTTGGCATAGCTGCTCAATATACATCCTTTGAGTTCTTCCGTTCCCCTCTCTGAAAGGATGTATCATATTGAGTTCACCTAAATAAAAAGCGAGCCGAACACTCATTTCTCTTTTATCTGTTATATCTGCCAAAAAATTTTCCTTCTTAAGTTTTCTATACAAATCATCAAATTGTTCTTCTATAAACTGCACTAAACAAAAAATAGTTCCTTTAGAAATGTCAACCGTTCTCGTCTTTCCGGCCCAAGTGTAGATATCTTGAAATAAATGTTTGTGTATCGAACAAAGATGTTTAAAAGAGAAATCCCCTGTTACCCCCCTGTTCGTCAATTCAGCCTGACGAACGGATGAATAATCTCTCTCTGCCTCATGTAAAACCTCAATATCTCTAATATTAAGCTTATTTTTTAGGATATTGGTTCCGGGATAACAATAAACAGCATCCTGCTCGTCGTCATAAAAATAATCATATTCTTGATCTTTCACGTTTAGTTGGAGGATACTTTGTATTTCTTGTTAAGTTCAGCAACCGCATCTGCAGCCGATATCTTTTTAGTCAAGACATTCCTTACTCTTGTACGGCACTCTGCATCAAACTTCATATTTTCCATTTTGAAACTGGATTCAATACTGCTTACCTTTCTCTCTATTGTCATACGGTATCCATCTCCTTCCTCGAATATTGATAGATAATGGTATATCCTATATTATTATACCATGAAGTTCCATATCTACATACAATAATTTCATTCTTTTCAGTTTTTTATACTTATAACTAAGAGAACCTATCCTGATAATTTTCCAAAATAGTTACACCATCTGGACTTTTTCCCATCCATTTGCTAACATAATTTTCATGAAGATTTCAAACATATTACGTACCGACAAAACTTTAGATTTTACTTTTTATATTATCGGCTGGGTGTGTCTTATCCTCGCACTCGTGCTCGGATTTGCATGGAAAAATGGCTATTTTCTGTGGATTTTTCCTCCGGATGGCTGTGCCCTGCACAACCTGACCGGATATTATTGCCCGGGATGTGGCGGCACCCGCGCAGTTCGTGCTCTGCTGCACGGACACATTGTGTGTTCTTTCTTTTACCATCCGATTGTTGTGTATACCGCAGTCTTTTTTGGCTGGTTTATGCTGTCCCAGACCATAGAAAAAGCATCCCGTGGACGTTTTGCCATCGGGATGCATTATCGTGATATTTATCTTTGGATTGCACTTGCCATTGTGCTGCTCAACTGGCTGATTAAAAACCTCATTCTGGCAGTTTTCGGCATTGCACTTCTTGGATAAACGTTCTATTTCTGATTTTTCAATTCCTGCTCCAGCTCATGTGGACGCAGATCCACACCGCGGGATGCATCTCCCTCCGGGTCCCTTCCAAATGCATAATCGTTTCCCGGCAGAATCGCATTGAGCACGATTCCGGCAATTGCTGCAATGGCAAGGGATGTCAGGGTAATGGAAGTGCTTCCGATCGTAAACGTCAGCCCATTGGAAAATCCGAGACCGGAAACTAAGATCACACCTGCAATAATGAGGTTTCTGGACTTTGTAAAATCCACATGGTTTTCAACTACATTTCTTACACCGATGGCAGAAATCATACCGTAAAGAATAAAGCTGACACCGCCAATAATAGATGCCGGCATCGAAGCAATAATTTCTGCTACTTTTGGAATAAAACTTAACACGATCGCATAGCATGCCGCAAGACGGACAACCTTCGGGTCGTGTACACGGGACAACTCCAAAACTCCGGTGTTTTCTCCATAGGTTGTATTTGCCGGTCCGCCGATCATTGCGGAAATGGAAGTGGCAATACCATCGCCGATCAGGGTACGGTGCAGCCCTGGATCTTCAATAAAATTCTCTCCTACGGTTGCAGAAATTGCGGAAATATCTCCGATATGCTCCATCATGGTCGCAATGGCGATCGGTGCCATGATAAGAATCGCTGTAAGATTAAATTTCGGCAGGATAAACGGCGGAAGTCCGATAACAGCTGCCGAGGAAACGCCCGAAAAATTTAAAATAACAGAGCCGTCCGGATTCGTAAACCCAAGCCCCTGCAGAACCAGTGCGAACACATACGAAATCACTACACCGAGAAGAATTGGAATAATTTTAAACATTCCTTTTCCCCAGATATTAAAAATAATGATGACTGCCAGTGCCACAATTGCAATGAGCCAGTTTGTGGATGCATTGCTGACCGCAGACGGTGCAAGACTCAGTCCGATACAGATAATGATCGGGCCGGTTACCACTGGTGGAAGAAAACGCATCACACGTTTTACACCAACGCATCGGATGATCAGTGCAAGGATCAGGTATAATAATCCTGCCACAACAATTCCGCCACACGCATACTGCAGTTTTTCTTTATCTGCCATATTGGCAAATATCCCGGTATCCAATGCTGCAACGCTGGAAAATCCTCCCAGGAACGCAAATGAGGATCCCAGGAATGCAGGAACCTTGAATTTCGTACACAGATGGAAAAACAACGTACCAAATCCTGCGCAGAACAAGGTCACCTGTACAGACAGTACCTGTGAGGTACTCTGAAAATAGCTGTTTACCAGAATCGGCACAAGAATTGTCGCTCCGAACATAGCGAACATATGCTGCAGGCCAAGCAGCAGCATTTTCGGTGTGCCCAAAACTCTGGCATCTCTTATAATGTCTTTTTGTTGGTTCATTATAAAAACTCCTCCTAGTAATAGTATATTCTAATATCCGGCCGTCTGCCGGAGCATTAGCTTATGTTTGACGGAATCTCTCCGATTACATCCAGATAAAAAATAACCAGTGTCTGTGACTGGTATGGATATACCCAGAGGGAGCCGATGCCCAGAGACAGCAGACACAGAATCTGCAGCCCGATAAAACTCAGATAAATATAAAATAATCTTCCTTTATTTCCCTTCATGATCTGCCGGCTGAGCTTTAATGATTCGCGCGCCGTCATCTGTGGATGATCCAAAAGCAGATACAGTGCCAGCGCATACCACATCTGCACGAAAACTGCCAGAATCGTGCTCACAATACCAAGCACCACCAGTGCTGCAATCGCCGCAGACGACTTGTCCAAAGCGAAAAATAACACAACACCTGCGATCACAGGAATACAACTGATCAGCGCTGCCACAATCAAAAGCAGTCCTGCTATAATATACCGGTCCGGGTGATTTTTGAATCCGTAAAATACCATACCAAGTGTCATTTCTTTTTTCCGTGCAAGCGATAGATGAAGTTGAAGGATTCCGACAGACAATACCATACTTAAAAGTGTGATCAGAAACTCTGCCACATAAAACATGATTGTCATCGGAAGCGGCTGTGCATCTTTCTGCAGCATGGAAAATGGGAGTTCCACCGCCAAAGGAATCAGTGTGGCGGCAAGAAAAGCTCCCATTGGTATTTTATAATTTCCATTTAAATTGTCTCTTGCGATTCGTTTTAATTCTTTGCAAGGTAGATTCATTTGTTCACACTCCGTTTCTGTAACTGATTGCTTTTTTCATTATAACATGGCTGTGCGGATGCAACAATCTTTTTATTTTGCCATAAACTGCTGCATCAGCTCATTATAATCCATGCCCTGCATATTGGAATATGCCTTTAAAAATCCATCGATACTTCCATACTGATGGATGGCATAACCTAACACAGACGCATACAATACAGTAGTTGCGACCAGTGCAACAATTCCAAGAATCATTCCAATCTGGGCTTTCGAAGTATAAGACATCATGCCTCCACGGGAAAGTGTTGCAAAAATAATCGCCAGTGCTCCACACGGCACGGCCAGGTACAAGCAAGTGCAACTGATTACCGCGATCACACCAAGGATCAGGGAAGCTGCCTCCATGCGTGCAGATCTATGGCTGCGGTACGGTTGATTTGGATTCGGTTGATAAGAGGATCCATACATATCCATAATACGTTTTCCTTTCTTTTTTAGGATTGCTTTTATTGTAACATTTCATATATAATAGGGAAAGTATTATTTGACAGGAAAGGACTATTAAAGGGAAAATTTATGGATATTAATACAAAAATTGCGGAAGAACTCAGCATCCGGAAAGAACAGGTATCCGCTGCCGTAAAACTGATTGACGAAGGATGCACCATTCCTTTTATCGCCCGCTACCGGAAAGAAGCTACCGGGGCATTAAGCGATGAAATTTTACGAAATCTCTACGACCGTCTGGTGTATCTGCGAAATCTGGAAGACAAAAAACAGACCGTACTGGCCTCCATTGAAGAACAGGGAAAACTAACGGAGGAGCTGCGTGCACAGATCCTTGCCGCTGAAACACAGGTTGCAGTGGATGATCTGTACCGCCCGTACCGTCCGAAGCGCCGTACCCGTGCGACCATCGCCAGGGAAAAAGGATTAGAGCCTCTGGCAAATCTGATTCTCTTACAGAAGATGACAGTTTCTCCTCTGGAAGAGGCCAAAAACTATGTCAATCCGGAAAAAGAAGTAGCTACCGCAGAAGACGCGTTAGCCGGAGCAAAAGATATCCTTGCAGAAAGCATCTCGGACAATGCGGACTTCCGCACCCATATCCGTGAACTTACCATGAAACACGGTCAGCTTTTATCTGCTGCCAAAGACCCGGACGCCGAATCGGTCTATGAAATGTATTATGATTTTAACGAAGGACTCTCCAAACTGGCTGGGCACCGCATTCTTGCCATCAACCGCGGAGAAAAAGAGAAATTTCTCACGGTAAAAATTGAAGCTCCGACCGACCGTATCCTCTCCTATCTTGACCGAAAAGTAATTACCAATCCTCAGGCTTCCACCGCACCGGTACTGCATGAAGCATTGGAAGACGCTTACAACCGCCTGATTGCGCCTGCCATTGAGCGCGAAATCCGAAACGATCTGTTTGAAAAAGCCGAAGACGGTGCCATCCGTGTATTCGGTAAAAACTTAGAGCAGCTCCTGATGCAGCCTCCGATTGCCGGTCAGGTTGTGCTCGGCTGGGACCCGGCATTCCGTACCGGATGCAAACTCGCTGTGGTAGATCCGACCGGAAAAGTACTTGATACTACCGTGATCTATCCGACTGCCCCGCAAAACCGCGTGGACGAAGCCAAAGCGGTACTGAAAAAACTGATTTCCAAATACCATATTACATTAATCTCTCTTGGAAACGGTACTGCTTCCCGCGAATCCGAACAGATTATCGTACAGCTTCTCAAAGAGATTCCGGAACCGGTACAGTACATCATCGTAAACGAAGCCGGTGCCTCCGTATACTCCGCCAGCAAGCTGGCAACCGAAGAATTCCCGCAGTTTGATGTCGGACAGCGAAGTGCTGCATCCATGGCACGCCGCCTACAGGACCCACTCGCAGAGCTGGTAAAAATTGACCCGAAATCCATTGGTGTCGGACAGTACCAGCATGACATGAACCAAAAAAAACTGACCGAAGCACTGGATCATGTCGTGGAAGACTGCGTAAACCGTGTCGGTGTGGACTTAAATACCGCTTCTGCTTCCCTGCTGGAATATGTCTCCGGTGTGAGCAAAGCCATTGCCAAAAATATTGTAGTCTACCGCGAAGAAAACGGAAAATTTGCCTCCCGTTCCCAGCTTCTGAAAGTGGCCAAGCTTGGACCGAAAGCCTACGAACAGTGTGCCGGTTTCATGCGCATCAGTGACGGAAAAAATCCGCTGGATGCCACCGGTGTCCACCCGGAATCCTACGCAGCCACCAAGACACTCCTTACAACACTCGGCTATACGTTATCGGATGTGACAAACCGAAATGTAGCCGGAATTTCCAAAAAAATCCGCGATTACAAAAAGCTGGCGCAGGAACTGGAGATCGGCGAGCTGACGCTTCGGGATATTGTAAAGGAACTGGAATCTCCGGCACGCGATCCGCGTGAAGATATGCCAAAACCAATTCTTCGAAGTGATGTGCTTGAGATCAAGGATCTGACTCCGGGCATGGTATTAAAAGGAACCGTCCGAAATGTCATTGATTTCGGTGCCTTTGTCGATATCGGGGTCCATCAGGACGGTCTGGTACATATCTCGCAGATGTGTGACCGCTTTATCAAGCATCCGCTTGAAGTGGTCAGCGTGGGGGATATTGTGGAAGTGAAGGTGCTGAGTGTAGATGTGAAGAAACAGCGGATTCAGCTTACGATGAAGCTATAAAACTTAGAAAATATTTTTTAGAGGTCAGAACCTGTCATGGTTGTGGCCTCTTTTTTCGGTCTCCCTGACAACGGATTATTGACCACTGGTTACTGTTTTCAGTCCCATATAAAGTTTTGCTTCGCAAAAGGGAGCTGCTTACACCCACATCACGTTCACTGTTACAGCTTCTCAACTTTTTGGTATTTATAGTTGATTTCTGCATGCAAATAAGATATTCTGTCTTTGACACATATAATTCCAAATCTGATGAGCAGTTCGCTCGTTTATCCACTGGAATTTTAATTAAATACAGGATCAAAACCGACTCGGTTTTCCCGTTTTTTTCGGTTGTAAAACTATGTTGTTTTGATATATACTAAAGGAAAGGCAGGATACTACATGGGGAACACTGACATTGTGGCAGCTCCGCTGTCAGATGCCAACGAGAAAAACACTACAGAACACAGCACAATTTTTGATGATGTGTTCCGTACAATTGCACAGAAGATGCCACAGCTTCTTATTCCGCTGATCAATGAAGTTTTCCACACTTCTTACAGTGAGGAGGAACCTTTTGAACAATTGCGGAATGAACACTATGAAAAATTCGGAACGGTGGTTACGGACTCTATTATCCGGATCGGCAACCACATTTATCATCTGGAGTGCCAGTCCACAAAAGATGAAACGATGGTTATCCGTATGTTTGAGTACGATATTTCCATTGCTCTTGAGCATGCTTCTTTTGCAGAACATGCGATCTGGGAAATTGAATTTCCGCAGTCGTGCGTACTTTACATCCGCAATCACCGTTCACTTCCGGATTTTCACGAAGCGATTGTGAAATTTGCGGACGGACAGAAGGTACGCTACCGCGTTCCGATCATACAGGCAAAGAAATACACGGTCGATCGGATTTTTGAAA
>ERZ808270.947-NODE-947-length-14152-cov-3.690856_pt1 | contig 14152 bp, 7 predicted proteins | sample MGYA00521082_ERZ808270 | MGnify/ENA primary metagenome ERZ808270 (study PRJEB31516, sample SAMN03275594) | gut metagenome | biome: mammalia-associated habitat; material: feces | host: Papio cynocephalus | place: Kenya | collected 2012-07-27 ...
TCAGTGACTGGAGTTCAGACGTGTGCTCTTCCGATTGCCCTTGTAAAGCCTGAGTGGCATAACAAGGGCTCTTATAAGTCGGATAAAACGGACGGTCTGGGCGTTAGTAATAAATCCAGCAATATAAATGCAATTTTCCACGACGGAAAATTACTTATAAACAATACCTACGGCGATAACTGGGGCTGGCGTGCGACAGCTTTGCGCTTTACCGCGCCCAAGGCAGGTGAAATTTCCGTTAAAAACGACGGAAAGATCAAGGTTTTCAGCGACGACCCTGTTTGGACAAATTTAGCAAATGTTACCGTAAAAACAAAGATCAACCTGAACGGAAAAACAGTTGAGGGAAGCGCGCAGGACTTTAAATCGGAAACGGGCGCTTACGATTATACCGCCGTTAACTTAGAGGTTAAGGAGGGCGACGTTGTAGACTTCCTTGCGTGGAGCGACACGGCATATGCATATACCGACTTTGCCCCCGTTATCTCTTACCTTAAGTACACCGACAGCGGCTCAGGCACCGAGCCCGGCGGCGAACCCGGAACGGAACCCGGCGGCGAACCGGGAAATAAGCCCGGCGGCAATGAAGACGCAAAAAACAACGTTCTTTTCTCTTACGGCGCATACGAGTATTTAAACAAGGTTGTTGAAGAAAATAAGGCTTCAATAGCCGACGGCAAGGTAAAGCTCAGTTCCGATTCCTTTAAGGCCTCCGCTCCGTGGAGCGTAGCCTTCTCCGCACCCACAGGCGGAAACAAGTGGTATTCAAAAACGCTGTATCTTAAGGACGCGTTTTCATTCAACGGCTCGGACGCTGTTAATAAATACGCGATAACCGGAGAAGCCGAGGGCGGCAAGGAATGTATGTTTGTTGCTTTTGAAGACGGCAAGCTGGTTATTAACGGCTCTTATAAGGGCGACGCGCTAAACGGTTATATTACCTCGCTTAAATTTACCGCGCCGAAATCCGGAAATATAGAGCTTTCAAGCGATACGCTTACCTGTATGAAGGACGCCCCCTATTGGGCAAACGGCAACCACACAACAACCTTTAATATTAAAAAGAACGACGCGGTTCTTAAAACCGTAACAGTTACCTACACGGCCGGCAATCCCTCCGGCTGGTCTGTTGACGGGGTTGAGCAGGCGGACGCCGCTCCCGCTTTCCCGACTGTTTCGGCAGAGGTGAAAAAGGGCGATATTCTCACCGTTGAAGTGACTCAAAGCGGCAAAAGCAATAAATCCTGCGCCGCTATAACGCCGGTTGTTGCCTATACTTCCGTAAGCGATAACGGAGATGCCGACGGGGAAAACGGCGAAGCAAACAAGCCGAAATACGGTGCGACATATAACGCTTACGAAATTCTCGGCAAGCTTTTACAGGAAACCGAAATCGACGGAAACGAGATCGACCAGGAAAATTCGGTATGGCGTGTAGACATTTCCTTCCCGCAGTGGATGGCAACGGGCTATAAGGGAATGGTATATAAAAAGTTTAAATCCGTAGCAAACCTAAAAGATGTTCCCGCTTTTGCAAGAACGGCACTGGTACAATCGATGGGAACCTGCACCGTAGGTATCCCGACAGACACTAAAGCAATTGTTATAGATCCGAGAGACGGCTGGAATGAAAGACTTTCGGAAAATATAGAGTTTAACATTGATTTTGTGGCGCCCGCAACCGGAAAAGCGGTATTGTACGACCCCGACGAAGGAATTTGGGGCGGAATACAGGGCGATCCCTATTGGTCATATCTTGAAAAGGATTCTGCGGTTTCAAAAATACAGGTTCTTTTAAACGATAAGGTTATCTGGCCCGCAAGCGGCGAGTTTACACAGATAGACAATAAGAACCCCGCGGTTGATTTCCCGCGCATTGAGCTTAATCTTAAAACAGGCGACGTTTTAAGACTGCGTACTCAGCGTGTAGGCGGTTCGGGCGGCTTCGGAATGCAGTTAAACCCCACCGTAAGCTACTACGACGGCGTACCGCAGACAGGCGCTTCATACAACGGTGAAATTATAACCTTAGTTGCTTTGATGAGCGTATCCGTGCTTGCAATTTTCACATTGGTTCTTATTCAGAACAAAAAGAGCAAAACCGATAAATAATCAGGAAAAAACAGCAGGCGGGCAAATTATAAAAGCATAATTTCGCCTGCCAGCAGGGCGCAGGGCATTTAATTTTATTTATTAAAAAGCTGAGGATCCGTTATGAAATTGCACACCTTAAACAGACTGTTGGCATTTCAGCTGGCTTTGGTTATATTTTTAACTCTTGCCGGCTGTAAAAAAAGCGGAGTTTCATCTGTTGACGGTACATCGGTTGCCGCCGATACTTCGGCTGCCGATAATTTTTCAAGTGCCGAAGAATCAGTCGCCGCTTCAGACGCGGCCGACGGTAATACCGATTCCGACCCGCTTGCAAAATATATAACCGAAAACGGTAAAATAGATACCTCTGAATTAACTCCGTACAAGGCGTCGGAGGTAGCCACTGTCAACGGCAGAAACATTTTTAAGCATAACGGCAAGCCTTATCTTTATAATGCAATGCATTTCCGTTATGACGATCTTAACACCGCCTACGGTCCGGAAACTGCAAAAGAAATCCTTGACCAGGGTATGCAGAAAATTAAGGAATCGGGTATAGACACCGTTATTCTGTATATTTACTGGCGCGATATGTACGACGGTAAGAATTACAATTTCGATAATCTTAAAATGCAGTATGATACGGCGATCAGACACGATTTAAAAATTCAGATAAATTGGTTCGGGTATAATAACTGCGGTTACGGCGGTTTTATGAAATGGCAGACCGACCGCGCAAAATATCCCGCGCTGAAAATAAACAATCCCGAAATAACAAAGGAAATTCCCGATCTGTCAAAGCAAATTTTTATCGATGAGGAAACCGAGGCTATCAGGCAGCTTTGCGCATTTATAAATATATATGATAAAGACCGCCGCACGGTTGCGGTTCAGCTTGAAAACGAACCCGATAACGGCGAGGGCGGTATGGGCGACTGGCTAAGTCAGTTTTCCAATATGGTAAACCTGCTTAACAAGCTTGGCGAGGCGGTTCACGGCAGCGTTTACAGTATGATAACAAAGGTCAACCTTACAATGACCGGCTGGGACGAAATTCAGGAGGGCTTTGATTATCCTACGCGTATCAATAAGGTTATAGAACAGCCGCACCTTGATTTGGTGGGCCCCGACGTTTACGATGTCAGCACCGTTCATAATATTTCTTTTTATGAAAAGGGCACCAATATACCGGTGCATCTTGAAATAGGACCCTCGCCGTGGAGCGTTATCGGGCAAAGCGTATATCACCTTGCCAGCGGATACGGAATGGGTTATTACGGCTTGGCGGAAAGCGCGCGGACGGTTGACAGCGGGCTGTACCGCTTTGACGATATGCGATGGATAGAACGCGACGGCACCAAAATTCTCGCGGCTTCAAATTATAAGGGTCAGCTTGAGTGCAATACACGGGAATTTATTGCTATGTCGCACAGCGTTGACGCTTTAAGGGAGCTGTTAGCATCGGTTCCGGTTTCGGATATGGTGGGATTTAACGTAAATATGAAAAATGTTATAAGCGACCTGAGAAAGCTTGACGGTAAAAGGTTTACTTATGATTATAATAATCCCGCCGCAAAATACGGTGCCTGCGGACTGGTTTTAAAGGGCCCTGACGGCGCATATTACTGTTTTTCGACACAAACGGCGGACTTTACATTCCCGTCCGCACCCGCTTCCGTAACATACGGTTATTATAAAGACGGTGTGTGGAACGAGGCGGGCACGGCTTCGGCAAACGGCGCAAGAGTTACGCTTGAAGCCGGCAGAGCGTACCGCGCGGTACTTTGATTTTTAAGGCACAAAATATTTTATCGGATTTATTAAACAAATAGGAGTCGGCTTGATATGTTTTATAAAAAAGCTTTATCTTTCGGTTTATCGGCTTTAATAGCCGCAGCGTTCTTTATGCCGATGGGACAGGTGTCCGCAACCGAAGGCAGATCATACACAAAAGAAGAAATCGAGACGCTCTTACTTGATAAAGGTGTTACATACCAAAGCTATCTTGATAAATTCGGAAAATCCGAATATGCTTCGGATAGCATAGATATTGCGCTCTCGGATTATTCCTCGGCGTCTGCAGACAGCGGGATTGAATTTACCGATTCGTTTGAGGGCAGGAATAATGTTCTTAAATGGGAGAGCGGCAAGGGCAGCATAAGCTACGACGTTAACGTTCCGCAAAGCGGACTTTATAATATATGCTTTTCGTATTATCCGCTTGAAGGGTCGGGAAATAAAATCGAGCTCGGCGTTCAGATAGACGACGGATTTCCGTATTCCGAGCTTACATCGTTTTCGCTTAACCGAACCTTTAATTCCGCTAAAGGAATCGCCAAGGATCAGGCGGGTAACGACTACAATACCGAGCAGATAGAGATTTTCGGCTGGCGCGATATGTATGCGCAAAGCGATTCGGGCGTCAGCGACGATCCCTTTTTAATTTATCTTGAGCAGGGAACGCACAGGATCATTCTTTATTCGCACAACGAGCCGTTTGTTCTTTCCTCGGTAAAATTAGCCGCTCCGCAAAAATACATCGGATATGACGAATATCTGAAAAAACACGGCGCGGTTGAAAACGGCGACTGGGGGAAATTATACGAGGCGGAAGCAACTGCCTTAAAATCAGAAAAGAATATGGTTGCTTCTACCGACCGTACAAGCACAAAAAACAGCCCTTACAGTTATACAAAAAACGTACTTAACGTTATAGGCGGAAGCACGTGGAAATATCCGGGGCAGTGGCTTGAATGGGAAATAGATGTTCCGAAGGACGGGTATTACGAGCTGTCTTTCAGGTATAAGCAATCGTATAAATCCGGCTTGAATTCTCACCGCCGTTTATTGATAGACGGCAGCGTTCCGTTCAGCGAAGCCGAAATTTTGAATTTCGGATATTCTTCGGGCTGGAAAAATTATACGGTTTCGGATAACGTCGGAGAACCGGTATTCTTTTTTCTTACAAAGGGAAAGCACACGCTTAGGCTGGAAGCCGTTGTGGGGCAGCTGGGCGCCTCTGTAAGCAGGCTGACCGATCTTGTTGCCAAGCTTAACGAGGAATACCGCAAATGCCTTATGATTACGGGCAGCGATCCCGATATTTACCGCGATTATAATTTAGACGCGGAAATCCCCGATTTGATCGATACCTTTAAAGCCATTTGCGATTCTCTGCAGAATGAATATGTAAATATAAAAAACATTCTGAACAGCGATAAGGACATCGGCGATATTATCAACGTTCTGTTATATCAGCTTCGCGATATGATAGACTCGCCGTCGACCATACCCTATCGGCTTGATTCTTTCAGCTCAAACATCGGCAGTCTTTCTTCGTGGGTTCTTGAGCTTAAGGAGCAGCCGCTTATGCTGGATTATATTTATGTTTCGCAGTCTCAGGCAAAAAAGCCTGCTGTAAACGACAGCTTTTTCGGCGCGGTTCTTCGCGAGTGCAGATCCTTTATTTATTCCTTTATTGCGGATTACAGCAATATCGGCGGGGAAAGCGCGTATGAAAAAAGCATCAATGTTTGGGTGAACTCCGGACGCGATCAGGCGAACGTGCTTAACGCCATGATAAACGATATGTTTATACCCGAAACAAATATAGGTGTTTCTCTTAAAATAACAAGCGCTTCGGTTATTCAGGCGTATCTTTCGGGAAATGCTCCCGATGTATCGATTATGCTCGGCCGCGGTCAGCCCGTAAATCTTGCCCTGCGCGGAGCGCTTTACGATTTAACGGAATTTTCTGATTTTTCAAAGGCGAAAGCGGAGTTTCAGAATACGGCGCTTGTTCCGTATACCTTGAACGGCGCGGTTTATGCCCTGCCGGATTCGCAAAAGTTTTATATGATGTTTTGCCGCAAGGATATTTTGCGCGAGCTTGGTATAGAAATTCCGAAAACATGGGACGATTTTTGGAAGGCAACCCGAATAATACAAACCAATAATATGGACGTCGGCTTGCCTTACACATCTGTTGACGCTTCGGGCGCTGTTGACAGCGGAATGGGGTCCAGAAATATTTTTTCTGCCCTGCTTTTGCAGATGGGCGGTAAATTTTATAACGACGATCTCTCGCAGACGGCTCTCGGAACAGGCGAGGCTCTTGAAGCGTTTGAAACATGGACGAATATTTATACCAAAAAGAGCTGTCCTTTAACCTATAACTTTTATAACCGTTTCAGGTCGGGCAGTATGCCGTTGGCTTTAGCTGTTTATACAGACTACAACCAAATTGCCGCAGCCGCGCCCGAAATATCGGGATTGTGGGAAATGGTTTCCATACCGGGAACGGTACAGGAAGACGGAAGCATAAGCATAGCGCAGGGCGGAGCAGGCACAGCGGCTGTTATTCTTGCTTCAACAAACAGCCCGAACGAGGCATGGACCTTCCTTAAATGGTGGACGGGAACCGAAGCGCAGTCAAGGTTTTCTTCGGATATTGAGGCGGTGCTCGGTGTTGCGGGGCGTTACGCTACCGCTAACGTTAAGGCAATGAGGAGCCTTTCGTGGACTAACGACGAATATGAAAGACTTATGTATTCATGGAGTCAGGTTGAGGAAATTCCCGAAGCTCCGGGCGGTTACTATTTAACAAGGGATCTTGATAACGCATTCCGCGATGTTGTATACAATTCAAGAAACGCGCGCGAATCGCTGCTGAGCTGGAAGCTGAGCGTGGATTCCGAAATTTCGAGAAAGAGGGAGGAGTTCGGTCTTGATTAAGCCTAAAAGCAAAGCGAAAATTTCATACCGTCAGGATATAGCCAAAAACTGGCGGGTATATCTGATGTCTCTTCCTTATCTTTTGTTTTTCTTCTTTTTTGTGGTATTGCCGATAATTGCCTCCGTTTTTTTAAGCTTTACATATTATAATATGCTGCAAGCCCCCTCCTTTATCGGGTTTAACAATTATTTCAACCTTATTGTAACAGACACCGTATTTTTAAAGGCGCTTAAAAACACGCTGCTTTTTGCCGTTCTTACGGGACCGGTAAGCTATTTCCTCTGTTTGATTGTGGCGTGGTTTATAAACGAGCTTCCGCGGTATCTGCGCGTATTGATGACGCTTATATTTTATGCGCCTTCTTTATCGTCGTCTGTTTATTTTATATGGCAGTATTTATTCAGCGGAGACTCTTACGGCTTAATAAACGGCTTTTTAATGAAACTCGGAATAATATACGAGCCTATTCAATGGCTTTCTGATGAAAAATACACCCTGATCGTGGTAATGATCGTTCAGGTTTGGATGAGTCTCGGAACAAGCTTTCTTGCGTTTATTGCCGGCTTTCAGGGAATCGACAAATCGTTGTACGAGGCAGGCGACGTAGACGGTATTAAAAACCGATATCAGGAGTTTTTTTACATTACGTTTCCGCTGCTTAAGCCGCAGCTGCTTTTCAGTGCGGTTATGCAGATCGTAACGTCGTTTTCGGTCAGTACCGTTTCACAGCAGCTGTGCGGATTGCCGAGTACAAACTATTCGGCGCATACGATAGTTCTGCACATAACGGATTACGGCAATATCCGTTACGAAATGGGCTATGCCTGCGCTATTTCGGTGGTATTGTTTATTATTATGCTTTTAACGCGTAAGCTGATCGACTTTTTATTAAGCTATATTTCGGACACTTAAAGCTTATATGGGCGGTAAATTTTATTTAGGGATGATGACAGTGCATTCATTGAGGGTGAAAAGGAAAAAAAGGCACGGCAACCGTTCGGTTGCCGGCACATGCGGTATTTTCGTATTCCTGCTGATTTTGGGTATGTTTATGATGCTGCCGCTTTTATACGCAATAGTCAGTTCATTGAAGCCGTTAGATGAGTTGTATATCTATCCGCCGCGCTTTTTTGTAAACCGTCCTACATTTGATAACATAAAACAGCTGTTTACGCTTGCGGCAAATTTGTGGGTTCCGTTCAGCCGATATGTATTCAACAGCCTTTTTGTAAGCGTGGTTGCAACGGTAGGGCATATTATTATTGCCTCTATGTGCGCTTTTGCATTCTCAAAATACAATATCCGCATTAAGTGGATGTTTAATGTTATTCAAACGGCGCTGCTTTTCAACGGCACGGTTCTTTGGCTGCCTCAATACGTTATTATGGCGAAGCTTGGGCTGTTAAATACCTATTGGGGTTACATATTTCCCATTCTTCCTATGCCGCTCGGTCTGTTTTTAATGAAGCAGTTTATGGATCAGCTGCCCACAACGCTTATAGAGGCTGCCGAAATCGACGGCGCCACGGCGTTTACCATATTCAGAAAAATAGTTATGTCTACCGTAAAGCCGGCTTGGCTTACGCTTATGGTCTTTGCATTTCAAAGCGTTTGGAACTCGAACCCTCAGGGCGTTGTGTTTGACGAGCAGTTAAAGCTTTTGCAAAGCGCAATTTCGGAAATAGTATCAAGCGGTATTTCAAGGGTCGGAGTATCTATGGCGGGAAGCCTGTTTATTATGATACCCCCTATTCTTATTTTTGTTTTTTCTCAAAACAGCGTTATTGAAACTATGGCTCATTCCGGAATTAAGGATTAAGGAGGTTAAATGATGAGGAAGAAAGTAACGGCTTTTTTCAGCATACTGCTGATTTTCTTAATTCTTATGTCGGGTTCGGTTTCGGCTTTATCAGATACGCCTTATCAGGGGTATACCTACGATTCGTTTAACACCTCTAACCCCGCGCCGGTAGGATTTGAACCGGAAGCGACGGTCAACAGCGGCAGCTTAAGGCTTGAAAGCTTCGGCTCGCTTTCGGATTTTGATTTTGACGAAAACGGAAATTTATATGTTCTTGATTCCGATAAAAGCTTAATTTATATTTTAAGCAGTGAATTAGAGTATATTAAAACGCTTTCGCTAAAAGAAAACGGCAATGCAATTTCTTTTGAAAAGGCGCAGGGAATATTTCTGCACGCGGCAAACGGCACGGCGTTAATATATATTGCGGACACCGAAAACGGAAGAATACTTGTATCGGATACGGAAGGCAATGTTGTACGCATTTTAAAAAGGCCCGAAACAACGTTGATATCGAACGATACGCAATTCCGCCCGTTAAAGCTGGCAGTAAGCGATGAAGACGTAATATTTGTGCTTTGCCAGCATATCTATTCCGGAATTTTAATGATAAATAACAACGGCGAGTTTCTCGGATTTTGCGGAAGCAATAAAATCGAAGCGTCCGCACAGGTTTTACTGGATTATGCCTGGAAAAAGCTTTTAAACGAATCGCTTAAAAGTAAAACCTCAAGGTATGTTCCGGTTGAATATTCCGGACTGGATCTTGACGAGTCGGGAAATATTTATGCCTGCTCGGTTTCGGGCACTGATGAATCCGAAAGAATACGCTGTATAAACGCAAAGGGCAATAACATTTTTCCGAGCAATACAACCTTCGGAGACCTTGAAACCTCAACCGTCGGCAGTAATACGGTCACTACAACGTTTACGGATATCACCGATATCGGGTCGGGGATTTTTGCAGCGCTTGATTCAACGCTCAGACGCGTATTTGTATACGACCGCGAGGGAAACTTTTTGCTGTCGTTCGGTACTGTCGGCAATCAGGCGGGCACGTTTAAAACACCTGCCGCAGTAACCTCCTACAATGAGCGCGTGTATGTTCTCGATCAGGGTAACGGCAGTATAACGCGTTTCGGCGCTAATTCCTACGGTCGGCTTATTATGCAGGCGTCACGCAGCTATCTTAACGGAATGTATGATGAATCTATCGATCAATGGAATGATGTTTTAGCACAAAACGGCGGCTTTGAGACGGCATACGTAAGCATAGGCCGTTCGTTAATGAATCTTGACGAATATAAAGAGGCAATGGAGTATTTCAAGCTCGGTCAAAGCCGAACGGATTATTCCAGAGCGCTTCAGCAATACAGAACACAGTTTATTGCCAAATGGTTTAACGTGTTTTTTATTGCGTTAATTTTAATTTGTATAGGCGTAAGGGTTCTTTTTTACCTTAAAAAGCGAAAAACGGCTATTGAAGGAGCAGACGTGCAGATAGGCTACGGAACAAAGCTTTTCAGCTCTTTAAAGCACCCGCAGCGCGATATGATGGCATTTGTAAAGGAAACAAGGGGCGCGTTTTGGGTTGCTCCCGCCGTTGCCCTGCTGTGGTTTTTCCAAAAGATATTCGCATACCAGTGCACCGGATTTGTTTTCAACGAAAACGATCCCTCAAAAATGGATATACGTCTTTTGTTCCTTATGTCGATAGGCGTTTTTGCGGTGTTTATTGTTTCCAACTGGTTAATTTCCACCATGCTTGGGTATTCCGGAAAATTTTACGAAATTTCAACCGTTACGGCACTGGCTCTTATGCCGTATATAGCGGTTAATATTTTTAACGCCGCATTAAGCAACATATTAACTTCGGAAGAATCGATGTTTCTTTCAATTTTTACCGCAATTGCGGTTGTTTGGGGAGTTATGGTTCTGGTGTTAGGCTTTTCAAAAATACACGAAACCGGAATTTTCGGAACGGTTTGGCTGATTCTGCTTACCCTGTTCGGCGTGGCGATCATTGTATTTTTGGTTATGGTATTCTTTAGCCTTTGGCAGCAGTTTGCGGATTTTTGCACCGATGTATTTCGGGAGATTATAGGTATTTTACGTTAGGGGGGGAAAGCTTATGAAAAACAGCAATTTTGTAAGGGCGATCGCATTGTTGGTAACGGCGGCTTTCCTTGCCGCGCCCGGTATTCATAAAAATGCCCTTGCCGATAATGCGGAAGGCTCGGTCAGCGTTGCTTCGGAAGAGAGCGGAGCAATAACGATCTCAAACCGACAGGTTGAGCTTGTCTGCAGCCGCAGCGACGGAAGCATAAGACTTTCCGACCTTAATACGGGAAATATCTATTATTCAACCCCTGCGGATACCGCCGCCCTTGAAAGCACGGACGCTCTTAACAGAGTGCGCTTAAAATCACAAATAATATTGCAGCTTTGCAACGAAAGCGGAGAGGTTACCTCGGCAAACAGCTCCTCTTTGGCGGCAAATAAACTGATAAGCATAAAAAAAGACGGCGGCAGTATTGTCTGCTCGTACGATTTTCGGGATTACTCAATTAAAATTTCGGTAAAATACACACTTAATAAAAACGGGTTTTCAGCCTGTATTCCTATGGACAGCATTGAATGCAAGGGAAGCTACTCGCTTATGCAGGTATCGCTGTTACCGTATTTTGCGGTGGCAGACGTGAACGAAAGCGGTTATTTTGTTGTGCCGGACGGCTGCGGCGCGCTTATTGATTTTAATAACGGAAAAGCGGCGCTCGGAAACTATTCTCAAAAAATTTACGGCTCGGACGCTATCCAAAACGCCTCAAAAATGACCGCAACAACACAAACGGCGCTTTTGCCCGTAATAGGCATTCACCGTAATGCCGCCGAAAAGGCGGGGAGCAATATGCTTTTGTATGTAGAGGACGGAGCCGCCTGCGCAACGGCAAATGCGGCGGTAAGCTCGGCGTCGCTCGGCTACAATAATGCTTATTTCTCATTTACATATAAATCTTCAAACCGTGTTACAATGCTTGAGGATACCGATTTTTCGTCTTCGGTTTATATGCTTTCAAACAACACGCCGTCTGCGAAAAGCTTTACGGTTTCTTATAATCTGCTTTCTTCCGACGGCGATTACAATGAAATGGCGCAGGTAACGCGCGATTTATTAAAGGCGGATAATTTAAAAGACGATTGGGAAAACGGGGACAGGGTCTTTATTGAAGCCTATATGTCTGTTAAAAAGGAAAAGTATTTTTTAGGCATACCGTATAATGCAAACGAGACGTTAACGAGATTTGACGATTGCTTAAAGCTTATAGAAAAGATAAACGGAAATGCCGTGATGCTTTTAAACGGGGTTGATCCGGACGGAGCGGTCGGAGGTAAGATCGACTCTAAATTCAGGGTTTCTTCGGGGCTGGGAGGAATAAAGGCATATAAGAAATTCGTGCAGCAGGCCGAAAAATCCGGCGCCGCTGTTTTTCCCGCCGCAGAGCTTGTAAAATTCAATAAAAGCAGCATAGGTTATAATACGTATTTTAATAATGCGCGCTCGGTCGATTATAAGCCGATACTTGAAAGATTTTATCTGTTCGGTAATTATGAAGAAAACAAAAAATATCCCGAATTGTCTTATCTTATTCCGGCAAAAACGGTTACGGCGGGTAATTCGTATGTAAAGTCGCTTCTTAAAAACGGTATTACGGGCGCCGCGCCGTTATCTGTCGGCAATTCTCCGTATTCCTCGGCAGACGGTAAGGGCTGCGATTTAACAAGCGTAATGCAAAATTACATAAAAATACTTGAAAATATGCGGAACAAGCAAATAAACGTTTTATTAAAAAGTCCGGCGGCATATGCATTTCCGTATGCAAAATATTTATATTCGCTGCCGCTCAGGTCAAGCTCCTTCAGCGTGTGCGATACGGACATACCGTTTCTTCAACTGGTTTTAAACGGCGTTAAAAATTACAGCACGCCTGCGCTTAACCTAACAAACAACCGTGAAGAAATGCGGCTGCGTATGATCGAAAGCGGTTCGTCGCCTGCATACTCGGTAATCGGGGCAAAATATGCGGATATAAAGTCCACGCCGCTTGACGTTTTGTACGGGGCGGAAATGGATACGCTTTCCGAAGAAATATTATCCGAAATTGCAGAATACAGAAATGTGTTTGAGGCAACGGGCGGACTGATAGAAAGTCACCGTATTATTAACGGTAATTTACGCAAGGTGACCTTTAAAAACGGCACCTCGGTATATTTGAATTATTCGGATACTCCGCAGACATACGACGGAATACAGATAGACGCATTATCATACAGCCTGACGCAGGCAAGGGAAGGTGAACAAAGTTGATCGGGAATAAGCATAAGCTGTCATATGAGCGCCGAAGAGGTGTTGTGGGATACGTGTTTTTGATTCCGTGGATCATCGGGGCGGCGGTGTTTTTTATGTATCCGTTTCTTCAGTCCGTTGTGTTTTCTTTTTCGGACGTAACCTTTGAAAACCGAAAAATAATCACAAAATTTGTCGGACTGAATGTATATAAGGCTGTTTTTATTGAGGATCCTACGGTCTTTCGTATGATGATAAGCTCTATCGGGCAAACGCTGCTTTACACGGTATGCGTATTGATCATGTCGGTTTTTCTGGCAATTATTCTCAATCAAAGCTTTAAAGGCAGGTCCTTCTGGCGCCTGATATTCTGTCTGCCGATTATTGTTTCATCGGGTCTTGTGCTTGAGGTCTTCAAAAACGACCTGACTTTTCAGGCAGGCACAAGCGACGCAACCACAATTTTTCAAAGTACGGTATTATCACAGCTTTTGCTTGATATGGGTATAGGCGACTCCGTTATCAACGCAGTTGTAACGGCGGTTAATAACATTGTTGATATTCTTTGGATGTCCGGCGTTCAGATATTGCTTTTTATAACGGGTCTGCAATCGGTATCGCCGATGCTTTATGAGGTTTGCGACGTTGAGGGCGCAACCGCATGGCAAAAGTTTTGGAATGTTACGTTCCCGTTATTAACGCCTTATATTATGCTGAATGTGGTTTATACAATAATCGATATATCCACCGCAACTACAAATTCGGTAATGAAAAGCATAAACGGGTATTACCGTAATGTTATGTATTCAAGAGGCTCGGCGGAATCGGTCGGATATTTTCTGATGATCTTATTGATTTTGGGAATTGCGGCGGCTGTTATGTCTAAACGAACATTCTACATCGATAAATAGAAAGGAGATTTAATACAGGCATGAAAAATGGTATTGACGGCTCTGTAATAAAAAGCGTTGCATTTAAAAAGGCTTCCTCGGCTGCCTGGAAAATTTTGCGCTTTTTAATATTGCTTTGTATTGGATTTGCGCTTGTTTATCCTTTCTTGTATATGATATCCTCTACCTTTCGCGGCGAAGAGGATATTTGGAACCCCACAATAGTATGGATCACGCGTCATTATACGCTCGGTAATTTAAAGGCGACGATGGTTAATATGAATTAT
>ERZ808270.954-NODE-954-length-14117-cov-7.207367_pt1 | contig 14117 bp, 11 predicted proteins | sample MGYA00521082_ERZ808270 | MGnify/ENA primary metagenome ERZ808270 (study PRJEB31516, sample SAMN03275594) | gut metagenome | biome: mammalia-associated habitat; material: feces | host: Papio cynocephalus | place: Kenya | collected 2012-07-27 ...
CATAAACATGCACTCCTCCGTTAATTTTATTCAAAATTTTATTATAGCTCATTGTACGCATATTTATTTATATCAATATAACGTGTTTAAGAGCTAAATATTGCAACGTCGGAGAGATTTATTGTTTGCAAGGAATACCTTGGTCTTAATAAAGGCAAAAAATATAGCGGCAAGGTGGACATCACGTCTACCTTGCCGCTTCTTATGAAATAACAACACTAATATATAAAAGGTATGAAATATTCGTGCTATATTTTGCTGATGATACCAATCTTGCTGCCCTCAAGGAACTTCACGATAGAGTTGATTTCCTTTCCTGGGGGTACCTGTTCCTTAATCTGGTTGATAGCGTCAAAGACGCTTGTCTGACCATGGAAGACAAGACGGTAGGCATTAGCAATGTGTGAGATGATTTTCTCCGATGTACCTGAGGTTTTCAGGAGGCTCTCGTTGACTCCGGCGTAGCGCACGGGGTTGTCGGTAGCCACGATGAATGGTGGTACGTCCTTAGAGATGCGCACGCCACCAGTGACCATCGACGCTCCGCCGACACGCACCTTGGCGTTGACGATTACACCAGAGGAGAAGATAACGGCACTGTGAATCTCGCAGTCGCCGGCAATCTTCGTGCCGTAGCCAAACGTTACGTAGTCGTCCACCTTTGTGTCGTGGGAGATGTGCACGCCTTCCATAAAGAAGTTGCGGTTGCCGATGCGTGTCTCTCCGTCGGCGAACGTGGCGCGGTTGACAACGACGTTCTCGCGGAAGATGTTCTCATCGCCAATGACGAGACGTGTCTCCGCACCCTTATAGTTGAAGTCCTGTGGCTCTGCTCCGAGCACGGTGTTCTGAAAGACCTTGTTGCCGCGGCCCATTGTGGTGCCCTTCATAACGCTCACGTAAGGATAGATGATGCAATCGTCACCAATCACGACGTCATCCTCAATGTATGCAAACGGGTAGATTGTAACGTTTTTGCCAATCTTTGCTCCCGGAGCTATGTATGCTTTGTCACTAATCATATTCATGAATTTTGAGTTTTGAATTTTGAGTTTTGGTTTGTTGCGGCAGAGCCACAATTTTGAATTTTGAATTTTGAATTTTGAATTATGAGTATCCAATTCAAAATTGAACGACTCAAAATCGGCGAAGCCGACAACTCAAAACTCAAAATTCCTAATTCCCAACTCGTTTAATACCTTCCTCCGCCCAATGCGTAGTAGAGATTGACGACAGCCTGCATCTTGTAGAAGTCGTCGGCCACCTTCGAGAGCTCGGCGTTGAGGAGGCTCTGCTGTGCAGTGATAACCTCAAGGTATGTGGCAGAGCCGTCGTTGAACAACATCTTGTTGTACTCGACGTTCTTCTTCAGGCTCTCCACCTGCTTGGCCTCGAGCTTCGACTTCTCGTCAGACGAGTTGTAGAGCACAAGAGCGTTGCTCACCTCTGAGCCAGCCGAGAGCACTGCGTTCTGCCATGTGTTGTAGGCCTGTTCCTGCTTGTCCTTAGCCACCTTAAGACCAGCGATAAGCTGTCCGTGGGCGAAGATGGGCTGCGTGAGCGAGCCTACAGCGGAGAGGAGCCACTTGCCGGGGTTGACGATGCCTGCGCCTGAATTGTTAGTAAAGGCGCCGGTGCCCGAGATTGTGATGTTGGGATAGAACTTCGAGCGGGCTGCGTTGACGTCGTAGAAGCACTGTGCGAGCGACATCTCGGCGTAGTGCACGTCGGGACGGTTATTGAGAAGCTGAAGACTTACACCAGTGGAGAACTCCGAGGGGAGCGACTGTCCATCGAACGTACCACGCTGAATGGTCTGTGCCTGCTGACCGAGAAGAAGCGAGAGCGAGTTCTCGGTCTCGCGAATCTGGCGCTTCAGATCGGCAGCCTGTGCCTGCACTGAGTAGTAGTTGGCCTCGGCGCTCTGCACGGATGTTTCCTTCACGCGTCCGAGATCCTTCTGAATCTTCATTATGTTCCAAGTCTCCTCGGTGAGTTTCGTCATATCGTTGACCACCTGCAGCTGCTTGTCGAGCATGAGTAGCGTGTAGTACATGTTGGCAATGTTCGACACGACACCGGTCTGTACCACCTGCTGATAGTCCTTGGTGGCAAGAAGTGCCATCTGTGCTGAGCGTTTCTGGTTGAGGAGGTTGCCGAAGAGGTCGATACTCCACGATGCTGTCACGGGCAGCGAGTAGGTCTTGGTTGCCTTGCCGCCATCCCATGAAGCCACGGTGCCCTGTGGCGAGAAGGTGAAGCCGGGCACGAAAGCGAGCTTTGCCACCTTGAGTTGCTCCTCCACCATCTTCACGTTGAGCGCTGCGTTGAGAAGGTTGGTGTTATTCTGAAGGCCCTTCTCGATGAGCGTCTGGAGCTGCGGGTCGGTGAAGACGCTGCGCCACGGCAGATTGCCGAAGCTTGCGGTGTCGGTCACGGCGAGCGTGTCGGTTGCGCTCTGCACGTCGCGCACGAGTCCTTTTGTGTTGACGTCAGGACGCTCGTACTTTGTGTATATTCCGCAACTGGTCATCAGCAACGACGCAGAAGCGAATAGGATTATCTTGTTGAATTTCATTTTTTTCTTTGTTAGGAGTCAAGAAAGACAGGAGTCAAGAAGTTAAGGAGTTAAGAAGTTAAGCCATTAGTGCATTTGGCTTAACTTCTACATTCTTAACTTCTGTATTCCTTATTTCTATAATCTCTGTTTTTTTACTTCGTACTCTTCTCTATCTTCTCCTGCAAGGCGCCAGCCACGTAAGGGTTGGTGTACTGCTGGATTTCGCTGTCAACGTCTGCATGGTCGTTCTCAAACTCGATAGGCTTGATCTTCTCCTGCAGAGTCTGGAAGATATAGAACAGAGCCGGCACAACCATAATCTGGCAGAGCATACCGATAAGCATACCGCCTACGGCTGCAGCACCGAGAGTCATGTTACCGTTGTAGCCTACACCCCAAGGCATGAGCAGCGGCAGAAGACCGATAATCATGGCGAGAGAGGTCATCAAGATAGGACGCAGACGAGCCGAAGCACCGAGCACTGCCGACCAAGAGATAGCCATACCAGTCTGGCGACGTTCAAGTGCGAACTGCACGATAAGGATGGCGTTCTTTGCACACAGACCGATAAGCATGATAAGTGCAATCTGCATGTAGATGTCGTTGTTCTTGCCGAAGAGGTTGGTGAAGAGGAAGGCTCCAGCCAAACCGAACGGTATCGAGAGGATAACCGAGAGCGGAAGGAGATACGACTCATACTGTGCCGAGAGGATAAGGTAGACGAATACCAAGCAGAGCACGAACACGATGCCTGTTGAGTTTGAAGACTCCTGCTCAGTACGTGTCAAACCAGAGAACTCGTAAGAGTAGCCTGCCGGCAACGTGGTCTTTGCAACCTCGTCCATGGCCTTGATAGCATCACCCGTAGAGTAGCCCTCAGCTGCCGAGGCGTTCACGTTGATTGATGTGAAGAGGTTGAAACGGTCGATCTCCTGCGGACCATACACGCGGGTCAGGTTGACATACTCCTTGATAGGAGCCATCTCGCCAGCCGATGTGCGAACGTAGATATTGTCGAGACTCTTCAGGTCGGCACGATCCTGCGGTGCAGCCTGGATGTACACACGGTAGAGTTTACCGTAAGAGTTGAAGTTTGAAGCATACATACCTCCGTAGTAGCCCTGCATTGTGGTCAACACAGTAGACGGGTCGATGCCGCTCTGCTTACACTTTGCCACGTCAACGTCAATCTTGTACTGCGGATAGCGTGTGTCGTATGATGTCATGGCGTTGGTAATCTCGGGACGCTTGTTGAGCTCGGCGAGATACTTTTGAGTAATCTCATAGAACTTGTTCACGTCGCCACCGGTGCGGTCCTGCATTGAGAACGTCATACCGTTGGTCATGGAGAAGCCCTGCACCATAGGCGGCTGGAAGGCGAGAATCTGTGCGCCCTTGATGGCTGCTGTCTGCTTGTATATCATGCCGAGCACCATGGTAGAGCCGAGGTTGTGCACGCCGATGTACTTCAGCGGTCCCTCTTCCTTCTGACGCTCCTCAAACGGCTTCAGCTTGATGATGAACGTACCGCCGTTGGAACCCTGACCAGAGATGAAGTTGTAGCCGAGGATACGCATACGGCTGGCGATAGCGGGGTTGGTTGCGAGCATACGGTCTACCTCGTCCATCACCTCGTTGGTCTTCTTCATTGATGTTCCCGGAGGTGTCTGCACTGTACAGAACACTGTACCGGTATCCTCGTCAGGCACAAGACCCGTCTTTGTCGTAGACATAAGTACTGCCAAAGCAGCGATGCCGACAACAACAGCACCGATAGCAATGATAGGACGCTCCACAAGATGGCGCACACCCTTGGTGTACTTCTCCTGCACCTTGCCGTAGGCTGCGTTGAACGATGCGTGGAAGCGATCGATCATCGACATCTTGCGTTCCTTGCCCTCAGCGTCTTTCGGCTTCAGCAAGATAGCACAAAGAGCCGGAGAGAGAGTCAAGGCATTAAGAGCCGAGATGACGATTGAGATAGCCATTGTGATACCGAACTCACGGTAGAACGCACCCGACGTACCACCCATAAACGACACCGGAATGAACACCGATGCCATAACGAGTGTGATGGAGATGATGGCGCCCGAGATCTCGTTCATGGCGTCGATAGACGCGAGACGTGCCGACTTGTAGCCAAGGTCGAGCTTGGCGTGGACGGCCTCAACCACCACGATGGCATCATCGACCACAATGGCGATGGCAAGCACGAGGGCGGCGAGTGTCAGAAGGTTCAGCGAGAAGCCGAACACATAGAGGAAGAAGAATGTACCAATCAACGACACAGGCACGGCAATCAACGGGATGAGCGTTGAGCGTGTGTCCTGGAGGAAGATGTACACCACGATGAACACCAGGACGAATGCCTCGCAGAGGGTCTTGATAAGGTCCTCGATAGAGGCGAAGAGGAACTCCGTCACGTCCTGCATGATGTCGAAGTGGATTCCCGGCGGCATTGTGGCCTCCTGATCCTTGAGGAGCTTCTTAATATTCGTTGCAATCTCGGTAGCATTAGAACCGGCAGTCTGCGTCACCATCATGGTCACGGAAGGCTTGCCGTTGTTCTTTGACTCTACAGTGTAAGAGAGGGCACCCATCTCTATGCGTGCCACATCCTTCACGCGGATAGTCTGGCCGTCGGTGGTCGACTTGATAATCATGTTGCCGAATTCCTCCGGAGTCTTCAGACGTCCCTTGTAGCGGAATGTGTACTGATACTGGTTGTCCGACATCTCGCCCACTGAACCCGGGGCTGCCTCTATGTTCTGCTGTGAGAGCACACCTGTGAGGTCGGTAGGAATGAGGCCGTAGCTCTTCATCTTCACCGGGTCGATCCAAAGGCGCATGGTGTAATCCTTCTGCGAGAACGCCTGACACTCACCCACACCGCTCACACGCTTGATGGCCGGAACGATGTTGATGTTGGCATAGTTGCAGAGGAATTCGTCGTCGTAGCGGTCGTCGTCGGCAGTAAGACCGAAGAGGATCACCGTTGATGACTGTCGCTTCATGACCGTCACACCGGCCTTCGTAACCTCGGCAGGCAGCAAGGCTGAAGCCTGCGACACACGGTTCTGCACGTTCACCTGACACATGTCAGGGTTCATGCCCTGCTTGAAGTATACGGTGATTGTTGCCGAACCGTCGTTGGTGGCACTTGAGGTCATGTAGGTCATGCCCTCCACACCGTTGATCTGCTCCTCCAGCGGTGCAAGCACGGAGTTGAGCACAGTCTCGGAGTTGGCACCGGTATATGATGCACGCACCATGATGGTAGGCGGCGCCATGTTAGGGTACTGCTCGATAGGCAGCGACACCAAGCCGAGTACACCCAAGATGACCACGAGGATTGAAATCACCGTGGAGAGCACCGGGCGCTTGATAAATCTATCTAATTTCATTGTTTCTTTTTTAGGAGTTATCGCTTCGCTCAGAAGTTAAAGAAGTTATCGCTTCGCTCGGAAGTTAAAGCCATATGTTTTTCCTATCAATATTATTGATATCATAAAGAATCGGTATTGGCTCTAAATTCTTTAACTTCTCTAACTTCTTTTAATTCTGTGAGCGCAGCTCACATTTAATTTACTTTCCGAAGTCTTTCTTCAGCTTCGAGAGATCGCCCTGATCGGCACCCATCTGCTCGGTCTTCTTAAGCTTCTCGGCATACTGAGCCTCTGTTACAGGCTTGATTTCCATACCGTCCTGAAGAGAAGAAACGCCGTTCACAACGAAGCGGTCGCCAACGTGCAGACCAGAAGTAACGATGTAGTTCTTGCCGTCGTTCTGCGGGTTGATTGTAACAGCGGTGTACTTCACCTTGTTGTCCTTACCCACGACATATACGAAGTGCTTGTCCTGCACCTCTACAACAGCGTCCTGCGGAATGATAATTGCAGAAGAGGCTGTGTGGGGCACAACGATTGAGCCAGAAGCGCCACTCTTGAGCACGTGGTCGGGATTGGCGAAGTCGGCACGCATTGATACAGAACCCGTGGTCGGGTCGATCACGCCGCTCACTGTTGCCACCTTGCCCGGATGCTCGTAGATAGAGCCGTCGGCAAGCTGCAGCTTTACAGCCGGATAGTTGGCTATTGCAGCGTGCACACCGCCTGCTGTCTTGGTCATGTCGAGGAGATCCTTCTCCGTCATAGAGAAGTAAACCTGCATCGTGGAGTTGTTGGACACTGTTGTGAGCGGCTGCTGTGAGCTTGCACTAACAAGTGCACCAACACGGTAAGGCAGGTCACCGATGACGCCTGTTGCCGGGCTTGTAACGTAGCAGAAGTCGAGGTTCTGCTTGGCAGAAACGTATGCTGCCTCAGCCTGTGCCACCTGAGCGGCTGCCGACTCCATGGCGTTCTTTGCCGACTGGAGTTCGTAAGAACCTATAACGTTGTTCTTGAAAAGTTTTTCAGAGTTTGTGTAGGTAAGACGTGCTGTATTGAGTTGTGCCTTGGCAGCATTGACAGCAGCCTTTGCCTGACGTACTGCGGCAGCATAGGTCACATTGTCGATGACAAAAAGGAGTTGTCCTGCCTTCACCTGCTGACCTTCCTTCACGCAGAGCTTAGTGATGAAACCAGAAACTTTCGGACGTATCTCCACGTCCTGCACACCCTTGATTGTTGCGGGGTACGTTGTCTGCAAGTCGGCATCCTGACCCTGAACGGTACGCACAGCGTACTCGTTGTCGCCGAAATTAGGCTTTCCGCCACTCTTCCCGCCGCCACAAGAGGCAAGCACAGCAGCCAAGGCTGCCACCAATAAAATCTTTGTTTTCTTCATACCTATTTATTACAAATATATTATTTTCTTGTTTTCTTTTCTCTTTTTGGGGCTTTACCTTATTATATATATGACGCGCATTTAGGTGCGCATTAAAGAAAAAGTTATCTATCATTCAGAAAACTAAGCACTCACTGTAAGTTTTCTGCCTGCAAAGGTACTCACATTAATAATAAAACGTAGCATTGCCGTGCAACATTTAACAACTTTTATTCCTCATTGTGCGTTTTTCGACATTGTTTGAGAAGAATTGGCAATCCGTGCGAAGACCTCTATCCTCACTTACGCATACTTGTACGGAACTCAATAATGTTTGTGCTCGCCATTCTGCCTACGCAAAAAAAAGACACGATAGGGACAAAACTTGAGTTGTTCAAAGAATCTAAGTTCATACAATCTTTTCCTGTAGTGGTGCTTGCTTGTGGAAGCTATATTGTCAATCAAGGAAGCAATAGACAAATTGACAATACTTTTGGAGTGTCTTTTCACAAAGTTGGTTTACCTGATTCGACTCAAAATTATTGGATTCATTATGATGGTCTTGATTACGACAAATCAAATAAATTAGTCATCCATACAAGACAATTAAGCGGACCAATAAATAATGAATTACTATTTTCTATAGGCAACCCTATTAAAAGTTTTTTAAAATTAAATTGCGACTTATAAAGAAGAGGGTGTGTCAAAACTCGCAAATTGGGATTATCCGTAGCGGAGGTCTCCGGCCTCCGCTGTAAGCAAACATTACTAATGTGTTGATATATAATTAATTGCAGACAATGGATGCTGCGGAGGCCGGAGACCTCCGCTACGGATAAGGTTGCAATTTTGAATTTTGACACACCTCCTTTTCATCGGCTTAGCCCCTTTCTCTTTCTTGGTTTCACCATCCTCGTTGCTTGCTGCAAAACCGTCTTATCCATTCTATTTCATCTTCATCCTTGTCACATCCCCGATCTTTAGTAAATCAAGTGTGCCCTTTTGCTATCATCCTAATGTTTCTTTGTTCCAATATGCCTGTAGGTTCTCTTTGATACACTTCATCACAACAGAGAAGTCTATCTGCTCTTTCCAACGTATCTTTTTCAAGAATGCTTTCCACCAAATATTGCGTGTGACATCCGTTGCAAACTTGTCCGTGAAAAGGGCAAGGTTCTCTCGGTAAGGTGTATTCCTGTTCTTAAACGTACCGATAATGGCTTCCGCAAGAAGATCCTTGTCTATCTCATGGTTGGCGAACAACTGATACACATCAAAGAAATCTTTCATGCGGCTATTGCTTTCGTCACGGTCAACCATTGCATGAAACTTCTCTGCTATCAAAGTTTCCAATGAATAGGCATACAGTTCCACGGCAGGAACATCTGGTAACAACAACGGATAGTCTAATGACAGAGGATAAGGTGTTACCACATCACCGAAGCCTATGTCAACTGACACTTGTTGCACTATTGTATCTAAGTGTGCCACCACTTTTACACAAGTGCCTGGGTATTTCTTTTCAACGGCTATTGGCTCCAATTCAAGTGAAGTTGCATCGAATGTAACTCCATCGTCCTCACATTCAATGGCGCACACTTTTAAAAAAACCTCTTTTAGGTTATCTCTATCATTGCTGATGCGTTCTCCCAACAGGTCAATATCAATGGTTGGACGAGCCTTGAACCCATCCAAGGCAAACAACAGCGAACTGCCTTTAAGAAGAAAGTGGCTCTTGTAAGGACTTGCAGAGATACGGAACAACAAGCGTTCATGCAAGTATCTAACCAACACTTTCATATACTCTTGCTTCTCCTCTTTGGCGAGGTTCAGCAAACGTGTCCTAATGGACTTCGCTATATTCTTTGTCATAGTCTTGTCTCCAAATATGTAGTCAATATATTTTTCACTCTTAGTTTCTGTGCGTATTCATGGAGTAGAGATATATTACGGTTCTCCTTTTTGAGATAATTGTCTATCACCTCACCGCTCACATCAAGCCCTATCTTGTTTCGGTACTTAACAGCATCACAGACCGTTCGCTCCATATCTGTAATGAGTACATCATAGCCAGATATACTCTTTTTGATTATACCAAACTCCAAATTCTCCTTTTTCCAATAATAGAGGTCAATAGGAGGATAGTCTGGCACACGCACCTTTCGCTTGGCTTCAATGGCTATGCAAGTAGCGGAAGGCACTTGTGTGGAAAGTCCATAATGAGCAAAAGCACTATACAGGCAAAGCACACCATGCGGAACTATACGTTCCACATCTATCATGTTGTTTGCCAACGCTGATATTTCCACATAGACACCATTACGAAGCCGCATAAGCGTTCCATCTTCTATTGCACGCCTAAGCTGCTCATATTCACCACGGCTTTTCACTTCACCTGTGGTTATGAATCCACCTCGCTGTTTTAGCGTGTCAATGAATGTATTTCTATCCATGTTATTCTTATTTGCGTGCGAAGATACAACTACTTGTTGAGAATAAAGAATGTTTTGTGTTAAAAGTTACGGAGAATACAAACAATATCCGTAATATTTTACATTTTATCAAACTTTGACCGTTTGCCTTACAAGTCACCTTACATTCATAAATGTGTTAATCAAATCTTAATTCCATGTCAACAAGTTCTTATACTCATTATTTTAACTTATAGTGAGAAGCCTCTTGACTCTTTTCTTAGAACCGTCCCCCAACCTGCTTTTTGTGTTCCGTCCCAATTTGTAAGTTGGTCAGTGCACCCATTAGAACCGCCGAGCGAAACGTAAGTGTCAGCACTACACGACATGTGATCAACAAAAGCGATAAAGTTGTCAATGGCATTGTCAGTGAACTGAACTTCATTCGTGGCGAAGAGTTTTGTCCAACAGGTGATACATTCTTGCTTGAAGTCTGTAAAACAAATGCAATCTTAAGTCATTTGGGGATTTATCTTTTTGTGTGTAATCCCCACCGCCTACGGCGAGTGGGGATGGGTCTAAGAAAGCTAATCTAAAATCGCTTTATAATATTAATATAACCATCATCATCCCATAATGTCAATTATTGGAATGAACATAAATTTTAATCACTCCAAAAATCGGATGAACCACACTTTTTTACTCCGTGCACGATATTTGCGTCCGCTCAATCCTCCTCCTCAGTTTCGTCACTCGTCGTGTCGAGCTTCTCGTCCTTGGAGATTGCCGTGCCGCCCGTGCGCGAGATGCTCACGACGAGTGGGTCGTACTCGTCGCTCATGCGGTCGGGCGAGCCGACACTTGCAGCAAAGCGGAGAGACTCGCCGTCAGTGCGGTCGAAGACGACGCCGAGAAGTGCTCCCTTTGAGTTGATGGAACTTACGTAGCCGTCGAAGTCAGCCTTTGTGAACGTGCGGTCGTAGAAGACGGAACCGTCGGCACGCAGTATGCGCACAGTGATGCGGTTGTCGTAGTATTTGTTGCCCTGCTCGTCTACGGCTTGCGCCAGCGAGCGGTCGGCTTTGCGCTCTATACACACCTTATATGTTGCGCCAAGCCATTGTACATTGCGTTTCTGCTCATAAGGACTCATCTCCTGCGTCTGCTTGCGCACTACCTTCGTCTGCTTTTTCACGATGATGTCGCCACTCTTAGGCTTGTCGCCGCATGAAGCAACAGCCGCCGACATTATGCCAATAATGGCGCAACACAATATCTTTGATTTTTTAATACAATCTTTCATACGAGCAAAGGTATAAAAAATATTCCATTCCCGCATAATTCGCCACAACAATTTGCCATAAAAGGAAAAACATCTGTATTTGGTTGGCACATTGAAAGAAAATCATTACTTTTGCACTAATATTTGAACAATTATGCAGAAGTTAGCTTTCACATTGCTATTATCCGCCGCTCTTTTGGCATCCTCGTGCGGCAAAAAGCAGGGCGATGCCTCGTCGCGGCAAGCCGCAACGGAGCGCGTCGACACGCTTTCAGCCCTCGTCATGCAGATACAGAAGTGCTCCCGGCTCTACACCACGGAGTTTCGCGTCCACAAAATCATCACCCACGACGACCGCCTTGCGCTCAAGGGTCGTCTTCTCAATCACGACTACGACATCGGCTTGCCACTTGGCAAGCGCAAGATAGCTATTCCCGTCGACGCCACACTGAAGGCTTACGTCGACTTCAGCGGTTTCAGCGCTGCCAATGTGCGCCGCGACTCCTCCCACATCGAGATTGTACTGCCCGACCCCCGCATCGTGCTCACGTCCACACGTGTCAACCACGACGACATAAAGGAGTACGTGGCACTCCTGCGCCATAATTTCACCGACGCGGAGCTTGCCTCCTACGAGCGCCAGGGACGCGACGCCATCATCCGCGACATGGCGTCGACTGACATCATCGAGCAAGCACGTTCAGGTGCTGCCAACGCCCTCGTGCCACTACTGAAGCAGATGGGCTTCAAGGAGGAGAACATCACGATTTCCTTCCGCAAGCAGTTTGCTCCTAACGACATCCTCCAGCTCATCGACAACACCTCTGTGGAGAAAAGAAAATCGTCTGACGGCAAGAGAATATCACCCGTGCTCAAGCCCCAACCCTCTAACAACAACGAAAAATGACAAAGCAATACACTTCACGCCTGCTGCGCCCGCTACTGCTGAAAGCAGTGCTCGTGGCAGTGATAATCCTGGCTGTAGTCTTCGTCGTGCGCCACGTAACGCACAAGATTGCCGACACGTCAACGTCGGCTGCTGTCGTGAAGAGCGACTCCATCGACGTCACGCCCACCATGCTGCGCTCCATTGAGCAAATCGGCGAGTGGTCGTTCTTGGAAATCAACGACGAGGAACTTGTCGACACTGTGCGCCGCGGCTTCTTCTCCGACGACGAACTGGTGCGTATCTACTACGGCACGCTACGCCTCGGCGTCAATCTCAAGGAGGCGCATGAGGGCTGGCTGAGCATGAGCGGCGACACGCTCGTAGCAAAACTCCCGCCCGTGCGCCTGCTCAGCGACAATTTCATCGACGAGACGCGCACGCGCTCCTTCATCTCCTCCGGCAAGTGGACCCACGACGACCGCAAGGCGATGTACGACCGCGCAGCGGAGAAGATGCGCCGCCGCTGCCTTACAAGGCAAAACTACGAGTCGGCGCGACAGAACGCACGCACACAGTTTGAGAGCCTGCTGCGAAGCATGGGGTTTGAGCGGGTGCGCGTAGATTTATAGTGTTATATATAGCTGTCAATAAGTTAAAAGTAGAGTTATAAAAAAAGGAAAAGACAATGAATCAGGCTAACGAATTCTTCACGATGCTCAGCGGCTATCTATGGGGCTGGCCCATGATAGCGCTACTACTCGGCACCCACATCTTCCTCACCATCCGCCTGCGCTTCCCTCAGCGCAAGATTCTCACAGCCATCTGCCTCTCCGTCAAGCGCGACAGCGACAGCGATGGCGACGTGTCGCAGTTTGGCGCCTTGGCGACGGCGCTCGCCGCCACCATCGGCACGGGCAACATCATCGGCGTGGCGACGGCAGTGGCGCTCGGTGGTCCAGGAGCAGTGTTGTGGTGCTGGCTGACGGGCGTCTTCGGCATCGCCACGAAATACGCCGAGGGACTTCTCGCCGTGAAGTATCGTGTGAAGGCGGCAGACGGACGTATGCTCGGCGGTCCGATGTACGCCATAGAGCGCGGACTCGGATGGAAATGGCTTGCCGTGCTCTTCGCCGTCTTCACGGCGCTTGCCTCCTTCGGCATCGGCTCCACGGTGCAGGCGAACGCCATAGCAACCATGCTCCACAGTACGTGGGGCGTCTCACCCTGGGTCACTGGAGCTGGCGTGACGCTGCTGACAGCTGCTGTGGTGATGGGTGGCGTGAAGAGTATCTCGCGCGTGTGCGGAATGCTTGTGCCGCTCATGGCTGCGTTCTACATCATTGGCTGTATATATATAATGTGTGTCAACAGCCACTACCTCCTCCCTGCCCTCAGCCTCATCCTCCGCTCTGCCTTCACGCCAGAGGCGGCAGGCGGCGGCTTTGTAGGAAGCTCGGTGCTTCTCGCCGCACGCTACGGCATAGCACGCGGACTCTTCTCCAACGAGTCGGGTCTTGGCTCTGCCCCCATCGTGGCTGCTGCCGCGCAGACGCGCAATCCTGTGCGCCAGGCTCTCGTGTCCTCGTCGGGCACGTTCTGGGACACTGTAGTGATATGCGCCATGACGGGCATCGTCATCGTGAGCAGCATCCTCGCCTACCCCGACATCGACTATCAGAACGGGGCTGAGCTGACGAAGGCTGCCTTCTCGAAGATTCCCGTCGTCGGTTCGCTTATCATGAGCATCGGAATGTTGACGTTCGCCTTCTCCACGACGCTCGGCTGGTGCTACTATGGCGAGCGTGCCATGGAGTACCTCGGCGGCAGACGCCTCATGAAGCCCTATCGCTCCGTCTACATCTTATCCGTCTTTGCCGGCAGCACTATCAGCCTGGGCATCGTCTGGAACGCAGCCGACTGCTTCAATGCCCTGATGGCCATTCCAAACCTTCTGTCACTGCTGCTGCTCAACGGTGTAATCGTGCACGAAACGCGCAAATATCTGTGGCGAGGGAGATTGTAGAGAAGAACGATTGCAAATGACGGGTTGGGAGAATGTGTATTTTCATTTTTAGATTTTTTCATTGCAATTTTACAGAAAAAGTAATAACTTTGTAAGCTAATTACAAACAAAAAGTACTTTTCTATAAGAAGAACAATGAGCTATAATAAAATTTTGAATAAAATTAACGGAGGAGTGCATGTTTA
>ERZ808270.958-NODE-958-length-14076-cov-10.940304_pt1 | contig 14076 bp, 8 predicted proteins | sample MGYA00521082_ERZ808270 | MGnify/ENA primary metagenome ERZ808270 (study PRJEB31516, sample SAMN03275594) | gut metagenome | biome: mammalia-associated habitat; material: feces | host: Papio cynocephalus | place: Kenya | collected 2012-07-27 ...
TTTAATAAAGGTCAAAATTATCATGCGCAAAGTAATAGGCATAGGCGAGACAGTGCTCGATATCATTTTTAAGAAAGAACAACCCATCGGGGCATACCCAGGCGGCTCGGCGTTCAACGCCATAGTGTCGTTGGCGAGGGCAGGAGTGCCCACGGCTTTCATAGGCGAGGCGGGTCACGACCGCGTGGGGCAAAACGTCATAAAGTTTTTGAAGGATAATGGCGTCGACGCGTCCAACGTGACGGCGTTCCCTGGGTCAAAGTCGCCAGTGTCGTTGGCGTTTCTCGACGACAACAACGACGCTGAGTACATCTTCTACAAAGACCATCCACACGACCAGCTCGACTTCGTGTATCCCGAAATCCATCCCGATGACATCGTGCTTTTTGGCTCCTTCTTCGCCGTGAACCCGGTGGTGAGGCCGCAAATAGTGGGCTTGCTCGATTATGCTCGCGCCCATGGGGCGATAATCTATTACGACGTGAACTACCGCATGTCGCACAAGGACGACTTGATGAAGATCACGCCCAACTATCTTGAGAACCTTGAGTATGCCGACATCGTGCGTGGCTCTCGCGAGGACTTTGAGGTGCTCTACAAGCTCGATGACCCTGACAAGGTTTACCAAGCCGAGATAAGTTTCTATTGCAAGAAGTTCATCTATACTGCCGGAGCCAACCCCGTGAGGCTTTACGCCGACAACGGCTTGCGCAAGACTTACGAGGTGGCTCCTACGGAGACCGTGAGCACGGTCGGCGCGGGCGACAACTTCAACGCCGGCTTCATCTATGGAATGCTGAAAAACAATATCACGCGCGCCGACATTGAGAATGGGCTTACCGAGCGGCAGTGGGACGATTGCGTGGCCTCCGGTCAGCGTTTCTCAGCCGAGGCCTGCAAGACCATCTTCAACTACATCCCCACCGACTCAACGCTTTGCAAGTAAGACATTATCGATTCATGTAGAAATAGTTAATGTGGGATTTTGCCTACATGAATTATTTTAATGTAAGATTTGTCTATTTGTAAAAATAACACTAACTTTACCAACAGATAACTTAAGTCAAGGAGGATGTATATATGGATAGACAACAAACAATACAGGCAATACATGACTATATGATGGGGCAACCTGTCGTGAAAGCTTGGATTTTCGGGTCTTTTGCTCGCGGTGAGGAAAGGCCGACGAGTGATATTGACATATTGTTTGTGCCCGATTTCAATCATGGCTCTTTCACCTTGCTTACTCATGGTGGTATGTATGAGGACTTGAAACAATTGTTGGGCAGAGATGTCGACCTCGTCGTTGATGGCTCTTTGCGTCCTTATGCTAAGGAAAGCGCAGACCGTGATAAAGTATTGGTCTATGAGAGAGTTAGTTAGGGACAAGGGTAGATTGGAAGACATTGTAGAGTATTCCGCCAATGTCTTGAAAATAATAGATGGCATTGCATTCGAGGAATTCGAGAGCAACATACTCGTTTATTTTTCTACGATGAAAAATATTGAAATCGTAGGAGAAGTAGCATATATGCTTACTAAAGAATTCAAAGCAGAACATACCGAAATTCCTTGGAAACAAGTAGAGGGTATGCGACATGTCCTCGTTCATGGTTATTCGCAAGTATTGCCAAAAATACTGTGGGCTACGGCAAAAGAAAATATACCAGAGATAAAAACACAAGCAGAAAAATACTTGGTAGAGATAGACTGGGACAATTATACTACAAAGAAATAAACGATATGGTAGCAATATTAACGTCTGGTGCAGTAGCATTGTTATCAGCAGGGGCGGGCATAGGGTCCGCCCCTGCCAGTGTATAATGTAGGTCCTTATTTCTTTCCCACGAGATACGCGCTCAGCAACACCAGCACGAGAGCCACGGGGATGTCCCACGTCAGCCGGTCTTGCCCGAGGCAGATGGCGGCTATGGCGGCCACGATGGGTTGAAGGTTGGTGTACACGCTCACCGTGGTGGCCTTGAGGTATCGCGAGGCGAAAGGTATGGCGAAGAAGCCAACCACCGTGGCGAGCACCACGATGTATGCCATCTCAAGCGCTCCGCTCCATTGCCATGCCGGGCTGTAGAGCGTGGAGTGGGTGAGGTCGCTCCACGAGAACGGCAGTATGGCGATGGCCGAGACGAGGAATATCCATTTCATCTGCGTCACGGCGGAGTATCTTGCCGATACCTTGCGCGTGATGATGAGGTATATGGCCCACGTCAGCAGGCTGAGCAGCGCGAAGGCTATGCCCAGCACGTTGTTCTTGCCAGTGCCGCCCTGCCAGTTCATCACGACCATCAGCATGGCCCCAACGATGCCGACGACGATTCCCGCGAACCCTTTCCATGAGCACCGCTCGCCTATGAGGAGCATGGCGCAGGCCATGGTCATGACGGGTGTCAGCGTGGCTATGAGCGACACGTAGGTCGGCGTGCTGTAGTCTATGGCCCATGCCGTGAAAGTCTGCGACACGAGGAATCCTATCAGTCCGCCAATCATTATGACGAAGAGGTCCCTTGCCACCACTTTCTCCTTTGGCATGAAGAGCGATATGCCCCAGAAGATAGCCGCCGCGCCAACGCAGCGGGTAGCCATCCAAGCCATGGGCGACACCCAGTTGTCGAGCAGGAGCTTGGTTATGGGCACGCCCAATCCGAATATGAGGTTGGCTATCAATAACGCGCTGTGCGCGGCTATCCTGTTGTTGTCTTGTTTCATCATGTCATTTGAGCGTGAAGCTCTTTTTTAGTGTTAAGTTGTCCGACGCGTTGCCGACGAGCACCGTGAACGTCCCAGGCTCCGCCTTCCACGCTGCCGTTGCCTCGTCGTAGAAGCTGAGCGCGTCCTTGGCTATCGTCATCTCCACGTCCTTCGTCTCGCCAGGCTGCAAGAACACCTTTTGGAAGCCCTTGAGCTCCTTGTATGGTCGGTCCACGCTTGCCTTGTCGTCGTGTATGTAGAGCTGCGCCACCTCGGCTCCGGCTCGCTTGCCGGTGTTGGTCACACTGACGGTCACTTTCAGGCTGTCGTCCTGGGTGATGGCGGCAGAGGAGAGGCGCAGGTTGGAGAGCTTGAACGTGGTGTAGCTCAGGCCATGGCCGAAGGCGAAGAGCGGACGCGTCTTGTGGGCGTCGGCCCAGCGGTAGCCCACGTATATGCCTTCCTTGTAATCCTCGTCGATGACCTTGTGGTCCTTGCGCCATGTGCCGGGATAGGTGCCGAGGGCATGCGCGCCCACGTCGTTGAGCGAGGCAGGCCAGGTGAAAGGCAATTTGCCCGATGGATTGGCGTCGCCGCACAGCACGGCCGCCAGGGCGTTGCCAGCCTCTGAGCCGATGAACCATCCTTGCACGATGGCGGGCACCATGTTTTTCCATGGCATGGCGGCGGCGTTGCCGGAGATGTTGACGAACACGAGGTTCTTGTTAGCCTTGGCGAGAGCCTTGACGAGCTCGTCTTGCGCGTAAGGTAGGCCGTATTGCTTGCGGTCGTGGCCCTCGGCGTCTTGGTAGTCGCTCTTGTTCAATCCTCCGAACACCACCACGTAGTCGGCTCCCTTGGCTTTCGCCACGGCATCGCTGATGAGTTGCTGCTTAGAGCGGCTGTCCCTGAGGTCTTGACCTGTTGTCACGCCGTTGTAGTTGCCGGTGGTGTCGCCCACGTAGCCGCGCTCATATTCCACCTCGGCAATGCCTTTCAGCCTGTCGCGCAATCCCTGGAGGGGTGAAGCCTCGCGTTGCACTTTCAGCGATGAGCTGCCTCCGCCCACGGTCATCATCTTGATGGCGTTCTCGCCGACCACGAGCACCCTCTTCTGCTTGGCGCCGCTGAATTGCAGCGGGAGCAAGTTGCCCTTGTTTTGCAGTAGCACTATTCCGTCCTCGGCAATCTTCTTGGCCGCCTCATAGTGGTCGTCGGAGCAGAGGAAGCCATGGTCACGCTTGGCCATCGTGGTGCGGAAATAGAGTCGGAGCACACGCCTAACCTTGTCGTTGAGCTCCTTCTCGGTGTATTTGCCGCTCAGGATGCCTTGCTTGTATGGCATGGCAAGATAATAGTTGTCGTATGCTTTTGACGCACCTTGGCTCAGTCCGTTGGTCCACGTGCCGAACTCCATGTCGAGTCCGTTTTTCACGGCTTGGTCGGTATCGTGAGCACCGCCCCAGTCGCTCACCACCACTCCGTCGAATTTCCAGTCGTGCTTCAATATCTTGTTGAGCAGTATGTCGTTGTGGCAATTGTGCTCATTGTTGTAGAGGTTGTATGCACCCATTAGCGCCCACACGTGGCCTTTCTCGACCGCAGCCTTGAACGCCGGCAGGTAAATCTCGTGCAGCGCGCGGTCGGAGACTATGACATTGACCTGATGGCGGTTCTCCTCGTCGTTGTTTAGGGCGTAGTGCTTCACGCATGCCGCCACGCCGTTGCTCTGCAATCCCTTGATGTAAGGCGCCACCATGGTTGACGTGAGCCATGGGTCCTCGCCCATGTATTCGAAGTTGCGCCCGTTGAGCGGCGTGCGGTAGATGTTTACGCCAGGGCCGAGAATCATGTCCTTGCCGCGATAGAGGGCTTCCTCACCAAGGCTTCTACCATAGAGGCAAGCCATGTGAGGGTTCCAAGTGGCGGCGAGGCAGGTGAGCGCGGGGAACGCCACGCACGAGTCGTTGGTCTGGCCAGCTTGTTCCCATTCGTCCCAGAGCACGTCGGGACGCACTCCGTGGGGGCCGTCGTCGGTCCAGAGGTCGGGCAGTCCGAGGCGTGGCACGCCACGGGCGGAGAACTTGCTTTGCGCGTGAATCACGCCAATCTTCTCGTCGAGCGTCATGCGCGAGAGTGCGTCTTCCACACGTTGTTCTATGTTCTTGGTCTCGTCGAGGTAGGTGGGCAGTGCCGCCTTGCCGCCGCAGCAACTTCTTTGGGCTTGCGCGGATGGCGTGAATGCCGTCAGCATGAAGGCGAAGGCTATCACAAAGTGTTGTTTCATGTCTTTTTTTGGTTTGAATGGAATTGTAATGGTATGCTGCAAAGGTAGTTCATTTTGGCGACTTAATCCAAGGTGACATACAAAAAATCTCTCCATGCGTCAACTTTTGTCGATTCGCATGGAGAGATGTCTCTAATTATGTATGTGCTATACGTTGTCAGTCTTTATTTGATATAGCCCTCATACTCGGCATCGGTCTCGCAGTCCCACCATACGGGGTAGCTCCAGATGTCGGTGTCCTCGGCATGCTTGTTGGCAGCCAAGGCCTGTGCCTCGTTGTAAGACAGTTCGAGCGTAGCGGGCAGGCGCCAGCGGCGAGGCCAATATTTCGGGTCATCCTTTGACGTGCCTTTCAGCTTGTCGGTGCCTGTGAAGAGCACTGAGCGATCCATGCCTGGGTACACCACGCCGAAGTCCTTGATGTTGCCCGCGCTGTAGTTGAAGCGGCGCATGTCGTTCCAGTTCTCCAGGCTGCAACCCATGGCCACGTACTTTTGCAGCATGATGTCGCTCATCTTCAGGTCTCCTGCGTTTTGGCAGACGGCGGCGCTTGCGAGGTAAGCCGCTATCTTGGCATCGTCCATAGGCAGCATGTCAGGATTGCTGAAGCCCTGTCCCTTCCAGGCTGTGAGCTTCTTCTGCATATAGTCGAGATGTGCCTTGATGCCGGCCTTGTAAGCGGCGAGCGCGCCAGCCTTGTCGCCCTTGCGATAGAGCACCTCGGCCTTGATGAAGCAAGCCTCGTGGTAGGTCATGATCTCAAAGTCGCTGACCGGGCGTGTCTGGAACGAGCCCGTGGAACCCACGGCTCCGGCGTTGAGAGCGTCATCAGTGGAGAAGTACCAATTCACGTCGTTCTCTTCTTTCGACTGGTTGCCCGTGAGCTTGGAGTTGCTGCGCAGCGAGACGTAAGCCGTGTCGCCAGCGTAAGCGTAGTTGCTGCTGTTGACGAAGACGGAACCTGCTTGATATGTTACCTTGACGGTGTCTTTATTGACAACGGTCTTGTGAATCTTGCCAATCTCGGCGGCGAAAGCCTCGCGTTGTGCCTGATCCTTGATGTTATACTTGATGACATTGTCTTTGGATTTCCATGTGGGAGCCACTATGCTGTTCCATCCCATGGCTTTCAGGCGCTCGCAGTCGCCATGGCAGTCGACACCCTTGGAGCGTGCCCAGCCATACGATTGCACCTTGCCGTTTTCATCCAACTTGATGTTGGTCATCACGGCAGGCACTATCTTGGTGTAGCGTGGGTCCTCCACGCCAGCTCCTCGCATGTTGGTGAGCAGGTCTGTGTAGTATTTGGTTATGCGCTGCGTCGTGCCGTATGCCACGCAGTTCCAGTTGCCATTGGTCATGATGGGGTCGCCCATGAGATAGTCGGTCACGTCCTGTCCGCTGTTGTAGCATGGCATCACGGAGTTGTCGTCGATGCTCTGTGGGCCTTTTGACAGGCAGTCGAGGATGGCGTCCGGGTCAAACTCCGCCTTCTTGGAGAGCTTGAGCAGGTAGCGTGCCTTCAGTCCGTAGGCCAGCTTCAGCCACTTCTGTGCGTCGCCGCCGTTCATCAGGTCGCCCTTCGACAGCGGCGTGGCCGTGGAGGGCTGTGTCTTGCCGAGCAGCTCTATGGCCTCGTCGAGCTTGGCTATGCAGCCGTTGAAGATGGTCTTGCCATCGTCGTAGGCTGGCACGGGCGAGTTGCCGAGAGCCTCGGTGTAGGGCATCTCGCCGTAGAGGTCGAGCATCTCCATGAAGCCGAGGGCGTGGTAGATGTCGGCCACGGCCATGTAGTGGTAGGCGTTCTCAGCCTTGGCCTTGTCGTAGAGGTCGTTGAGGTTGGCAGCCGTCTCCACGAACCACGTTTGGTAGGAGCTGGTCGTCGTTCCGGCGGCGAAGTTCCATGTCACGGCGGCAGGGCCATGAGTGCCAGAGGTGGAGTAAAGCACGCCGGCGATCATCGACGTGCGGTAGTTGGTGATACCAGCCGAGTACATGAACATGCGCTGAATCCAAGGCACGCGGTTGGCCACCTCGGCTGTGGTGTTGTTTGGCTTGTCGGGGTCCACGTTCACGTCGAGGAAGTCGCTGCACGATGAAAGTCCAAGCGTGAGCAGGCATCCGGCTGCCATCATATATTTTAAACTCTTCATATATAATTCTGATTTTGATGTTTAGACAAAAGCTTATTCACACGGGAGCCGTGGCTTTAGAACGTGACGTTCACGCCAAATGTGTAGGTGCGGACGGAAGGCACGCTGCAATAGTCGATGCCCGTGGCGCCCGAGCCGCCTGTTCCGCCAGCCGTGCACACCTCAGGATCCATGCCCTTGTAGTTGGTCCACGTGAACAGGTTTTGCGCGGTGATGTTGGCCGAGAGGCGCTTGATGATGGTGTGGCTGCGCAGGAGGCTCGTGAAGTCGTAGCTCAGCGAGATGGAGCGCAGTTTCAGCCAGTTGACACTCTGTATGAAGTTGTATGAGTTGTCGGCATAGTTTGACCAGTACTTCTGAATCATCGCCTCGCCCGAATAGGTTGTCTTGCCGAATGTGTAGGTCTTGCCAGCCTCGTAGGTTTGCGTGTAAGGCTCGCCCGTCGTGGCGTTGATTCCGTCCACGGTGACACTCTGGCGGTTATTCAGCGTCGTGAGCTTGCTCAGGCCGTTGCTGACCATGAACTGCTCTGTGCCATTGAACACGTCGCCGCCAATGCGGAAGTCGAGCAGGAACGAGAGCGACAGGTTCTTGTAGGTGAAGGTGTTGTTCCATCCGCCTATGAGCTTGGGCTCACGGTTGCCCACCACGTCGTTAGTGCCGCTGTGTACCTTGTATAGGCCGGTGGCTGGGTCGATGAGGTATTTGCCGCCCTTGATTTCCTCGCCGTTCTCGTCGTGCTGGGTCTCGAAGCGTGTGCCCACGAGAGCCATGAAGTAGCCGCCGTTAGGCACGGAAGCCGACTTGACAGAGCCGAATTGCGCGTCGGTGGGGTAGAACATGCCCACGCCATCGAGGAACTCGCCAAGGCGGCCCTTGTTGTAAGAGAAGTTGAGTGTAGACTCCCACTTGAAGTCCTTGCCGTCGAACGGCTTGCCTGTGATGCTCACCTCCATGCCCTTGTTGATTACCGAGCCAGAGTTGATTGACATGAAGATATATCCGCCGGCGTTTGACAGGCGAGGCTGGGCTATCTGGTTCTTCGTGGAGCTGTGGTAATATGTCCAGTCCACGCCCAAGCGTCCTTTCAGGAAGCGCAGTTCTGCTCCGATTTCCCATGCGGTCTGAATCTCTGGCTTCAGGATGCTGTTGCCCTTGGTGTAGACGTTGCCCACGCCGGTGAGACCACCGTAGTTGATAGGCTTCTCCAGATAAGTCAGCGTGGCATACGGGTCAGCGTCCTTACCGACCTGTGCCCAGCTGGCGCGCACCTTTCCGAATGAGAGTATGTCGTTCTTTGGCAGCAGCTCTGTGAATACCAACGCGCCGCTCACCGAAGAATAGAAATAGGAGCGGTTGTCGAGAGGAAGTGTTGAAGACCAGTCGTTGCGGCCCGTGAAAGTGAGGTAAGCCAGGCTCTTGTAGGAAGCGCGTGCCTCGCCATAGACACCCACCAGTCGCTTTTGCGTGGTAGCGTCGTTGAAAAACTTGTTGCCGTCGGCGATGTTGGTGAAGCTGACGGTTCCCGGTGTCACGAAGTTGTAGCCCCAGTGTGTCTGGTTGAGGCGCTCCGTGCTCTCCGCCGTGGTTCCGAGCATAAGGCCGAGGTCGAAGTCGCCGAAGGTCTTGTGCAGGTTGGTCATCACGTTGGTAGACCAATACTCATAGCGGTAGTCGCTCTTGGAGAGGCGGCCGTTCTGGTACAGTTCCTTGACCACGGAGCCTGGCGCGATATATGTATAGGCGTCGGTGGTGTAGTTGTCGTAGCCGAAGCGCGCGGTCACGTCCCACCAGTCGGCAATCTTGAAGTTTGCCGACAAGGCTCCCGTGAAACGGTGCGTCTTGTCGTACATCTTGTCCTTGTTTATTATCCAGTAAGGGTTCTCCTTGTCGCTGGCCAGCTCCCATACGCCGTCAAACAGGCGATACTTGGTGCCGTCCTCGTTGAGATAGTGCGACATGTCTTCTTGCAGCGGCCAACTGTACAATGCCGTCATGGTGCCGGTGCCGCCGCTGCCCCACAGTCCGCCAGAGGTGAGGGTCTTGTCGGTTTTCGAGAGCGAGTAGGTCATGTTGGCGCTGATGGTCAGCTTGCCGAACTTCTGCTCGCCGTTGAAGCGCACGGTGGTCTTGTTGTAGCCAGTCTTGCGCACGATACCCTGCTGGTCGTAGTTGGATAGCGAGAGGAAGAAGCTCTGGTTCTTTGATCCGCCGGAGATGCTCACGTTGTTGTCGAGCACCGTGCCTGTGCGGAAGAAGTTGCCGATGTTGTCGTAGAGTGTCTCCGAGCCGTCGTAAGCCTTTCCCCAAGAGTTGTAGGTCTGGTCGCTGAACACGCCGTTGTCGGCATAGTATCCTCGTCCGAATTGCTTTTGCGTCTCAGGCAGCTTCGTAGCTGACGACGCGCTTATCTTACCAGAGTAGTCGATTTTCACCGTTCCCTCGGCACCTTTCTTTGTAGTGATGATGATGGCTCCGTCGGCGGCACGCGAGCCGTAGAGGGCTGCTGCGGCCGCTCCTTTCAGCACGGAGATGTCGGCTATGTCCTCGGGGTTGATGTCCATCACGCGGTTGGAGAACGTCGTGGCATTGCGTGTCATGCCGTCGGTGCCGGAGTTGCCCACCACGCTCGTTGAGTTGTCGTAGATGATACCGTCTACCACGAAGAGCGGCTGGTTGCTGCGTCCCTCGGCTGTGGAGTTGGCACCGCGCATCACGATTGTGGCTCCGGCTCCAGCCGCGCCGCTGCTTTGGGTGATGTTCAGTCCGGGCACCTTGCCTTGCAGGGAGTTGACGATGTTGGTGTTCTTGTTCTTCATCAGCTCGTCGGCCTTCATGTCGGTCACGGCGTAGCCCAGGGCCTTTTTCTCCTTGCGTATGCCCATGGCCGTCACGACCACGTCGCTCAGCGACTTGGTGTCTTCTGCAAGGGTTATGCTGACGTTTCTTTGCGCTCCCACCTTTACGACCCGCTTCTCGTAGCCTATGCACGATACCTCGAGCGTGGAGCCATTTGGCACGTCTATGGTGAAACGGCCTTCGGTGTCGGTCACGACACCTTTCGAGGTTCCCTTGATTACGATGCTTGCGCCAATGATAGGCTCTCCAGCCTGGTCGGTTACGGTTCCCCTAATGGTGTTCTTCTGTTGCTCTGCCAGCGGCCTTGGGGCAGTGCCCGTCGCGGTTGTCGCATTAGCAGAAAGAGCATTGCCTCCGAGAAACATTGTGGTTAACGCCGTGGCTGCCAATAATGACTTCGCGTCCAGCGTTCTTTTGCAATTGCTTTCACTCATAATGACATAACTTAAAGTGTGTTAGTGACTGTTGGATTGTTTCAAGAAACGTAGATTAATCCCTTGTCAATTGCAAAGATAAGTAAAAAAAAGACACCTGCAAAGTCTTTGCAGGTGTTTTTATCTTTCTGTTATGTTAAAAATGCGATTTGTTGCAATTTGCGTGCGTATTGTAATGATAAGTTGTCTTTATGTTGCCATAATTGCATTTGCTTTCCTATTTTGCCTTTTTCATTCTCGTGTTAAGCTGAAAAACGCTTGGCAAGAAGATGAGTAGGGAGAATATTATGGAAAGGCCGACCATTCGCTCGTTGCCATTGAAGAGGTCGACGAGATTGCCGTCGGCGCATTGTGGCATGAGGTTGACAATGACATAAGAAATGGTGTTGTTGACCCAATGAAACACTATGCCTGGTATGATGGACTGGGTGCGATAATACATCCATCCCAGCAGCAGGCCGATGAGGAAAGCGTGAATGCCTTGGGGCAAGTTGAAATGCACGATGCCGAAGAGCAATGCTGATATGGCTATGGCAATCCAATGCCTGCCCGTTGGCATCATGCCGAGCAGCTTGCGCAATATAGCCCCGCGGAAGACAACCTCCTCGGCAAGAGGCGCGAGAATGCCTATCACGACATAGCCAAGCGGTTTCTTCATCACGCCTTCCATCATTTTCATCACTTGTTCTGGCATTTCGAAGTGTGTCCATTCCACAAGTTGCTCTGAAGGGATGATGCTGCCAACGGCAAGCAGAACAGCCCATGCTATAACCGCCCATGGCCGTGTCAGCATCCACGTGTTTGATACGCGTGTCCATTTGCATTTGAGAAAGATCAAGAGCGTAGCAACACTGCTGAGCGTGGTAATGGCGATGGTGCTCGTGATAGGCGAAAGTTTGAAAAAGTTGAAAATGATGCCAATGCCCAACTGCAAGAGCAGGAATACTATGACATACCAAATAATGTCGAGGCTGCCACGCAGGGCACTGTTGTTTTCTGTCATGGGTAAGAATCTTTTTTATCGGTTTTGTTTTGTTACCTTGTTGAGTATCTTTATGATGTTGTCTTGGTCTTCTCGCAGTTGCTCGGCGAGGCTTTCAGGGCTGTCAAACTTGCGGTTGTCCCTCACTCGGCTTGCAAATTGTACCTTGAGTTGCTTGCCATAGAGGTTACCGTGGAAACCAACGATGTTGACCTCCAAGGATAATGTTGACCCACCGAAGGTCGGGCGAAAGCCGATGTCCATCATGGCGGGCAATGGGCGCGCAAGCCCCTCCACAGTAGCCCATACAGCGTAGACGCCATCCTTGGGTATGAGCTGGCCGCTGTCGCCAAGGTCGAGGTTGGCCGTGGGAAAACCAAGTTTCCTGCCTTTCTGAAAACCTTTGACAACCTTGCCGGAAAGTTCAAATGGCCTGTTGAGGCACCTGGTTGCCATCTCCACTTCTCCTCCTTTGAGAAATGAGCGGATGAGAGAGGAGCTCACCTTCATGTTGTCGAGAGTGTATGACTTTGCTTGCACTACCTGTATACCAAGCTCGCGGCCGTAAGCCACGTAATCGTCGAAGCCCTCTGTGCGGTCATGGCCGAAACGGTTGTCGTAGCCAATGACAAGCGTCTTGACATTGAGATGCTCGGCAAGCACCTGCCTCATGAACTCCCTTGCCGTGAGCGCGGCCATTTCCTTGCTGAAGCGCAGCACAGCTATGTTGTCAACTCCCGTGAGCGAGATGAGTTGCAGCTTGCGCTCAAGGGTGGTCAGCAGCTGAGGCTGGTAGTCTTGGTTGAGCACCTGCCGTGGATGGCGGTCGAAGGTGATGACGAGCGAGGCGAGCCCGGTCTGCTTGGCCTCTTCCATGACATTGGCAATGAGAAACTGGTGGCCGCGATGCACGCCGTCGAAGAACCCTATCGTGGCGACGCAGGGGCGAGTGTCGCCGTTTAATGTATAGTAACTATCGTCCAACATTATCTTTTAAACCTTTTTAAAAAGCCATTATCTCCTACATCTTTTAATGGCTCGATATAGTTCGCCTCCTCCGAGCACCAGCACTCCGGTAGCCACGGTAACGGCCAACCATTCCATGGGGCTCAGCGGGAGCGTGCGAAACATCCTGCCGCCGAAAGTGACGATAAGCCATTGCCCCACGAATGTCAGCGCGAGCACGAGCACGAGACCGCGGTCGCGCCAGAAGTGGCGGAAAGCGCTGTGGTAACTTCCAAGGCACTTGGCGTTGAAGAGGTTCCAAAATTGCAGCATCACGAATGTGGTGAAGAAAAGCGTCAGCTCATGCACGTCGATAATGCTTCCCGCACCATGGCGCTCACACCAGATGAGAAAGACAAACATTATGGCGAAGAATATGAATCCCACTGACAGTATGCCCCACGCCATTGGCTTTGTGATGATAAACTGCGATGCCTTGCGTGGCTTGTCGCGCATCACCTCGTGGGAAGGAGGCAGCGAGGCGAGGGCAAGGGCGGCAAAGGTGTCCATGATGATGTTGACCCAAAGAATCTGCGTCACGGTGAGTGGCATTTCCGTGCCTATCACCGAGCCTCCGAGCACGAGCAGCAGTGCCGACACGTTGACCACGAGCTGGAAAAACAGGAATCTCTGGATGTTCTTGTATAGCGAGCGTCCCCACATCACGGCAGCGGCTATGGAACCGAACGAGTCGTCGAGGAGGGTGATGTCGGAGGCTTGTTTAGCCACGGAAGTTCCCGAACCAAGCGAGAGTCCCACATGTGCGTAGTTGAGCGCAGGTGCGTCGTTGGTTCCGTCGCCAGTCACTGCCACCACCTCGCCGTGTTTCTGCAGCATCTCCACGAGGCGTTGCTTGTCGTCTGGACGAGCCCTACTCATCACGCGTATGTTTTCGCAGCGCTTGTAGGCTTCCTCATCGGAGAGCGCCGCCCATTCGGGACCGGTGATGGCCTCTCCTTCGTCTATTCCTATTTGGCGTGCTATCTCCAATGCTGTGGCTGTGGTGTCGCCAGTTACAATCTTCACGCGTATTCCGGCCGTGCGGCATTCGTCGACAGCCCTTGGCACGTCGTCGCGCACTGGGTCACAAATAGCGCAGATGCCTTGAAGTGACAACCCGGGCGCTTGCCCGCCCAAAAGTGAGTTGGTGAGGTCGCCCTCGCCGTAAGCGAAAGCCAAGGTGCGCATGGCTTGTCGCTGATAGACGAGCAGTTTGTTTTCGCAAGTCTCGCGCTCGGCAGCGTCGCAGTCGCACATGTTCATCAATATCTCTGGCGCACCTTTCACGAATGTCATGGTCTTTCCATTAACCTTAGCTACGGTCGCCATGAACTTCTTCTCGGTTGAGAATGGTATCTGGCTGACAACAGTGCACGATGCACGCAATGCGTTGTAGTCGTGACCTTTGTCCTTGAGCCAAAGCAGCAACGCTCCTTCCGTGGGGTTGCCCACCACCTTGTCGCCATCGAGTTCTGCGGTCGAGTTGATAGCCATGGCGGTGTCGAGCAGTTGAGTGACCTTGCCGTTGCTGTCTGCCGGATGAGCCGCGGACACCTCGCTCACGCGCATCTTGTTTTGCGTAAGCGTGCCAGTCTTGTCGGTGCATATGATGGTCACGGCTCCCATTGTCTCCGACGCTTGCAACTTGCG
>ERZ808270.959-NODE-959-length-14057-cov-3.882374_pt1 | contig 14057 bp, 12 predicted proteins | sample MGYA00521082_ERZ808270 | MGnify/ENA primary metagenome ERZ808270 (study PRJEB31516, sample SAMN03275594) | gut metagenome | biome: mammalia-associated habitat; material: feces | host: Papio cynocephalus | place: Kenya | collected 2012-07-27 ...
GCGCCTATGATTTCTCATAGACGCCTTTGCCCACTGCGGTGCCCCGTAAGGGGTATCGCTTGCGGTACATCTCCGATGTATCGCCCACATTATATTTTTCCCAAGAACCAATTACTTTTCTTAACTTGTCCTTATCATACCCTCTCTCCCAACACATGTATTGTAAAAAACGATACAACAAAAAAGAAGCCGTGCATTCATGCAACAGCTTCCTTCTTTGTTTTCATTTCCGTCAAATTATCCTTCAATCACTTTTTTGATTGCTGCAAACAACTCATCGTAAGTCTCGTATGCAGGAATATCCGGATACTCTGCCTTGATGGCATCGGTACTCTTAAATAAGAAACCAGCCTTGCTGGCCTGGATCATGCCAAGATCATTGTGGCTGTCACCGCTTGCGATAGTATCATAACCGATGGACTGTAATGCCTTGACGGTTGTGTACTTGGACTTCTCACAGCGCATCTTAAAGCCTGTGATCTCTCCGTTGTCAGCAACTTCAAGCGAGTTGCAGAAAATTGTCGGGTATCCGAGTTTTTTCATAAGCGGGCCTGCAAACTGGGAAAACGTATCACTGATGATGATGACCTGTGTCATGGCACGCAGTTTATCCAAAAATTCCTTTGCTCCCGGAATCGGATCGATCTTTGCGATCGTCTCCTGGATCTCTTTTAATCCAAGACCGTGCTCCTTTAAAATTTCGATACGGTATTTCATAAGCTTATCATAATCCGGCTCATCCCTGGTTGTTCTCTTTAATTCCGGAATGCCGGTCTCTTCTGCAAATGCGATCCAGATTTCCGGTACCAGTACGCCTTCTAAGTCCAAGCAAACAATTTCCATTTTTTCTTCCTCCATGTGAAAATAAATATACTACTATTCCGATTTAGTTCCATTGTAATGAATTCGGCAGTCCCTGTCTAGTACCAAAAGGAGATTCCTATTGATTGATAAAAACAAGAGACCACAAATTATTTCTGTGATCCCTTGTCTGTCTATCTTTCCAACTGCTCATACCAGTCTTGTGAAAACCCTATATGTTTTAACGATATGTCATCCTCATATTCTTCTATTACAGCCCTTAATTCTGTCATAACCTTGCTATTCCATTCTTTCTTATCGGGATACAATAGTTTGAGAACTAATATCTGGGAAAATAATTTTCTATTTTGTGGTGCTACAGATTCCTTTGGCATTTTAGGTAATGCCGTAAATGACCAATAATATAACCTTGAATAATGAGCACATCGATTTCTTAAGTCAGTAATACAACGTAACCAGCTTTTTAAACACGCTACTGATGTATCATATATCTCTTTTGCTATATATTTCTGATCGCCCGATTGTAAATCCGCATAAAAATAAGACAGCATCCCCATCGAAAAGAATTCGATAATTACCCATATCGGAAATTTTCCATCATATTTTTCCTTATGATGCTTAACAACTAAGCTGTTTTTATTTTCCTCTATGCAAACATTCATTAGTTTTCTAAATTTATCATGATTGTGTTTTTTATTATAAATACTCTTATCCATGTACCCCAAAGATCCATAGACATGTCCACAGTAATAAGCAAGTTGTGTTCTTAAATGTAATTCAATTCTCTCTATACAATTAAACAGTACTCCTCGTAATTTACTATCGAACTTATAAATTCGTTGAATTCTATTAAAACTTATATCTACAAAATATGTTCCATTCTTTTTTCTAAACGGAAGAAAATAAGCAGATAAACGATAATAGTTTGCCTGCTTTAAAAAACTGATACATTCCGTATCATTATTCACTATAAAGCCTTTTTCTTTGATAAGTTCCACTTGCTGTTCATAGGTTTTCGGCTGTTTTATAATTTGATAATCATGCCCTGCTTTACTATGATTTTCCCGTACAACATCGCTTATATCCACTATTATTTCTCCCAAAATAAAAATGTCTCCCCATGGGACACATCACTTACGTGAGAGGTGTGGGGAGTCCTGTTGATATTATAATATGCTATTTCTATAAAAATCGCAACCATTTTTTAATTTATTTTTTCTGTCTAAATACAATCGTTACTCTTCACTTCTGTTGTGCCATAAACCGCCGGTAAAAGAACACCCCGACCAGCGTGGTGATGACTTCCGTCACCGGAAACGTAAACCAGAAATCATTCAGTCCCAGACGGGAAAATAAATACCCGAGCGGCACAAACAGCACAACGGTCCTTACAACGGTCAGAAGTGAACTTTTAACCGCTGCACCAACTGCCTGAAAGAACACCGGAAAAATCAGTGAAGTGACCATCGGGATAAAACTGATTCCGACAAAATGAAATCCGACCGTGCCGATTGCAATCACCTGCGGATCACTCGTAAATACACGGAGCATCTGTCCGGGAATCAGATTAAAAACCAGCGTTCCGATAAACATCAGCCCCATTCCTCCCACAAGTGAAGTGGACAGTGTTTTCTTACAGCGATCCATCCGTCCCGATGCATAATTATAACTGATCACCGGCACAATACAGGTCTGCAGTGCCCCCAACGGAATAAAGAAAAATGACTGCCACTTGTAATAAAGTCCCAGTGCCGTAACTGCCTGATCGGAAAAAGTTGCAAGAATCAGATTCAAGCCGAGAATATAAAAGGTATAGGCCGACTGCATGAGGATATTCGGAATTCCAAGTTTATAAATAAAACAGATATCCCGCGGATACACCGAAAGCGGTGGAGACTTGCGAAACCCTTTTTTCATTACAATAAGAGCCGCTACAATCTGTCCCACAACAGTTGCGATGGCAGCTCCGGCAATTCCAAGTTTCGGAAGCCCGAACAGTCCAAAAATAAATAACGGGTCCAGCGCGATATTGACCAGTGCCCCCACGATCTGTGCGATCATTGGTGTCTTCATGTCACCATTCGCCTGTAAAATTTTTGTCCAGATACTTTCGGTAAACAATCCGATGCTGAATACGCAGACGATCCGGCCGTATACAATCACATCCTTTATGACTTCCGCGGAATCCGTAGACATCCGTGCATATGCCGGCATAAAAAAGAAACAGACTGCCGCAAAAAGCACCCACAATGCCAGCGTAAGCGGTGTTCCGATTCCTCCATATTCATTTGCTTTTTTCTCATCATGCACACCAAGATAATGTGCCATTGCCGTATTGATCCCGACTCCCGTTCCTACAGCAATCGCAATCATAAGAAGCTGCAATGGATAAATAATGGAAAGTGCCGTCAGTCCACTCTCCGAATATTTTCCGACAAATAAACTGTCTACAATGTTATAAAGCGCCTGGATCAGCTGGGCGAGCATGACCGGAGGCGCAATTTTCAGCAGAATTCTGCTGATTTTTTCCGTTCCGAAATAATTGCTGTTTGTGGTTTCCATAAAATAATCCCCTGTGAAAATTCGTATTTCCACAGGGGATTTTACGCCCGAAAATCATACAAGTCAATCTGTTTTTCCCATCCATTTACACCGGCCCGGAATGCTTTTTCTTTTTACACAGGCAGCCCCCCAGTGCCATGACAACCGGAAAGACAATTGCCACAAGAATTCCCATCTTCAGATTGTCGGAAGCCGCACTGGCAACCGCCCCTACCAGCGTTGGTCCGCCGGAACATCCCAGATCTCCCGCCAGCGCCAGCAGTGCAAACATGGCAGTGCCTCCTCTGCGCAGGGCGGACGATGCCTTGCTGAACGTGCCCGGCCACATAATTCCGACAGACAAGCCGCAGATGCCGCATCCCACAAGAGAAAATACCGGAAGCGGTGAAAAAACGATCAGCAGATAGGACAGGATGCACAGCACACTGCTGCCCAGCATAAAACGGTCCAGATCCATCCTGTGCCCGGCTTTTCCGTAAAATGCCCGCGAACTTCCCATAAGAATCGCAAACAGCATCGGCCCCGCCAGATCACCGATCGTCTTGGTCACGCCAAGTCCTTTTTCCGCAAACGTAGATGCCCACTGGCTGACGGCCTGCTCGCTTGCCCCCGCACAGAGCATCATAAGCATCATAAGCCAGAACACCTTGTTGCAAAACAGTTCGCGCATGGACATTCCGGTCTCCCCTTCTTCTATGAGCGGTGCGATTGGTGTCCGGACAAACAGACATGCATTTAAGATCGGGACAAGTGCCCAGATACAGGCAAGTATTTTCCAGTTGCCGATACCGAAAACCGAGAAAAAGATGGTGGACAGCAATACAACTCCCACATGTCCCCAGCAGTAAAATGAATGCAGAAGACTCATGGCTTTTTCCTTATTGTCGGTCGGACAGCTTTCTACGATCGGGCTGATCAGCACTTCAATCAGGCCGCCGCCCAGCGCATAAATACAGACGGCAAGTAAAAGGCCGGCAAACGGATCCGGCAACAGATCCGGCAGAAAAACAAGTCCTGCCAGACCTGCGGCTGCAAAGATATGCGCAAGTACAACCGATATCCGGTATCCGATTTTATCGACAAATCCTGCCGAAAGAAGATCCACCAGAAGCTGGATGCCAAAATTGATGGTAATCAGCATCGTAATTCTGCTCAGCGGAATCTGATAGGTCTTTTCAAACGTCAAAAACAAAAGAGGTACAAAGTTATTGACGATTGCCTGTACAATATAACCGATAAAACAGGCATAAATTGTTTTCTGATAATTGGGTTTCATTGCTCCGTTTCTCCTGTGTCCATCTGGACATTTCTTTTCTCTCCATAGTGCCCGATTTTCGGAACAATGTCAACCGCTTTTAACGGGTCTTTATCGTAATATCGCCCTCATAAGAACGAATGGTCAGCAGATTCTTTTCATCGCTTTCCTTCTTTTGCAGGCGCGTGCTCTCATCATCCTCATCCCAGTCATCCAGATCATCGCCGGAATCGTCATACGCACCATCATCAGACGTCCCGGTGTAATAATCAAACGCTTTTGCAAATGTCTGTGCCTGCGGATCATCCAGCGTTACCACACTGCCGGAATGACTTACCTTGCCAAACTTCTTCGGTGCATAAATATCTCCCAATCCGGTCTGTGCATCAACCGCCAGAGCGTGCAGATCTTTTTGCTTTCCTGTCAATCTGATATCCATATCGCCCAGTGTACTAAGCAGTGAAACTTTACCGGAAAATAAAACATTGTCCGCAATCAGATCGCCCTCCCGGGTATTGACGGAACCCTCCGTAAATGTAATATTCGTAAATTTCGTATCGCCCAGCCCGGTTTCCACATTTACATTGCGCAGGGAACCTTCTGCCATTTTTATATCTCCGTCCCGCGTGCAGAGCTGGCCGTTTTCGGCGCTCAGGTCCGTAAGCGTCACATCCCCCGCCATTGCGCGAAGATCCAGTGTCTGTGTGTGCATTCCGGTCAATTGCAGATCTCCCAGCCCAAGCAGCAGCTTACACTCCTGCAGCGTTGTTCCCTTCGGCAGATATAACGTTACCTGGTTCCTGTGTGTAACCGTTTTCCGGAATCCGGCAACCTCCCTTGTATGCACGGTCGTGCACTTTCCTTTCTCCTCCGTCAGCGCCAGGGTATCGTCTTTTATCTCCCAGGTAAGCGGAAGTTTATTTTTTACTTTTTCCACATCATAGGACAGATACGCATTGTCATCTGTGGATGTCAGAACCGTCAGATCATAATTGTTTAAAAACACAGATACACTGGAAAAATCATTGCCAAGCTTTTTCTTTCTGACCACGGCCTGGTCGTCACCGGTTTCTGTTACCTCCTCCCGGTCACTCACCATCTCATACAATTCTCTTAATCCTCTGTCTGCGTGTTTCATGTAGTTTACACCGCCGGACACAATCCCGGCGCCCATACAGATTCCTCCCACACAGCACAGCACGGTTCCTGTAATCAACATTGTTTTTACCCAGCTTTTCATTTCTTTCTCCTCTCAGTAAGCCACTGTACCAGTTTCACAAACAACAGCTTTGTCCATTTACAAAGGTACACACCAAACACAATACACAGTAAGCAGATACCGATCGCCAGAAGACCTGCGCCAATCAAAAGCAGTGCACCGCTTCCCGAAGATGCAAGCACGGCTCCAAGCCCGAGCCATAACAGTTTCCAGGCCGCTAAAAAACCCGCAAAACCTATGGAAAAAATACTGATAATCACAGCTGCAAGCACAATAAACATGACCGCAAGTAAAATAAAAAATACCAGCAGGAGCGGAATGGCAACCGGCGCTGCAAAAATGGCCAGTATTGCGATCCACACAACATGACTGTGCGGCTGTCTGCTTTTTTCCTCCAACAGATTCTGCATCAGATCGTTTGCCGCCTCTTTCGGTGTGCCAAGCTCCTCCATCAGCTTCGCCTGCTGCGCCTCATCCGCATCGGTAAAATATTCCGTAAAATATTCCATTGCATCTTCATAATCCTGCTTTGGCAGTTTTTTCAACCGCCTCTGCAATTGCTTCAGATACTCCTCTTTCGTCACTTTCGTATCCTCCCTTCAATAATTCCGTCAATCGTGTCTTTATACGCTTTCCATTCCTCCCTCAAAAACACCAGCTGATGCCCGCCTTCTTCCGTGAGTTTGTAATATTTGCGTTTCCGTCCCTGATATTCCTGCATGTAAGTTGTCACATAGCCGCTTTTTTCCAGTTTCTTTAAAATCGGATACAGCGTAGACTCTTTAATGTCTGCTACTACCTTGATCGTCTGACTGATCTCATACCCATAGGAATCGTTCGTTTCGACAATCGAGAGAATCAGAAACTCGATCAGGATTGCCGATGTCGGATAATACATGGAACCGCCTCCTTTATGTAAAATTTTTATATATAAATATTATACATATACGTAGGAAATGTCAAGAAAGAATTTTTCCGAAAAAAATTCAACATAAAAACAGCCTTCCAACGGATCTTAAACCGTCGAAAGACTGTTTCATCTGATACTGAGTTAAAATTTATAAATGATAAGCATACACCCGTGCTTCATATGCCTGCAGCATTTTTTCCTTCTGTTCTGGATAATTTCCGATCAAAAGCTGTGCATCTGCCGGAATCTGCTCCGTTACTTCTGCCGGAATGGGAACTTCTTTTTCCGTAAAATTGCAAAGCACCATCAGCCGCTGCGTCCCGAGCATTCTTGTATAGATAAATAATGCTTCATCCTCCGGTGCTAACAGTTCGTAATCACCATAAACGATAATCTCGTTCTCATGACGCAGGCGAATCAGTTTTTTGTAGTAGGAAAAGACAGAATCCGGATCGCTGACCTCCTGTTTTGCATTAACCTTTGGATAATTACTGTTTACCTTAATCCACGGTGTTCCTGTGGTAAAACCTGCATTTGCACTGTCATCCCACTGCATTGGTGTACGTGCATTGTCGCGGCTGATCCGCTTTAAATATCCCATCAGTTCTTCATGAGATACCCCACAGGTTTCTGTCAGTTCTTTGTATGCATTCAGGCTTTCAATATCCCGGTAATCTTCTAACTGATCAAAATAAGCATTACACATGCCAAGTTCCTCACCCTGATAAACATATGGTGTCCCCTGCATCATATGCAGACAGGTTCCAAGCATTTTGGCTGAAATTTCCCGATACTGTTCACTGTCATTTCCAAACCAGGAAACCGAGCGCGGCTGATCATGATTGGATAAAAACAGACTGTTCCATGCTTTTCCTTCCAATCCAGTCTGCCATCTGGATAAAATTTTCTTCCATACTGGAAGCGGCATCTTATGGCTGTCCCATTTCCCATATCGGTTGTCTGCCTCCGGTCCGCTTCCCATATGATCAAACTGGAAAACCATGTTCAGTTCGCTTCCATCCGCATTGGCATATTTTTTTGCCTCTTCCAATGTCACTCCGGATGCCTCGCCCACTGTAATCAGATCATAGTGGGAAAGCACTTTCTGGTTCATCTCTTTTAAGTACTCATGCACATGCGGGCCATTCGCACAACCGCTGTCTGCGTATCCGGTTTCTCCCGGAATTCCATCCGGCAGTCCTTCCGGTTTGGAAATCAGACTGATCACATCCATACGGAACCCATCAATGCCTTTTTCACACCACCAGTTCATCATATCAAATACCCGGTCCCGCACTTTTGGATTGTCCCAGTTGAGATCCGGCTGTTTTTTCGAAAACAGATGCAGGAAATACATATCCGTCTGTGGATCATATTTCCATGCCGAACCACTGAAACAGGACCCCCAGTTATTCGGCTCTTTTCCGTCTTTTCCTTTTCTCCAGATATAAAAATCGCGGTATGGATTATCCACGCTCTTTCTGCTTTCGACAAACCATGCATGCTCATCGGATGTATGATTGACAACCAGATCCATCATGATCTTAATTCCCAGCTCATGCGCCCGCGCAAGCATCCTGTCATAATCTTCCATGGTTCCGAATTCTTCCATGATTGCCTGATAATCGCTGATGTCGTATCCATTATCATCGTTCGGTGACTGATAAACCGGGGACAGCCAGATCACGTCAATTCCAAGTTCTTTGAGGTACTCTAATTTTTCTGTAATACCATTGAGATCCCCGATGCCGTCTCCATTTGAATCCATGAAACTCCGCGGATAAATCTGATATACAACCGCTTCTTTCCACCATGCCTTTTTCAATACCGTATCCTCCTTGCCTCGCACATATTTGAATATCTGTATTATATGGCATTTTCACGGAATTTTCTTTCACATTACTGCGCAAAAATAAAACAATTCTGCCCTCATTTTTCCGCTTAAATAATTTTTGTTTCCTCCAGCTGTTCAGTAAACGCTTCGTTCATCCGGATGATTGGTTTGCGAAGTACAAGTCCGACAAAAAGTGCAACGATCAAAAAGACCCCGAGTTTTGCCAGATCTATCCAGTAATCGTTCCCATAACATCCACCAACTGCTTCCCGCAAGGCTGCCATACTGTGGGTAAACGGCAGAAGCGGGTACACTGCCCGGAAAAATTTCGGAGCACATTCAATCGGGAAGGTTCCACCGGTTCCCGCAACCTGCATAACAAGTAAAACCACACTGCCTGCTTTTCCGATATCTCCAAACGAAACCGTCAGCGTATAACTGATCGTGACATAGACAATACTTGAAAACCAGCAACCAAATAAAAACAGGAACGTATGCTCACACTGGATACCAAGGTAATACAGATCCCCCAGCGCAATCAGCGTACTCTGCAACAGACCAAGGATCAGAAATATGATCCAGCGTCCAAGATAAATTTCATGAATTTTGACATTTTTCAATCCCATCTTTTTCATGCTTTCCTCGGAAACGGTCACTTTTAACATCGCAACCAGCACGATCCCGCCGATCCAGATAGAAAGCGTCGAATAAAACGGTGCCATGGAAGAACCATAATTCTCAATCGGATAAATTTTCTTTGTATTCAGTTCCACCGGTGCCGACAGGAAGGCACTGACCCCGGACTTATTATCATAGATCATATGTTCCAGATCCGCATAATCCCCGTTGTCTTTTGCTTTCGTGAGCTTATCCGTAATCTTTTTTATTTTATTTGCAGATTTGCGTAAAAGTTTACCGGAATCATCCAGACAGGTCTGTATTTCTGACAGATCAGATCCTGCAGTGTCCGTTAACGTGTAAACACCCTTTGCACTTGCATTGATCTGTTTCATCAGTCCAGTAATGTCTTTTGATGTTTCACCGATCGAATCCGCAAGCTTCTGCAGAGTTCCTTTTACATCCTTTTCATATTCTTTGCTGATCTGCTGCATCTTGTTCTGATTTTCTTTTACCAGACGATCCAATTCTTTTCGGTCAGTAATCAGACTGGAAGTCGATTTTTTCAGTGAAGCCGATGTATCGGTCAGATCATCCCGCAATTCTTCCTGTTTCTCAATCGACTTGCTGATTTTTTCAATCATCGGATCTACCGAAGAAGCGGTATCCGGATATTTTTCCGAAAGCTTGATCAGATTATCCCGGAGTGTCGTAAATGATTTGATATTTTTATCTACCGTCTTTGCCACTTTTACAAGGGTATCTACTGTGTCCTCACTGCCATTTACCCCGTCTTCTAACGTCTGGTCCAAAAGAACCTTCATCTCAGAATATACATTTGTGCCTGCTTTGAATGCTTTGCTTACGCTCTCGGTCGCACTGCTTATTGTCGTCTTCATACCGGTAAACGTCTGTTTTGAATTTTCCAGAACCTGCTTTCCATCCGCAGACTCTGTTTTCAATTCTTTCAGGAAACCAGAAGACGTATTCAGCAGCGACTCGGCAGAGGATGTAATCCCGGAAAAAGTTTCCAGCGTGGAGGCCGTCATATCCATATCAGAAGATGCATCCTCAAGATTGTGGATCAGATTATCCACCAGCCGATCTGCTCCGTTTGCTTCTGCCATATTGGAAACCGATTGAAACACGGTCATTGCAGTGTCTGATATTGTCTGTATAAATACCTGATTCACCTGTTTCTGGATCGCAGTGGCTCCCTTGTCGGTCACTTTCGGTGCGATCGCATTTTCCTTGGCATTGGAATAGTAAATAATCTCCGGTTTTTGAATCTGATCCGAAAACAGACTCATCATCTGCGTACTGAATTTCTTCGGAACAACAATCGCCGCATAGTATTGTCCGGATTTTACCCCCTCCATTGCCTTTTCTTTGCTGGTAAATACCCAGTCCATCTGTGTATTTTCCCTTAATGCGGAAATCACCTGTTCCCCTACATTAATCTCAATGGGAATCAGACTTCCGGTATATCCCTCATCCACACTTGCCACCGCGACCTTTAAATTTCCCGTATTGTTATACGGGTCCCAGCTTGCCGCAATATTAAACCATGCATACAGACACGGAACAATAAGGACACCAATGACAACAATCATTGCGATTACATTTTTGCGAATCCGTTTTACATCGCCGATGAAAATTTTCAGAATGTTTTTCATTTGCTGTTCTCCTCCTTCAAAATCTTCATCAGTTCTTCCGAACTCAGTTTTCCCAAAACGGACTTCTTTTTCATTTCTTCATGAAAATATTCTACGATCAACAAATATAAAATCAGTGCAAGCAAAGAAACAATCCACAAAATCAGATAGACCAGTTTGGATTCCAGACTAAACATCAAAATCAAAAATACGAGTGGAATGACCATCATACAAATAAATCCGGCGCGTACCATGATCGGATAATATTTTTCAAACGCAAGTGTTTTCTCCGCTAATTTTTCTCTCCACGCATCGTCCTTCATAATCACCTGCATAATCCGCTGCAGTTGTGGATTATCTCTGCCCTTGGAATCCGTCTCACAGATCATCAGATCCGTTTCTGCAAGTCTGACATCAAACAGATGATTCAGATTCATCAGAAGTGGCCGGAGTACAAGCCCGATAAACAATGCGACCAGTAAAAATACCAGCAGTTTTCCCAGACTGCTTCTATAGGTATGATGATAATATCCGGCAATACATTCCCTCATTGCACTGATTGAATAAGAAAATGGAAGCAGCGGATGCAGTTTCTGGAAAAATTCCGGCATCATTTCAATCGGATATGTTCCGGAAGAACCCGGAATCTGTAAAATTACCAGAAGAACCGCCAGTGCTTTTCCCATGTGTTTAAACGTCGATGCCAGTGCAAAGATCAGATTCACATAGACAAAGGAAGTTAACATTCCGGCAAGAATAAATTTTACCGGATGCAGACACTGTACTTTCAGCAGAATAATATCTCCCGCACATACGATAGCTCCCTGGATCAGTCCTATGATAAGAAACAGCAGAATACGCCCGAAATACGCACTTGTCGGTGTAAAATCCGGCACCTCTTTGTCCCGGTCTACTTCCTGTTTTAAAATAGAAACCAGAATCAGTCCACCTACCCAGAGTGCCAGGTTTGTATAAAACGGAGTCATTCCTGTTCCGTAATTTTCCACTTCATACAAAACATCAGTTTTTATATTTACCGGAGAAGACATAAAATTGGAAATGTCTTTGGCATCAATCTTTTCCAGTGACAGGATATTCTGATACATATCTGAATTCTGCAATGTCTGCAGATCCGTGACAATTTTCTCCAGTTTCTGATCCACCTGTCCCATGACATCGCTCGTCTGTGTAAGTACTTTGGAGCTGCTGTGCAATGCAGATTTTAACTGTTCCAACAGATCTCTCATCTGTTTTGTCATGGATGTTATGCTATGTAATGTTGTTGACAGATCCCCGCTTACATTTGCCAGTCCTTCCAGTGACTGGTCCAGCTGCGGGTAAATATTTTTGCTGAAATCGATCCTGCTGTCCTGAAAACTCTCACGGTTATCCTCTGCAAGCGTTTCCAGTGAACTTCTCGTATCTTTGGAATTCTTTAATACTTTCCGCATACTGGTATTTGCACTTTTCAATGAATTTACCATTTTCTGCGCAGAAATGCTCTGCGTCTGCATCTGTGAGATTTCCTGTCCGATAGATGCTGATAACTGTGTATCTTTTCCAAGATTCTGATTTAACTTTTCCAGATCTTTAAGAAGTTGGGCATTTTTCTCATTGATCCGGGTGATCGTATCGAGACTGTCCCCAACCGCAAGATTTGCCTTATCTGCCTTTATCTCAAACTTATTCAGACTTTTCGAAGCCGAGGATGAAACTTCATCCAGGAAAACTTCCCCGCCGGTCAGCCCATTGGAGAACTGTTTATAAAATTTTCCAAGTGCCGTCTGACTTTTTTCCAGCAATGCGGAAGTTTCTTTTAAAGAAGAAGAGCTGTCCTTTGCCGCCTCATCCACCTGATCCAAAGACTCCTTGATTTCTTTGATCTGTGCATCGGATTTATCTACTTTTTTCTGAAATTCTTTTACCAGCTTCTGATAATCCGTTAAATTATTCTGAACTTCGGTAATGGCAGATGTCAGTTCCGACTGTGTATCGTCCAGCCCTCCGGTAATACTGTCTGCGGAAGACTTTACAATTTCGGATACTGCCGAAGATGCCGTGGCGGAAAATGTGTCGTTGATCTGCTGCTGCACCGTTGTCGCACCGGTATCCGTAATCTTCGGCGCAATAGCATTTTTCTTTTCATTGACATAATAGTCCAGCTTCGGGCGTTTCAGGTTTCCGGAGAGAATACTTACCAGAGAACTGCTGAAATTCTCCGGAATAACGATTGCCGCATAGTAATCTCCTGCTTGCACACCTTCTTTTGCTTTCTCTTCACTGACAAACTGCCAGCCCAGCGACTTGTTTTCTTTCAGTTTTTCAACAATCGAATCGCCTGCATTCATCGTGATCACATCGGTTTTGGCCCCGGTATCGCAATTGGCAATTGCCACCCTGATTCCCGAAGTATTTGCGTACGGGTCCATGTTTGCGGCAATATTAAACCATGCATACAAAGACGGCAGGAGACATACGCCGATCATAACCAGTGTCGCGGCACGGTTTTTTAACAGACGTCGCACATCCCTGCGGAAAATCTGAAATGCTGTCTTCATTCATTACCTCTTTCTATTCTCAGTTTCTTAATGAAAAAAGGAAAATGGCTTTTTCAGCCATTCCCCTTTTTTATTATAAAGAGTTCTATATGAATGTTCAACCGAAACTTGAAAATTATTATTTATGTTTTTGGGTTTTCCATTGTATTTTCTTCTGATTTCTCATATAATATAAGTACCGAAAAAAGTATCTGATATTATACCGTATCACGTACCTAACAGAAAGGAGTGCTTATATGATGACCGCTACCGTAGCAACCGATTTAAAAGCAAATCTTAAATTTTACATTGATAAAGCATTGCATGGAGACAGTGTTATTATCACCCGGCCAAAAAGAAAAAATGTTGTCCTGATCAGTGAAGAAGAATACAATGAATTACAGAGGATAAAGCATAACGCAGAATATATGTACAAAATGAACACATCCATCCAGCAGGCAAAAGAAGGCAAAGTTGTCATAAAATCTATGGAAGAACTGGAACAGTTAGCCGATGAGTAGACCACAATTTACAGAACAGGCCTGGAATGAATATATGTACTGGCATGCCCAGGACAAAAAGACATTAAAGAAACGTCGTTGAAATTTATTCCTGTAAAGATCACTATCTTGATAAATAAAAATG
>ERZ808270.965-NODE-965-length-14002-cov-2.513372_pt1 | contig 14002 bp, 12 predicted proteins | sample MGYA00521082_ERZ808270 | MGnify/ENA primary metagenome ERZ808270 (study PRJEB31516, sample SAMN03275594) | gut metagenome | biome: mammalia-associated habitat; material: feces | host: Papio cynocephalus | place: Kenya | collected 2012-07-27 ...
AAGGCCGGGTCAAGCAACCCTGGGTTCATCCTCGACGAGATAGACAAGGTGACCAACAACAACGTGAACGGTGACCCTTCATCAGCCTTGTTGGAAGTGCTCGACCCAGAACAGAACAATGCCTTCCACGACAACTATCTCGATGTGGACTATGATCTGTCAAAGGTGCTTTTCATCGCTACAGCCAATGATCTCAACACCATTCCCCGACCACTGCTCGACCGAATGGAAATTATCGAGTTGAGCGGCTATATCACTGAGGAGAAATACGAGATAGCCAAGCGCCACCTCATTCCTAGAGAGAAGAAGAACACCGGACTCGAGGACGAGAAGAAACTGAAGTTTGACAAAGCATCCATCGAAAAAATCATCGAGCAATATACGAGAGAGAGTGGTGTGCGACAGTTGGAGAAGCAAATCAACAAGACCCTCCGCAAGCTCGCCTTCCAAAAGGCACGCAACGGACAGCTGCCTTGCGAGAAGATCACCACAGGCATGATTGAGGATTTGCTCGGCAAACCACCATTCTACCGCGACATCTACCAGGGCAACCAATATGCCGGCGTGGTGACCGGTCTGGCATGGACCAGTGTGGGCGGAGAGATACTCTTCATCGAGACCTCGCTCAGCAAGGGACACGGCAGTAAACTGACCTTGACAGGAAACTTGGGCGACGTGATGAAAGAGAGTGCCGTCATCGCTCTGGAATATGTCAAAGCACACATCGACAAACTCGGCGTGGACTACCGCATCTTTGACTGTTGGAACATCCATATCCATGTGCCAGAGGGAGCTACGCCCAAGGACGGCCCGTCGGCAGGCATCACCATCGCCACCTCCATTGCCTCGGCCCTGACCCAACGCAAGGTGCGGGCAAACACCGCCATGACCGGAGAGATAACCCTCCGCGGAAAAGTGCTTCCCGTGGGTGGCATCAAGGAAAAGATTCTCGCCGCCAAACGTGCCGGCATCACCGACATCATCATGTGCAAGGAAAACAAAAAGGACATTGAGGAAATTGAACCTATATATATAAAAGGTGTAAACTTCCATTATGTGGAGAATGTAGAAGAGGTTTGGGATTTCGCCCTCACTGACGAGAAAGTGGAAAATCCTGTGACCTTTACCATTGACGAAGAAAAGAAAAAGGAAAATTAAGACATGAAATTCGAACTGCAACATACAGATACAGCCAGCGACGCAAGAGCCGGACTCATCACCACAGACCACGGACAGATACAAACCCCTATCTTCATGCCCGTCGGTACCTGTGGCAGTGTGAAAGGCGTACACTTCAGTGAACTGAAAGAACAGGTAAAAGCACAGATCATCCTGGGCAACACCTACCACCTCTATCTCCGCCCTGGACTCGACGTGCTGAAAGCCGCCGGCGGTCTGCACAAGTTTAACGGTTGGGACCGCCCCATCCTCACCGACAGCGGAGGTTTTCAAGTATTTTCCTTGACAGGCATCCGAAAGTTGAAAGAAGAAGGATGCGAATTCCGCTCGCATATCGACGGTTCCAAACACTTCTTCACACCAGAGAACGTGATGGACACTGAGCGCATCATCGGAGCAGATATCATGATGGCTTTTGACGAGTGCCCTCCAGGAAAGAGTGACTACAACTACGCAAAAAAAAGTTTGGAACTAACCCAGAAATGGCTCGACCGGTGTTTCAAGCGTTTTAACGAAACCGAGCCTCTTTACGGCTATCAGCAATCACTTTTCCCTATCGTTCAGGGATGTACCTATAAGGATTTGCGCCGAGAGGCTGCCAAATATGTGGCGGACAAGGGAGCGGACGGTAACGCCATCGGAGGACTGGCTGTGGGAGAGCCTACAGAGGTGATGTATGAGATGATTGAGGTGGTCAATGAAATTCTACCGAAAGACAAGCCACGTTACCTCATGGGAGTGGGCACACCGCAGAATATCCTCGAAGCGATAGAGCGCGGCGTCGACATGTTCGACTGTGTGATGCCGACCCGCAACGGACGCAATGCCATGCTTTTCACTTATGAAGGCACGATGAACATGCGCAACAAGAAATGGGAGATGGAATTCTCCCCTATCGACCCGAATGGTTGTGATGTGGACAAGATCTACACAAAGGCCTATCTCCACCATCTGTTCAAGGCCCAAGAATTGCTTGCCATGCAGATAGCGAGCATCCACAACCTCGCCTTCTATCTTCGCTTGGTCACCGATGCCCGCCAACATATTATTGCCGGCGACTTCACACAGTGGAAGTCATCCATCATCGACCAACTGGGCAGAAGATTGTAATCAAGAACACACTATACGCAAATGAAGCTGAAAAACATAAGGCGATACCGCAAGATATGGAAGACAGCGAGGTGGCTCAAACGCCATCTCGGCTGGATTCGCTTGCTCAACCCCTTTCACTACACCACCATTCTTGACCGCTATATCATCAAGAAGTTTATCGGTACCTACGTTTTTTCGATTCTTCTGATTATCTCCATCTCCATCGTCTTCGATGTCAACGAGAACCTCGACAAGTTCACGAAGTTTCATGCACCATTGCAAGCGATAGTCTTTGACTATTATGCCAATTTCATCCCATACTTCGCCAACTTGTTCAGTCCGCTGTTCGTCTTCATCTCCGTGATATTCTTCACCTCCAAGTTGGCGGGAAACAGCGAGATTATCGCTATGCTCGCCGCCGGTGTATCCTTTAAACGACTGATGAGGCCCTACATGATTTCGTGTGTCATGATTTCCGCCTTGACCTTCTATCTCGGAGCTTATGTGATACCGCACGGAACAATGATCAAGCAAAACTTTGAGTCGCTCTACAAGAACAAGAAAAAGATATCGGCAGCAGAGAATGTGCAGTTACAGGTGGACAAGGGGGTCATCGCCTATATCCAACACTATGACGACAACCATAAAAAGGGATATGGCTTCTGTCTCGACAAATTTGAGAACAAGAAACTGGTGAGTCACATGACAGCAAGCGAAATTCAATACGACACCATCTCCGATTCAAAATACCATTGGAAAGCAGCGTTCTGGACTATCCGAACACTCAAGGGACTGCGGGAACACATCACACAAGGTTCCGTGAAAGACACGGTCATCATGATGGAGCCCACCGACCTCGTCTATTCCCGTGGACAGCAAGAAACCTTCACCAGTCCACAACTGAAAGAATATATCTCCAAGCAAATCAACCGCGGATCGGGCAACGTGGTGCAATATCAAGTGGAATACCACAAACGCATCGCCATGTCGTTCGCTTCCTTCATCCTTACAATCATCGGACTGTCGCTATCTGCCCGAAAAAGAAAGGGAGGCATGGGTATGGCACTCGGAGTGGGCCTGGCGCTGAGCTTCGGCTACATTCTGCTTCAAACCATCTCGGCTTCGTTTGCCATCAATGCCGGTATGCCACCAGCTATTGCCGCCTGGATGCCGAACATCATTTTCGCCGTCGTGGCATACTTCTGCTACCGACGCGCTCCAAGATAATAAATAGAAACAAAAAGAAAGAAATATGTATTTTGACGAATTAGATTTAAGCGATAACGTTCTCGATTCCCTCTATGACATGCACTTTGAACAGTGTACTCCCGTTCAAGAGAAATGCATTCCTGAGATACTGGATGGTAACGATGTGTTGGGTGTGGCACAGACTGGAACAGGAAAGACAGCAGCTTATCTGCTTCCCGTACTGAGCCTACTTGACGATTATGACTATCCGAAAGACGCTGTCAACTGTCTGATAATGAGTCCGACACGAGAGTTGGCTCAACAAATAGACCAAGCCATGCAGGGTTTCAGCTATTATCTCGATGGAGTGAGTAGTGTAGCGGTCTATGGCGGAAACGACGGAAATAGATAGGATCAGGAGACAAAGTCTCTCAGACTGGGTGCCGATGTGGTGATTGCCACCCCTGGACGCCTTATCAGCCACCTGAGTTTAGGAAATGTGGATCTCAGCAAACTCTCCTTCTTTATCCTCGATGAGGCAGACCGCATGCTCGACATGGGATTCAGTGAGGACATTCTTCAGATCGCCAAGCACATTCCTTCCACCTGTCAGACTATCATGTTCTCCGCCACCATGCCCAAGAAGATAGAACAGCTCGCCAAGACCCTACTGAAAAATCCAAGCATCGTGAAACTCGCCGTGAGCAAGCCTGCAGAGAAAATCAAACAGAGTGCTTACGTGTGCTACGAATCACAGAAAATGGGCATCATCAAGTCGCTCTTTAAACAAGGAGAACTGCACCGTGTCATCATCTTCTCTGGTTCCAAGATGAAGGTGAAGGACATCTACCACAACTTAGTGCGCATGAAAATCAAATGCGGAGCCATGCATTCCGACCTTACTCAAGCAGAGCGAGACGAAATCATGTTCCAATTCAAGAGTGGCAACATTGACGTGTTAGTCGCTACAGACATCATCGCCAGAGGCATTGACATAGATGATTTGGAAATGGTCATCAACTATGATGTTCCACACGCACGACCCCGAGGACTATGTACACCGCATCGGCCGAACAGCACGAGCCAACCGCGACGGTGAGGCTATCACTTTCGTCAGCGAGGACGACATCTACTATTTCCAACAGATAGAGAAATTTCTGGAAAAGACCATTGAGAAAGAATCATTGCCCAAAGATTTAGGCAAAGGCCCTGAATACAAGCCGAATGCATGTAGACCATCCAGAGGGGGAAGAGGCGGTCGACGAAACGGACGTGGAGACAACAAGCAAGGCCAACAGCGCCGTGGTCAAGGCAAGAAACAGAGCAATACCGGAAAACAAGCCAAGCCTCAAAGCGACCATTCAGCCAAGCCTCAAAGCGGCAAAGGAAGACATCGGAGAAACGGTAGCAGAAAACCACAAGCGACGGGCAGCAAGCAACCAGTCACTCATCCTCAGAAAGAGGCATAAGCAAACAAGGGAAGACTATGGAAAAGGTCATACAAACCTGTCTGTTTTCAGATGAAGATTTCTACAAGGAACCACAAAAAATATCCCACCAAGAAGTAAAGTCGTATGACCACACCTTGCTATTTGAGAAGTTGTCGAAATCTGATTTCCGAAGTCGTTTCCATCTAAGGAAGAAAGACCTGGACTATATCGCCGAAAAAGGATTGGACACCATCCGGAAACACGCTATAGATTTTGTGGCCAAACGACTGGCACCTGCAGTCATCCCTAATGATGGAAAGCAAACTCCCATGCACGGTCATCCAGTCTTCATCGCCCAACACGCCACAGGATGTTGCTGCCGTGGATGTTTCTACAAATGGCATCATATTCCTCCAGGAATGACATTAACCACCGAAGAACAAGCATATGCGGTCAGTGTGCTGATGACTTGGATTGAAAAAGAAATGAACAAGAATTGATTTTGTTTCATACTACAAAAGAAAGGCGACGGAAAACACTAAAACAGTTTTCCGTCGCCTTTCTTAATATCTGCTCGCAACGACTTAGATTAGAATGGTAAGTCGTCAGCACTGTTACCCTCTGCGGCAGGTTGTGCAGGAGCAGCATCTTGCGGAGGGAACGGAGTACCGTCGAATGGAGGAACATCTGCGGAAGCTGGTTGCTGAGCTGGCACACGGTCCACTTTCCAAGCATTGATTTGGTTGAACCAACGACCATTGTACTCATGAGCGTCCACATCAAACGATACGGTCAATTCCTCACCACTCTGTATATTGAATTGCTTAATGCGATCTTCACCGAAAATTCTGAAACACATCTTCTTAGGATACTGATCGTGTGTCTCAATTACATACTCTTGCGACATCCAAGGGTTGCCTGTTCGAGCTGACACTCCACTGTTTGCCGGGAGCACAGCTATGATTTTACCTGTTATTTCCATTTACACTATAAATTGTTTTTAATTTGGATTTTCCTTTGTTCAATGTGCGAAATTACTAAAAATCCCTCAATAACTCCAAATTTTCGATGAATATTTTTGCTTTACACATTTGATTTTTGTATTTTTGTAGTCAATTAGCAAAACACGCATATCAAAAGAATTTAAATAGTACTTAAATGAAATTTTCCTTATCAAGTACTGCCTTGAGCAGTCGTTTGTCTATTCTCGCAAGAGTAATCGGTAGCAAGAATTCCATACAGATTCTTGATTGTTTTCTGTTTGAAATCAAAGATAATGAACTGAAAATGACAGCTTCCGACAATGAAAATGTCATGGTTTCCACGCTGCAGTTGGACCAATGTGACGGAGAAGGATGCTTCGCTGTCCCCAACCAAACCATTCTTGACGCCGTGAAAGAGTTGCCGGAGCAACCGCTTGAGTTCGACGTGGATCTCAATACCAACACCATCAAGATTGTTTACCAAAATGGTATCTATAACTTCACCACTCAAAACGGAGACGAATACCCAGAAGCACAACCTATCAGCGAAGACGCTTCAACCATTACGATTGATGAAAGTGTGCTGAGTGCCAACATCTCAAGATCCATCTTTGCCACCGCACAAGATGACCTCCGTCCTGTAATGAACGGTCTCTATTTTGACCTCAATGCCAATGGCCTTGCCATCGTTGCAAGTGATGGTCATAAGCTGGTGCGCAACCGCATCCTTAACATCACCAGTGATGTACCCACTTCCTTCATCCTTCCCAAGAAACCGGCAGGTCTGCTGAAAAACGTGTTGGGCAAGGGCGGTGAAGATGTTGTGATACGCTTTGATGGAAAGAACGCAGAAATCACCTTCGCTGAAGGTTCTCTCATTTGCCGTCTTATCGAGGGCCGCTATCCTAACTACAACTCCGTAATTCCTACAGACAACCCCAACAACATCACCATTGACCGCAAATCATTACTAAGCGCTCTTCGTCGCGTCATTCCCTTCTCAAGCGACAGCAGCCAGTTAATTCGTCTTCATCTCGACGCAGGACATCTTGAAATTTCCGCCGAGGACATCGACTTCGCTACCAGTGCCAAAGAGAGTCTTCCCTGCGACTATACAGGAAGCAAGATGGATATCGGATTCAAAGGTTCCAGTCTTCAAGAGATTCTCAACAACTTCGACAGCGACAACGTTGTCATCTCATTGGCAGATCCAAGTCGTGCCGGAATCATTGTACCTGTAGAACAACCCGAGCAACAGGACGTGCTCATGCTGCTCATGCCGATGTTGCTCAACGATTAATAACAGGGAAGGAAACATACGAAAATGAAACTGAACCTGACAAAACCACTGGTTGTCTTCGATTTGGAGACAACCGGTCTTGATTTAGTCAAAGACCGCATCATACAGATATCATATATAAAGGTGTCTACCGATGGCACTGAAATGAGAGGGAATCACTATGTCAATCCTTTGAAAGAAATACCGACTCAAGTAGTGGAGTTGACTGGCATCACTAATGAAAAGGTGGGCAATGCGCCTACATTCAAGGAGTTGGCTCCTCAATTAGCCCAAACATTTGCTGGATGTGATTTCGCAGGATTCAACTCCAATCACTTCGACATACCAATGCTGGCGGAAGAATTTCTGCGTGTGGGGATAGACTTCGATTTCAGCAATGCCAGACTCATTGACGCCCAAACCATCTACCACAAGATGGAACGTCGCAATCTCGCCGCAGCCTATAAGTTCTATTGCGGCCGAAAGATGGAAGACGATTTCAAGGCCCACAGTGCCGACCAGGACACGGAAGCCACCTATCGTGTGCTGATGGGAGAACTTGACATGTATGCTCCAGGCAAACAAGAAGAGAAAGAACGACAACTTCCTAACGACATGAATGCCTTGGCTGAAATGTCGAAACAGAATGACAACGTGGACTTCGCCGGACGTATTGTCTGGAAAGAAATGACAGACGGGAAAGGAAATAAAATTCTCAATACAGACGGAACACCCCGCCGACAAGAAGTGTTCAACTTTGGCAAATACAAAGGTTGGGCTGTTATTGATGTGCTTAACAGAGATCCCGGCTATTACAGTTGGATCATGAATAGCGACTTCACCAACAACACCAAACAAACACTGACAAGAATCCGTCTGAAGAACCTCAATACAAAATAAAATAGCCACCCATGCTAAAAGGAAAAAGAATCGTCTTGGGCATTACCGGCTCCATTGCCGCCTACAAGTCATGCCTCATCATCCGTGAGTTCATCAAACGTGGTGCCGAGGTTCAGGTGGTCATCACTCCGGCAGGAAAAGAATTTATCACCCCCATCACCTTGTCGGCACTTACTCACAAACCCGTTGTGAGTGAATTTTTCTCGCAGCGAGACGGAACATGGAATTCTCATGTGGATCTGGGGTTGTGGGCAGACGCTATGCTCATTGCCCCCTGCACAGCAAGCACTTTGGGGAAAATGGCAAATGGCATAGCCGACAACATGCTCATCACCACCTATCTATCCATGAAAGCTCCTGTGTTCATCGCTCCTGCTATGGACCTTGACATGTATGCTCATCCTTCCACTCAACACAACATGCAAACACTGCTCAGCTACGGCAACCACATCATTGAACCTGGTAGTGGTTTCTTGGCAAGTGGATTGGAAGGCAAGGGAAGAATGGAAGAGCCTGTCAATATTGTGAATGCCCTTGACGAATATTTCAACCAAGAAGAGAAAACACTTCAAGGCAAGCGAATTATGATTACGGCAGGACCAACCTATGAGAAGATTGACCCTGTACGTTTCATCGGCAATTATTCCACGGGGAAAATGGGATTTGCCATTGCTGAGGAATGCACCCGAAGAGGAGCTGAAGTGACCCTCATCGCCGGTCCTGTAGCGCTCAGTTGCTCTCCTAACATTCATCGTATCGATGTGGAAAGTTGCGATGAAATGTACCAAGCAGCCATTGAACACTTTGGCAACCAAGACATCACAATCCTCAGTGCTGCCGTGGCGGACTTCAAACCGGAAATGGTGGCAGACAAAAAGATAAAACGAGAGAAAGACGACCTGGTAGTGCGATTGAAACCCACTCATGACATTGCTCAAGAATTGGGTATGCGCAAGCAAAAATATCAAAAGCTGGTAGGCTTTGCCCTCGAGACCAATGATGAGGAAGCCAACGCAGAAAAGAAACTGAAAAAGAAAAACTTCGATTTCATCGTGCTGAATAGCCTGAGAGTGAAAGATACGTGTTTTGGCTCTGACAATAACCAAATCGCCATCATCAGCCCCAAAGGCAAGAAAACTTTCGAGAAGAAGCCTAAGAAAGATGTGGCAAAAGATATCATCGACGAAATATGCACATGGTAAAATTTTGTATAGTGATATTAAGCCTACTGTTTCCCCTTGTTGTAGAGGCACAGGAATTGCAGGCAAAGGTGACTGTGAATCATAACCAGATTCAAGGAACCGATGCCAGTGTGTTCGACAACCTGAAAGAAACACTTGAAAAGTTCTTCAACGACCGCCAATGGACTAACCTGCAGTTTCAGAAGAACGAGCGCATCAACTGTAATTTCAATATCACAGTCACGAAATATGACAAAAGTACAAATATATTCACTTGCAATGCACTGATTCAAGCCAACAGACCAGTCTTTGACGCAGCCTACACCACGACCATCTATAACAACCGCGATGGAGACTTCAACTTCGAATTTTCACAATTCGACCAATTAGATTTCAACGAGGAGAATATTGACAACCAGTTGACCGCCCTATGCGCTTACTATGCCTATCTCATCATCGGACTGGACCTCGACACATTTTCTCCCATGGGAGGAGAGGATTTATTGCAGCGGTGCATGAATCTGACCAACAATGCCCAGAACTTGAATTTCACTGGATGGAAAGCCTTTGACAATGACCGAAACCGCTTTGCCATCATCAACGACTATCTTGACGGAGCCATGCAACCATTCCGACAACTGCAATACGACTATTACCGGAAAGGGCTTGACGAGATGGCCAACAACGCAGAACGTGGAAGGACTGCCATCAGCACAGCTTTGGAAGAAGATTTAAAGAAAAGCCATGAGAACAAACCTTTGAGTCTGTTGCCACAAATATGGACAGACTATAAAAAAGACGAGTTGGCAAATATCTATAAAGGAAAAGGCACACAAAAAGAAAAAGAAGCTGTCTACGACATACTCTTCAGTATCAACGCCTCACAGAACAACACCTGGGAGAAAATCAAGCAATGACATGTTAAAACATTTATATATTAAAGATTTCACCCTTATCGACACACTGGATATTGACTTCGATTCTGGATTCTCTGTTATCACAGGTGAAACCGGAGCCGGCAAGAGCATCATACTTGGTGCCATCGGCCTACTTCTCGGTCAGCGTGCAGACACGAAATCCATCAAAAATGGTTGCAAACGATGCATCATCGAAGCTCACTTTAACCTTTCCAAGTATGGTATGGAGCCATTCTTTGAGGAACATGACATCGACTTCGATGCAGACGATTGCATTATTCGCCGCGAGGTGTCGTCATCTGGCAAGAGCCGGGCTTTCATCAACGACACTCCTGTACCTCTCACAACCATGAGGGAATTGGGTGAACAACTGGTGGATGTACACAGTCAGCACCAAAACTTACTGATTAACAAAGAAGACTTCCAACTTAATGTCGTGGACATTATTGCTGGAGACCGTCCATTGGTCATCGAATACCGCAAGCAATATGACGCCTATAAAAATGCAGTGCAAAAGCTAGAACACTTGAAAGAAAGTATCGCCAAGGCAAAAGAAGACGAAGACTTCATGCGGTTCCAATACCAAGAGTTAGAAAAAGTTCAATTGAAAGAAGGTGAACAGGAGCAGATGGAACAGGACAGTGAGACCATGAGTCACTCTGAGGATATCAAGACCGCTCTTTACCAAGCCAATGCAGCAATGAATGGTGAGAATGGAGAAGGAGTGCTTGACCTGTTGAAATCCGTCACGAATAGCCTCTCGGCTATCCTCAAAGTCTATCCGGAAATACAAGAACTTGCGGAAAGGGCAGACAGCAGTTACATAGAATTGAAAGATATCGCACAAGAACTTGAGAATAAAGCAGAGAATGTAGATTTCAATCCTGCTGAACTGGAAGCCATCAATGCCCGTCTCGACACCATCTATAGCCTGCAACAGAAATTCCATGTCAACACAGTTGAGGAATTGTTGACCGTTCAAACAGAAATTGCAGAAAAACTCAGCCACATAGACAACAGCGACGAAGAGCTAAGACAATTAGAGACAGAAGTTGAGGAAAAGTTTAAAGTTTGCCAAAAACAAGGTGAAGCACTCACAAAAGCCCGCCAAAAATCCGCCCGAAAAGTGGAGCAGGAAATGCTGAAACGTCTGGTTCCCCTGGGCATTCCCAATGTAAGGTTCAGTGTGAGCATCGAGCCCAAGCCGCTCAGTACGAACGGGGGGGACAAGGTGTCTTTTCTTTTCAGTGCCAATACCAGCACAGCCATGCAACCTGTTTCACAAGTAGCATCAGGAGGAGAGATTGCCCGAGTGATGCTGTCTCTTAAGGCCATGATTAGCGGAGCGGTCAAATTGCCGACCATCATTTTTGATGAAATAGATACGGGGGTAAGTGGAAAAATTGCAGAAAAGATGGCCCATATCATGCAAGAAATGGGTGACAATGGCCGTCAAGTCATCAGCATCACCCACCTGCCACAAATTGCCGCTCTTGGCAAACATCATTATAAGGTGTATAAAGAAGAAAGCGAACAAGGCACAATCAGCCATATGGACCATCTTTCCACAGATGAACGTGTGGTGGAAATCGCCAAAATGTTAAGCGGAAGTGATGTGACTGAAGCTGCCATCAACAACGCAAAAGCATTGCTCAATCAATAAACAAAAACTTAAAGATATAACATATGAAACGTTTCTCCATAATCCTATTTTCTCTTTTTATCTCCATTGCCTCCACTTGGGGACAATCTGCCGTAAGCAACGCAGCAAAAAGCGTATTTACCCTCACGACCTTCAAAGCCGACGGAAGTATCCTTTCGTCATCACATGGCGTTTTCATTTCAGGAGACGGTGTGGCTATATGTCCTTGGAAGCCACTTGTCGGTGCAGACCATGCCGTCGTCATTGACAACAGAGGCAAGAAATATGACGTGAGTTGTATTATCGGTGCCAACGAACTTTATGACATGGCGAAAATCAAGGTCAATGGCAATACTATCGGTGCAGCTTTCGCCGCCAAACAAGCCACTCCCGGCAGCGTGACATGGAAGGTGAATTATACTGTCGGCAAACCTGCAGGCAAACAAATGAAGGTGGAAAAGGTAGAACAATTCATGAACAAATACCCTTATTATATTCTTTCTACCCCAATTGACGATACGGACTTTGGTTGCCCGTTGGTCGACGCTGCAGGAAACCTTCTCGGTCTATTACAAAAATCCAGTGACAACGTTTCTGCAACAGGAGCTCGACTGGCTGCAGACATGCAAGTGTCAGGTTTGACAGCCACAGACCCTGTACTACGCCAGACAGCCATACGCACTGCCCTCCCCGACAATGAAAAGGACGCCACTGTAGCACTCATGTTGGCTGCCCAGAACGACTCGGCAAAATATATGGAAACAATCAATGAATTTATTCAAAAATTTCCTCTAAATCCTGACGGCTATACGACAAGAGCGCAAGTGGAACAAAAGTATAACCAATTTACCGAGGCTGCAAAAGACATGGAAGCAGCTATAGAAAAATCCAATCCCAAGGATGGTGCTCATTTCAGTTATGCAAAACTGATTTATCAAAAAGAATTATACAAAAGCGACATCCCTTATGCTGACTGGTCGTTAGACAAAGCAATTGCTGAGACACAGACGGCCTACAGCATTAATCCTCAGCCACTATACAAGCATTTGGAAGCACAAATCAGATATACAAAAGGAGAATATCAACAAGCCTACGATATGTTCATCCAACTGACAAATTCTACATTACGAAACCCGGAATTGTTCTACGAGGCCGCCCAATGCAAGATGCAAATGAAAGCAGACGACAACGAAATCTTACAGAAGCTTGACAGTGCCGTTGCCATCTGCAAAAAGCCTAATACGCCAAGTGATGCAGTCTACTTCATAGCCCGAGCCACACAATTGAACAAGATGGGACAATATCGAAAGGCTATGCTAGACTACAATAAATATGATACCCTGCGTCTCGGACGTGTCAATGCACAATTTTTCTATACAAGAGAACAATGTGCCATGAAATGCAGGCTCTATCAACAAGCACTTGACGACATAAACCTTGCCTTGCGTCTTGCCCCACAAGAACCACTTTTCTATGCGGAAAAAGCTAATGTACAACTCCGTGTAGGTCAATACTATGAGGCCATCGCTACAGCCACAAGTTGCTTGAGCATTGACCCTAAGAATCCTGATGCTTATTTGATTCTTGGATTAGCACAAATTCAAACAGGACAAAAGAAAGAAGGACAAGAAAGTATAGTGAAAGCCAAAGAACTTGGAAACCCACAAGCACAAAGCTTTATAGACAAATTTAAATAAAAAGTCGAATATTGCTCGCTATTTGAAAGAATATTGCTACCTTTGCGAAATAAATTGGTAAAAGGAAATGATATGGAAGTAGCCATTGTTAAATACAACGCAGGAAATATCTACTCCGTGGTCAACGCTCTCAAGCGATTGGGGATAGAACCCAACTTGACAAACAAGCCGGAAGAGTTGATACGGGCCGATAAAGTTTTGCTCCCCGGACAAGGGGATGCTAGAGTCTGCATGGACTGCCTTCACGAGCAATCGCTTGATCAAGTGGTACGTTCTCTTCGACAACCTGTATTGGGAATCTGTGTGGGGCAACAGTTGATGTGCCGTCCCTCTGAAGAAGGAGATGCAGACTGCATGAATATTTTCCCTGTAGATGTGAAAAAATTCATTCCTTCCCGCCACGAAGATAAGGTACCAGCCATGGGCTGGAACAGAATCGAGGACTTAAAGACTCCCCTCTTTCATCATCTTCACGAGAGTGATTTCGTGTATTTCGTACATAGCTATTATGTTC